>Ga0118677_10004538_pt1 | contig 25202 bp, 22 predicted proteins | sample AliMusrvi5mmetaG_FD_86154 | JGI IMG/M metagenome (GOLD analysis project Ga0118677, IMG submission 86154)
ATGATATCATTGTCATAGGCAGCGGACCCGGAGGTTACGTTGCCGCTATACGTGCCGCCCAGCTGGGTTATAAAGTTGCTGTTGCAGAAAGGGCCGAACTCGGCGGTATCTGCCTTAACTGGGGGTGCATCCCGACCAAGGCATTATTAAAAAGCGCCAGTGTTTTTAATTATTTTCAGCATGCCGCCGAATACGGCATAACTTCCGAAGGCGCAAAAGCTGATTTCCCTGCAATCATTAAACGCAGCCGAGAGGTTGCCGATTCAATGAGCAAAGGCATACAGTTCCTTTTCAAGAAGAACAAGATAGAGCACCTGAAGGGGACAGCAAAGGTAAAACCAGGTAAAACTATTGAACTGACTGTGGATGACGGGATGGTCAGCGAATATTCTGCCGATCATATCATTATTGCAACCGGAGCGCGTTCCAAAGAACTACCAAGCCTGAAACAGGACGGTAAAAAGATCATCGGATACCGCGAGGCCATGACCCTGCCGTTGCAGCCAAAAAGCATGGTGGTTGTCGGTTCCGGTGCCATAGGCTCGGAATTTGCCTATTTCTATCATTCCTTAGGTACTAAAGTGACCCTTGTTGAAGTCCTTCCGAACATCGTTCCTGTTGAGGACGAGGAAGTGTCAAAAGCCCTCGAGCGTTCCTTTAAGAAATCAGGAATGAAAGTGATGACGGGCGTTTCTGTTGAATCAGTCGACACCAGCGGAGACGGTTGCAAGGTGACAGTGAAAACAAAGAAAGGCGACGAAATCATTGAAGCCGACATTGTGTTATCCGCCGTAGGCGTTGCAACAAATATCGAAGGCATAGGCCTTGAAGAAACAGGCATTACCACAGAGCGCGGGAAAGTGCTGGTGGATGATTTCTACCGTACCAATGTCTCAGGGTACTATGCAATTGGTGATATTGTCAAAGGACCTGCCCTTGCCCATGTCGCCTCACACGAAGGTATCATCTGCGTTGAAAAGATCGCGGGAAAGCATGTTGAACCCCTCGATTACGGCAATATTCCGGGATGCACATACACTCATCCTGAAATTGCTTCGGTAGGCATGACTGAAAAGGCAGCCAGGGATGCAGGATACGAGGTACTGGTAGGGAAATTCCCGTTCACGGCTTCAGGAAAAGCAACAGCATCGGGAGACCGGGAAGGTTTTATCAAGGTGATCTTCGATGCGAAATACGGGGAGTGGCTCGGGGCCCATATGATAGGCGAGAATGTTACTGAAATGATCGCAGGAGTAGTCACTGCAAGGAAACTTGAAACAACCGGCCGTGAGATCATTGAAGCCGTGCACCCCCATCCGACCATGAGTGAAGCTATTATGGAGGCGGTTGCCCAGGCTTATGGGGAATGCGTACATTTATGAACCGTGAACCGTGAACCGCGAACCGTGAACGGTTTTCGATCACCAGTCACCAGTCACTAAAATACAGAATATGGAAATAATCAAAACTCCCCTCAAAGGCCTGCTGATCATCAAGCCTGATGTTTTCGAAGATGAACGCGGATATTTTTTTGAATCGTTCAACTACGGCAAATTCCTGAATCTCGGGCTGGACCTGAAGTTCCTCCAGGATAATGAATCGAAATCGAAGAAAGGGGTTTTGAGAGGACTGCATTTCCAGGCCCCCCCTTTCGCCCAGGGCAAACTGGTGCGGGTAATGAGAGGATCGGTCCTCGATGTCGCAGTGGATATCCGAAAGAATTCCCCTACATACGGGAAATGGGAATCGATTGTTCTTTCGGGCCAGAACAAATGGATGTACTGGATCCCTGAAGGCTTTGCCCACGGTTTTGTAACTTTGGAGGACGACACCATCTTCTTTTACAAATGCACTAATATTTACAACAAAGAATCTGAAGGAAGCATACTGTGGAACGACAGGGACCTGAACATAAACTGGGGAATACATGACCCTGTCATCTCCGGTAAAGACAAGGTGTCACCTGAATTCAGAGCCTTTACAAGTCCGTTCTAAATGAGACAAAGCCTGAAATATCCCTTTTTAATCATTGCACTGCTTGCAGTTGCCACCCTGCTTATATTCGCAGTGCTTTATCAGAAAAATCCAGCCAGGGACTACAGGGAAGTAGCCCAGCGTTCTTACCGCATGTTCTCACCCGAATGTCCCTCCAAGGCCGATTTCGCAGGAGAGAAAATGCCACTGGAACTCTTTTATGTTAAAGAAAGTCTTGACCGGGAGATATTGATCAACACCTACATGCATGCTTCTACTATACTGATGTTCAAGAGGGCGAACCGCTGGCTGCCTCTCATAGAGCCAATCCTTAAAAAATATAAGGTGCCCGATGATTTCAAGTTCCTCGCACTTGCCGAAAGTAATTTCACCAATGCTGTCTCCCCTTCCAAAGCGGAAGGCTTCTGGCAATTCATAAAACCCACTGCCATCCATTACGGGCTGGAGGTGAATGAAGAAGTGGATGAACGTTATAACGTAGCCAAGTCTACCGAAGCTGCATGCAAGTACTTCCTCGATTCCTTCGAAAAATATGGCAACTGGACGCTTGTGGCCGCATCCTTCAACCGTGGCCAAAGCGGATTGAGTGACGCACTGGATGACCAGCAAACAAAGAGCTTTTACGAACTTTACCTCAACGAGGAGACCTCGCGCTATATCTACAGGATAGTTGCACTGAAAGAGATCTACAACCATCCGGTTAAATACGGATTCTACCTTATGGCGAGTGATTTTTACCCTGTAATCCCCACCTATACAATTCAGGTTGACAGCCCTATCCACAGTATACCCGATTTTGCCCAGAAAAACAAGGTCAGCGTAAAGGTGTTCCGTGATTTCAACCCCTGGCTGAGAAGATATACCTTAAGCAACAGGCTTAAAAAGACTTACCAGATCGTTCTTCCCAAAGAGGGCGCTCTTAATGCCGACTTCCTTCTAAAGTACATTCCACCATCCGAGACCTACTTTCACGATACGTTGAAAATTAACGAGATCCACTAAGCATTACCCGGTTTGACCGATCAGTTAGAAATATCAGGTGCAAGGGTTCATAACCTCAGGAATGTCGACTTGATTATTCCAAGGAACAAGCTTGTTGTGTTCACCGGATTGAGCGGAAGCGGCAAATCTTCCCTTGCCTTTGACACTATCTATGCTGAAGGTCAAAGGAGGTACATGGAAACTTTCTCGGCTTATGCCAGGCAGTTTATAGGCAGCCTTGAAAGGCCGGATGTGGACCGTGTGACCGGGCTTAATCCAGTAATTTCCATAGAACAGAAATCGGCCAGCAGGAATCCCAGGTCAACCGTAGGGACCATCACCGAGATCTACGACTTCATGCGCCTTTTATATGCCCGCGCTGCAGATGCCTATTCATATGCCACCGGAGAAAAGATGGTGAGGTACACCGAGCAACAGATCGTTGAACTCATCCTCGCCCAATATGCCGGCAAGGACATCATGGTCCTTTCGCCCGTGGTCAAAGGCCGCAAGGGACATTACAGGGAACTGTTTGAGCAGGTGCGGAAGCAGGGTTTCCTGAATATCAGGATTGACGGTGAAGTTCGGGAAATTACCCATGGCCTGCAGCTCGACAGGTACAAGATCCATGATATAGAAATCGTCATCGACCAGATCGAGATACAGCAATCTGCTGCAAAACGGCTGGCAGGATCTGTGAACACTGCCATGAAACAGGGCAAAGAATCTATCACTGTTGTTGACATGAGTAACAACCAGGGCAGGCATCTGAGCCGCCTGCTGATGTGCCCCACGACTGGCATTTCGTATGACGAACCCGAACCAAACACTTTTTCATTCAATTCACCCTACGGGGCTTGTCAGCGCTGCAACGGGCTGGGGACCATTTCGGAGATCGACATACAGAAGATCATCCCCGACAGCAGCAAAAGCATAAGGAAAGGCGGGATAGTTCCGCTTGGAGAACACAAGAATACCTGGATATTCAAACAGATCGAGGCTATAGGAGAAAAATACGGTTTTGACCTGAACACTGCGATCCGCGACATCCCCGAACAGGCTGTCAACATCATTCTTTACGGTTCGGATGAAGTCATCAGGGTAAAAAATGATTACCTGGGGATCACTTCCAGTTATTCCCTCAATTTCGAAGGGATTGTTAGCTTTATCAACTCCCAGACTGCCGAGACTGCGCCTGCCGGCATCATGAAATGGGTCAGCAGCTTCATGAATAAAATGCCTTGTCCGGAATGCCAGGGATCAAGGCTGAAGAAAGAATCCCTGCAGTTCAAAATCGACGGCAAAAACATTGCCGAACTTGCAGGAATGGATATGCTTAGTTTGGAAGCATGGATAAACGGGATAGACTCCCACCTTGACGAACGTAAAAGGGTCATTGCCTTTGAAATAGTTAGGGAGATCAGGAACAGGATACGTTTTTTACTGGATGTCGGGATAGGTTATCTTACCCTGAACCGCCCTGCGAGGTCTCTTTCGGGAGGGGAAAGCCAGAGGATACGCCTGGCAACCCAGATAGGTTCACAGCTTGTTGGTGTGCTTTATATCCTCGATGAGCCCAGTATCGGGCTTCACCAGCATGATAACCTTAAGCTTATCAGGGCTTTGCAAAGTCTGCGCGATGCCGGCAACTCGGTGATCGTTGTTGAGCATGATAAAGAAACCATCCTGGCATCGGATTACGTGATCGATATCGGTCCCGGTGCCGGCGTGCATGGAGGGCGGATAGTGGCCCACGGCACACCTGAAGAGATTATGGCCAACGGGCATCTTACAGGCCAGTACCTGAGCGGGAAAAAGAAGATCAATGTGCCTGATACCCGCAGGGAAGGGAATGGTAAATTCCTTACACTATCCGGCGCAAGTGGGAACAACCTGAAAAAAGTCGACCTGAACATACCTCTTGGCAAGTTCATCTGCATTACAGGCCTTTCTGGGAGCGGGAAGTCAAGCCTGGTCAACGAAACCCTGTATCCCATACTGAGCCGTCATTTCTACAAATCTGAAAACAAACCCCTGCCTTACGATAAAATAGAAGGGATAAAGAACATCGACAAGGTGATCGAGATAGACCAGTCGCCTATCGGCCGTACTCCCAGGTCCAACCCCGCCACCTATACCAAGGTGTTCGATGAGATACGAAGGCTGTATGCCACCCTGCCCGAGTCAAAGATCAGGGGTTACCTGCCCGGCAGGTTCTCATTTAATGTCAAGGGAGGAAGATGCGAGACCTGTAAAGGAGGAGGACTGAAGGTCATCGAAATGAATTTTCTTCCCGATGTGTATGTGCTTTGCGAAACCTGCCAGGGTCACCGGTATAACCGCGAGACTCTGGATGTCCGTTTCAAGGGGAAGTCCATCAACGATGTCCTGAACATGACCATAGAACAGGCTGTTGGCTTTTTTGAGAACATCCCGATGATACTGAGCAAGATCAACACCCTAAACGAAGTGGGTCTTGGCTATATCACCCTTGGCCAGCAGTCGACCACGCTATCGGGCGGCGAAGCCCAGAGGGTTAAACTGGCTTCAGAACTGAGCAAAAACGATACCGGCAACACCCTGTACATCCTTGATGAGCCAACGACAGGCCTGCATTTTGAAGATGTGAAAGTCCTGCTCTGTGTCCTTAATAAGCTGGTGGCTAAAGGAAATACCGTGCTTGTGATAGAGCATAATATGGAGGTGATCAAGGTAGCGGATCACATTATCGACATGGGTCCCGAAGGTGGTGAGCGCGGCGGGACCATTGTCTGCGAAGGGACACCGGAGGAGGTGGCGGGGTATGACATTAGTTACACGGGGGTGCATTTGAGGAAGGAATTAAGTAGCGAAGAAGCGAAATGGCGAAGTAGCGAAATTTAGAAGAAATATAAAAACAAGATACTTTTTCAATTTATAGTTGAATATCAATACTGAAAAATCAGTAAAAAACAAAAAAAGTAAACATAGTGCATTGTGAGAGAAGTGCTGATTTCGCTACTTCTCCATTTCGCTACTTCGCTATTTAAACATTATGGAAAACAAAGACATCGAACAATTAAAGGAATCCTTCCAGCCGAAGAGTTGGAGCGAAACGATCTCGGTCGACACCTGGGAGATATTCAAAGTCATGTCGGAGATGGTTGAAGGCTTTGACAAATTAAGCAAGATCGGCCCTTGTGTTTCTATCTTCGGTTCTGCCAGAATGACCGAAAGCAATAAGTACTACCGCCTGGCAGAGGAGGTCGCATACCTTCTGACGAAAAACGGATTCGGGGTTATCACCGGGGGGGGGCCGGGTATCATGGAAGCTGCTAATAAAGGCGCTCATTTCGCAGGCGGAAAGTCAGTCGGCCTGAACATACAATTGCCGTTCGAACAAAAACCAAATCCATTTATCGACAGGACAAGGCTGTTGAACTTCGACTTTTTTTATGTACGTAAGACAATGTTCATGAGGTATTCCATGGGATTCATCGCTTTACCGGGCGGGTTCGGAACCCTGGATGAGCTTACTGAAGCCATAACCCTGATTCAAACTCACAAGCTTGTCAGCTTCCCCATTGTACTGCTGTCGAAAGAATACTGGCAGGGGTTTACCGACTGGATAACAAAAATGGTTTTAGGCGAGAACATGATCTCGGGAACCGACATGTCGCTTTTCACCGTGGTCGACACCGCTGAAGAAGCAGTGAAATACATCACTGACTTTTACAAAACATATGCTTTGAAACCTAATTTTTAATTGTTTACCTTTGTCTCTTTATTAATAGTATGAACCCCGGGGCAAGCCCCGACCCCAGGTTCTACAGCGAGCTACGGGGAATTTACCGGGAGAGATTAAATTTTCAAATGCCAAGAAAGAAAAACAAAGAAGCCCAGGAGTTGCTACTGGAAGCCATTTCAGAAGCCTTGCTCGAGAAAAAAGCGAAGAACCCCATTATCCTGAATTTCAAGGGGTCAGGTCATTCAGTTTGTGACGCGTTTGTAATAGCACATGGAAACTCACGCACACAGTCAGAGGCACTGGCCGATGAAGTGATTCAGAGGGTAAAAAAACAAACCGGCCAGAATCCATGGCATAAAGAGGGCTTTGAAAATGCGGAATGGATTTTGATAGACTATATTGACGTTGTGGTTCACATTTTCCAGGATGCACAACGTAAGTTCTTCAATCTGGAACAGTTATGGGCCGACGCCCTTGTTGTAAACATTGAAGGCTGACACTGGCAGAATAAAAATCAGAGAAGGTACACGACAGAATGGCAGAAAAAAACAGTAACCCTAAAGATAGTTTCAAATCTACTTTCAACCCGGGCAAAGGCAAGAAACCGAAATTCAGTTTTTACTGGATTTACGGGGTTCTTCTTCTCGGATTTATAGCATTGCAGGTCTTCAACTACAATAATCCTGTTAAACCCATCGAATTCGGCAGGCTTGAAGAAATGCTTAACAAACAGGATATTGAAAAGATCGTTGTTGTAAACAAGGAAAAAGCCGAGATTTACATTAAAAAGGATAAGATACAGAGCGACACAGCCTACAAGCAGTTCAACAAGAAGGGACTTGGTTCAACTTTCAACAGCGGCAATCCGCAGTTCACGTACGAGATCAACAGTGTTGATATTTTTTACGGTTTGCTCAAGGATACCCGCGATACCATTGCCTCGCATATGAGGCGTGACAGCATCCCCCAGGCAAAAATCGCCGAGTTCAAGAAACAATTCCCATATCCTCCGGGAACTGAAACCCGTAAAGACATTTTCGGGGATATACTGGGTTATATCCTGCCTATCCTCATCCTGGTAGGAGCCTGGTTCCTTATCATGCGCTTCATGAGCAAGGGAGGCGGAGCCGGCGGCGGCGGCCAGATATTCAACATCGGCAAGTCTAAAGCCACCCTCTTCGACAAGGACACCATGGTCAACATCAACTTCAATGATGTTGCAGGACTTGAAGAAGCCAAGGTTGAGATCATGGAGATCGTAGACTTTCTGAAGAATCCTACCAAATACACGAATCTCGGGGGGAAGATCCCCAAGGGCGCATTGCTGGTTGGCCCTCCGGGAACGGGAAAGACCCTGCTGGCCAAAGCCGTGGCAGGTGAAGCCAAAGTGCCGTTCTTCAGCATCTCAGGTTCTGATTTTGTGGAGATGTTCGTTGGAGTGGGAGCTTCCAGGGTACGTGACCTGTTCAGACAGGCCAAGGAAAAATCGCCCTGTATCATCTTTATCGACGAGATCGACGCCATTGGCAGGGCCCGTGGAAGAAATGCCATCACAGGGGCCAATGACGAACGCGAAAACACACTGAACCAACTCCTTACCGAGATGGATGGATTTGCAACCAATGCAGGCGTGATCATACTTGCAGCAACAAACCGTGCCGACATCCTTGACCGTGCATTAATGCGTGCAGGACGTTTCGACCGCCAGATCTATATTGAGCTTCCCGACCTCGAAGAAAGGAAAGCCATCTTCAAGGTGCATCTTAAACCGCTTAAACTCGAGATCAACCTCGACGTTGATTTTCTTGCCCGCCAGACCCCCGGTTTCTCGGGGGCTGATATTGCGAATGTATGCAATGAATCGGCTCTGATCGCAGCAAGGAAGAACAAAAACATTATTGAGAAACAGGATTTCCTTGATGCGATAGACCGTATCGTTGGCGGGCTTGAAAAAAAGAGCAAGATCATCAGCCAGCATGAAAAGAAAGTCATTGCTTTCCATGAATCGGGCCATGCCGCTGTAAGTTGGCTTCTCGAGTATGCCCATCCACTGGTTAAGGTGACCATAGTGCCTCGCGGCAAAGCCCTTGGCGCAGCATGGTACCTGCCCGAAGAAAGGCAGATCACCACTTATGAGCAGATGTTCGACGAACTGGCTGCTGCACTGGGAGGCAGGGTCTCCGAAGATGTATTTTTCGGCAAGATCTCGACCGGCGCACTGAACGACCTCGAGAAGGTTACAAAGCAGACCTATGCCATGGTTGTTTATTTCGGACTGAACGAAGCAATCGGCAATATCAGCTTCTATGATTCCAGCGGACAGAACGAGTTTGCCTTCCAGAAACCCTACAGCGAGCATACCGCCGAAGTCATCGACTTTGAAGTCAAAAAAATTATCGATGCGGCTTATGCCAAAGCCAAGGAGCTGATCACCGGGAACAAGGACAAAGTTGCGGCCCTGGCCAATCTCCTTCTTGAGAAAGAAGTCATTTTCAGGGAAGACCTTGAAAATATTTTCGGACCCCGTCCGTTCCTGAAAGAAGAGGAGAGGTTCCTTCCTTCGAAGAACCCCAAGTCGGACAGCACGGTATCCCTTACAGGCGACGTGATCGTTCAGACGACTGCCAGTGACACACTGATTTCACCTGAGCCGGCGAAACCCGCTCCCCCATCCACAGAAGAGGAAAAGAAAACCTAATCAGCAGCGATGATGGAAGAATCCACCTCCCGTGAGAAAATACTAAAAAAGGTAAGAGATGCCCTGATTGAAAAAACAGAGCCTCCGTACCCTATCATTGACCAGGAATCAGCTGTTTTTACTGATATCACCGAACCGCTGGATGTGAATTTTGCCCAGGAACTGGTGAAGGTGGCAGGCAAATTCGTTTACTGTGAAAGCGAGGATGAATTTACAACCATGCTTAAACAGTTCATCCTTGAAAAGGACTGGTCAGTGCTTTTCTGCCTCGACCCCCTTTTGCAGAAAGTATTGAAAGGAGCAGGGATCCCTTATGTTTCAAGGAAGGAAGAATTCCTTGAATCAAAAATAGGCATAACCCGCTGCGAATATCTCATTGCCAGGCTCGGATCCATCATGGTTTCTTCACACCAGGCCCCGGGAAGGAAGATCAATGTTTACCCCGATGTTCACCTGGTGCTGGGATACACCTCTCAACTCGTCCCCGACCTGAAGCATGCGCTCTCGGCCATCCGCAAAAAATACAATCATAATTATCCTTCGATGATCTCGCTGATCACAGGCCCCAGCAGGACCGCCGATATAGAGAAAACCCTGGTCCTTGGAGCCCACGGCCCAAGGGAATTATTCGTATTTTTAATTGACGACCAGAATGCCCAGCAATCCTGACGATAACAGCTCACACTGGGAGGTGTTGTTTACCACTAATCTGCTATATGAGGCAGAGATCCTGAGGGGGTTGTTGGATGAAGAAGGAATCCAGGCCGTTATCGTTAATAAACAGGACTCATCCTATATTTCGTTCGGGGAAATCGAACTCCTGGTTCCCTTTGAAGATGTGCTCACCGCAAAGCAAATCATGGAAAGGGCGCCGGGCGATGAATAATTTCCTGGCAAGGACGATCACCGGGTTCAGCATGGTTTTTTTACTGCTGTTTTCGATGTGGTATAACCGCTGGTTCTTTGCAGGGATTTTCCTTGTAGTCACAATACTCGGCACCTGGGAATTTTACAGGCTGTTCACTTCCGAAAATATCCAGCCCCAGAGGATTTATGGTACTGTATGCGGATCTTTACTCTACCTGCTCTCTATCGTGGTGCTCTCAACAGGCCATGATCAGTACTCTCTCCTCTGGTATTACCTCCCTGTGACAGCGGCTATGCTGATGTTTTTTCTCTCCTTCATCATCGAGATCTACAGGAAAAAGACCAGGCCTCTTGAAAATATTGCCATCACTGCAACAGGGATTTTATACGTGGCCCTGCCCCTGGTATTGCTGAACTTCCTGAATTCACCCTGGTCGGTACGGTTTCTTGGTTTTCCCGCCTACCTGCTGGGTTATTTTATTTTAACCTGGTTCTACGATACCGGGGCCTATCTTTATGGGAAACAATTCGGCAAACATAAATTTTTTGAAAGGATCTCCCCGAAAAAAACCTGGGAAGGAACTATTGCCGGGACAGTTGTTACAATCCTTACAGCTATTGGATTCAGCTGCCTTGTCAAGGGCATCATCCTTACCGACTGGCTGGCGCTTGCAATGCTGGTGGTGATCTTCGGGAGTTTCGGCGACCTTGCCGAATCTCTGATCAAAAGAAGCCTTCATATCAAGGATTCAGGAAATATACTTCCGGGGCACGGAGGCATACTCGATCGTTTTGATACCTTTTTTATTTCAGCTCCTTTTGTATTTTTGTATTTTATACTAAGAAATATCTGAACAGGAATGACAATACACCGCGAAGGTTACAAGACCATAATCATAGTTTTTCTTTTTGTTGTTGCGGTGCTCCTCGCGCTGAATCATATTTTCCCGCAGCAAACGGCCATCCATTACTTCCTTTATATACTCGGCTTGTGGTTTTTCCTGATGATAGTGCGTTTCTTCCGTTCACCCAGCAGGGATACAAATAAAGGAGTGAAACTGATACTCGCCCCTGCCGACGGCAAGGTGGTGGTCATCGAAAGAACCATTGAACCTGAATATTTCAAGGACGAAAGGATACAGGTTTCTATCTTCATGTCGGCAACCAATGTTCATGTGAACTGGTTCCCTGTCGACGGGGAGATCAAATATTATTTCTACCACCCGGGCAAACATATGGTCGCCTTCAACCCCAAGGCTTCCCTTGAAAATGAAAGGGCAACCACCGTGATCGAGACCGTGGTGAAACAGAAGGTGCTTATACGCCAGATCGCAGGAGCCATGGCAAGGCGTATCAAATGCTACCCCAGGGTTGGCGAACCTGTAAGCCAGGGCGAAGAACTGGGTTTCATTAAATTCGGATCAAGGGTTGACCTGCTGCTTCCTGTCGGGACCAAACTTGAAGTCAAACTTGGCCAGAAAGTCACCGGCAAACAAACCATCATCGGAAGGTTTGATTAGCTAGCCGTTCAATGCCCTTTCGAGGAAAACATTCAGAGGGTGCATCAGCCTGAATACCTTAGCCACCAGTTTTCCAAAATCCTTATCAGCCACCTGCTTGTCGGTAAGCATGTATGCCACCGTGAAATGCCTGTTCTTAAGGATGTCTATATCCGGAAAATCCTTAGGGAAGTCCCGGGGAGGAAGCTTCTGCTTGTCCCATTCCGAAAGACCATCGAAATATTTCTTTGCATCCTTGTGCCCAAGGATTGCCTTGAATTCCGCTGCATTGTAATAAATCTCCTGCCTGATCTTCTTCAACTGATCAGGTTCGGGCATATAAACGCCTCCTGCCAGCATGGATTCACCTGGCTGTATATGAAGGTAATAACCGGGTCCTTTGCTTTTCCGTCCGCCCTTGCTGATCCAGGCGCCCATATTCGTTTTATAGGGTGATTTGTCCTTGGCAAAACGCACATCCCTGAATATCCTGAACAGGCACTCCTTTCCTGTCGCAAACTTCACCGAAGGATCAAATGCAGCGATCATGGGGACCAGGTTGTCGACAAAGGTTTCAATCTCCTGTTTGGAGGCATCATAGGTTTTTTTATTAGCATGGAACCATTCGCGGTTATTATTGTCCTTAAGGTCATTGAGAAAATCAAGGATAATTGTGTTCATGTTGCTGTTGATTTATGTTAAACTTCAGGCTACTCCCTGCCCAGCTTTTCTATGGTATTCCAGTTGCGGGTGGTTGAAGATCGGCCTATTATGCTTTCAATAAAGGTATTAGGTACGCCAAAGCGCCCGTTGACTTCATGGGTCAGGAAATATACACAGTTTCCTTCCATCCTGATCACTTCAAGGTCATGGTTTTCGGAAAATAGGGGCAGCTGAGGCTTTTGCTGAAATTGCTCCTGGAGCAGGCTTACATAACGTTTTGATTTTTTATCGCCTGGAAGACGTGCGAAAGGCTTGAGTTCGAGCATAGCGAGGATATCGCTGAACCTGGCGAGGATGACCATTACGCTGAAGCCTAGCCCTTTCATCAGCATTTCCTCAACTTCGCATCTCAAAGCCAGGATGTCTTCCGCAGTCGAAGAAAAAATCACATTCCCGCTCTGTATCAGGGTCTTCACACCGGTAAATCCCGCAGCATTAAAGATACTGTTGAGATCATCCATTTTCACGATTTTCTTCCCTCCCACGTTGATACCCCTCAGGAAAGCCACATACCTGGTGGCCTCCACCGGGGCGGCCTGCTTACTTTTTGCCGTATTCATAGCTGGCATCCTCCCTTAAAACCGAATAAATACAACTGTCGAGGTAAACCCCGTTTTTTATTACATTCTGACTGAAGATGGCTTCGCAATTAAACCCTGCCTTTTCAAGGGCTTTGCGTGATGCAGAGTTGTTGGCGAATGGTTCGGCATAGATACGTCTTACATCATAAGAAAGCCACAGATGGGAAGTAAATCTTTTGATGACAGCTGTCATGATGCCTTTTCCCCAGAAAGGTTCGGCAAGCCAGTAACCGATTTCGATGTTTTTCCTGTACACATCCTGTTTGAGAGTGGCTCCGACGCTTCCAATGGCCTCTCCCCTGCAGTCAATGGCAAGAATAAGAAGATGGGGATCAGTCCCGGCAGCCATTTCAAGAAAACGCCTGGCATCTTCAATGGTATAGGGATGAGAGAAGCCATCGCGGAGATTATCTGCAACAGCTTTATTGTTCGCGTAACGCAGAAGTGATGGAATGTCGGAATTATTCCAGGGCCTGAGTGAAAGCGGCAGTCCCTGTATTGTATCGATGAGGATTTTAATGGATCCCATAAGCTTACAACAGGTTCAGGTCAGTCTTTTTCCGAAATAAATATGGTTTAGCAGCACACCGTCGATTTCAGCCACATCGGGAAGGAAAGCCCAGCGCTCAAAATGATTTCTTTCAAGCAGATTGATGCTCGGATCGTTTTTATCGAGGACAATGGCAAAGATTATCTTAAATCCCTCTTCTGAAGCGAACTCCAGCATGCAGTCAAGAAGTTTCTGCCCTAGTCCCTTCCGCCGGTGATCCTCGTGTATGTATGCGCTGACTTCACCGGTGCGGTTGAATGCCTCCCTTCCTTTGCGGTAGGGGCTCATCGAGATCCAGCCTGTTACTTTGCCGTCCTCCTCCGAAACTATAATAGGATATCGTTCACTGCGAACATGTTCTTCGAACCATTCCTTCTGTTCAGATTCTGACTGGCTCACAAAATATCCCACAGAATGCCTGGTCTTTATGCCGTGGTTAAGAATCTCGACTACCGATGGGAGATCGGTTTCTGAGGCTTTCCGGAAGGTGATATTCATAGACTGCAGGAATTCATATCAGGCTTGAAAATTACTGAAATTTTACCGATAAGGGAAAATTGTCAGCAATTAATGTCTGAAACTATATCACTTTTTTATACAAGGGGGATTAAGGGAAGATCGTGAGGAAGGGAATGATGAAGGGCGTGATGAAAAACGTGATGAAGAGCGTGATGAAAAACGTGAGGAAAGTCGTGATATTATGCTTTGTGTTTGGGCTGCTGTTAATACCGGCAGCAAGCCTTGCGGCGGGTGAACCCAGGGTGATCGGGGGCAGGGCGGCAGGAATGTGCGGAATCTCCGTTGCTGCAACCGATCCCTGGTCGGCCGCCAACAACCAGGCGGCGAATGCCTGGAACAAGGGGATTCTTTGCGGGGTATATTTCGAGGACCGTTACCTGCTCAAAGAATTATCCTGTAAGGCGCTGGTCTTCTCTGCCTGCACAAAGCAGGGGGTGTTTTCGGCAAGTTGCATGCAGTTCGGATCGGGGGTCTACAGTGAACTGAAATCAGGAATAGCCTATGCCAGGAAATTCGGCAAAAGCTTTTCGGCGGGGGTACAGCTTGATTACTACCGTTTCAGCATTTCGGAGGATTACGGATCGAAGAACATCCTGAACTGTGAGCTCGGCTTGATGTTCAGGCCGGGGAAGCAGGTATGGATAGGATTTCACTGCATAAACCCGGTTCCGGTAAAGCTATCCGAAACCTCGGGGGAGTCCCTGCCAACGCTTATTCAACTGGGGCTTGCCTACTATTTTACTGAAGATCTAATGCTTTCGGCCGAAATAGAAAAAGATCCAGCAAGCAAGGCATGTGCCAGGATTGGCGGGGAGTGCAGGTTTGCTAAGATACTCTCGGCCAGGGCAGGGTTTGCTACGGGTCCCTTCCGTTTCAGCATTGGAGCAGGTATATTGATGAAACGGTTTTCGATAGATATCGCTTCTGAATACAGCCAGGCGCTGGGGTTCAGCCCTGCAGTTTCAATTCAGTACGAATTCAGGAAATGATCGCAGTTCAAGGGCCAGCGATGAAACGACATCCACATACAATAATGAAAACGGCCTGCTGCTGGCTGCTTTTCTGCTTTTACTGCAGCCAGGCCTTTTCACAAACAGACCCGTTTCAGTGGACAGGCGAGAGCCCCGATGACCTTAACTGGAAGACTGAAACAGAGAACGAATACCGGCAGATTATGGAGGAGCAGGACGAGAGCAGGAGCCGGCCCGTTGACCTGAATGCGGCTACAGTGGATGATCTTGCGAGGATACCTTTTATCAATGCATTTCAAAGGAAGAACCTGTTTGATTACCTGGCCGCTTACGGGGAAGTGTTTTCAATCTACGAACTGCATGCAGTGCCAGGGTTTGACTCGGTGCTTATCAGAAAGATCATCCCATATATCTGTTTTAATCCCGTATCACATTCATTGCCCATGAGCTGCAAAAATCTGGCGAAATACGGCAAGCACCAGGTCCTGCTGCAGGCAGGGACCTCATTCCCGAGATCAGCGGGATACACAGTTGCTGATGAAATCAAGGCAAAACCCGGCGCAAATTATTACCCCGGCAGCCCGTATAGCATGAGTTTCAGATACACCTACAGCTTTTACGATAAGCTTGCTATAGGTATTTCGGGCGATAAGGATGCGGGTGAACAGTTTTTTGCAGGGGCCCAGAAATACGGCATGGATACTTATTCGGGATACCTCAGCTTTACGACCCGAAAAATCATGAAACGGTTGATCCTCGGGAATTTCCGCGCAGGCTGGGGGCTGGGACTTACTTTTAATACCGGGAGCTCCCTTGGGATCTACCCGGGCTTCAACCAGGAATTTGCAACAGGCAGAGGGATAAGCCCAAGCCAGTCGGTTTCGGAAAGCAGCGTGCTGAGGGGGATTGCAGTAAACATTGGTTATGGGCGCTTTACCCTCAGCGTGATCTGTTCTTACCGCAACAGGGATGCGACAGTGGTTGAAGATCCTTTTAACGGCATCACCTCTTTCAGTGCTTTTGTCGAAACAGGCTATCACCGCACTTTTTCCGAGATCGGTAAAAGAGGAAAAATCTCAGAAATGATCGTAGGGGGTAACCTGAATTTCAGGAGTAATTTTTTCAGCCTCGGCCTCACTGCATATTCGGTTTCACTCAGCGCCCCATACCAGCCAAAGCTCCAATTGTACAACCTGCCGGCATTTACGGGTAAGAATAATTTTGTTGCAGGCGTCGATTTCAACATCTTCTACCGGTTCGTAAGGCTGTCGGGGGAGGTGAGCCGCAGCGAAAACGGCAGCGTCGCTGTTATTGCAGGGCTTAACCTCAACCCCGATCCGAGGTTCAGCGCTGTTCTGCTTTACAGGAATTATCCCCCCGCTTACCAGAACCTCTATTCAAACTGTTTCAGGCAGAATACCTATGCAGCCAATGAAAGAGCCTGGTTCCTGGGTTTCACTGCCAGCCTGCCCCTGCATTGCAGCCTCAGCCTGTATGCCGATTTCTGCACTTTTCCCTGGGCAAAGTACGGTGTAAGCAAACCTTCGGAAGGTACCGATCTCGGTGCAATGCTTGCCTGGCAGATGAATTCAAAGCTGAACTGTATTTTCCGCTATACTTATACCTGTGCGGAGACTGATTTAATTAAGGCAAATGAGGTGCTGCATGGAACCGGCAATAAAAATTCAGACGCTTACCGGCTGCAGCTCAACTGGATGGTGTCATCTGCTGTAAGCCTGCAAAGCCGGGTTGAAGTAAAACAAACGAGGCAAAGCCAGGGAACACTGTTGTACGGCTGGCTTCTGTTCCAGGACATCAGCATAAAACCTTTAAAAGTCCCGCTGAAGATCACACTGAGGTATTCTGTTTTCGATTGTCCGTATTATGAATCGCGGATTTGGGCCTATGAACCCGATGTGCTGTACGGGTATTCACTGCCTTCGTATTACGGACAGGGAGTGAGGGCCTGCATCCTCGCAAAATATTCCATCGGACGGCATGTTGCAGTCTGCCTCAAAGCGGGGCTTACAAGATATAGTGACAAAAACGTCATCAGCAGCGGGCTTGACCAGATAAATGCCAACTGGAAGCTTGACCTTAACGCCCAAATCCAGGTTAGGATATAAAAAAGGCCCTGTGGTTTCACAGGGCCCAGGGCAGAAGTTAATTTACTTTTTTGCAGGCGGCTGGTTTGAAGGAGGAGGCCCCTGGTGATGCTGGTGCATATGCGAGAACCCTTCCATTCCGTGAATCCCCATTGATTTGGATATCTTCGTTACGTTCGACATGTCTATGACACCGGTGAGGCTGATGACTACAACTTCTTTCTTGCCTTTCATCAGCATGATCATTTCGCCGATCTTGCCGTCGGAATCCTGTTTTGTCATGAACCTGTAATTATCGCGGCCTTCGGTCACTGCCATAAGTTCCTTGTAGGCAGAGGCAGGGAACAAACCCGCGAATTCATTATAAATGCTGACAGCCTTTGCGTAATCAGTAGAATCGATATCATAGGTGACCACTTTAAGACCTGTAAGTTTATCGATGATAGATTTCATTTCCCTTGATGATGAGTCATTCTGATTGGCCATCATTCCAAGGAACTGGGTGAACATTTCTTTTGAAATGTTCACGGTGGTGAACCTGTCCTGGCCTGCATACTTGGTAAAAACCTTGTCAAGCGGACTTTGTGCATTCAACAATACGGGCATTGCCAGGAATGCTGCAAAAATTAAAGTGATGATTCTTGTTTTCATTGGTTTATTTGTTTGTGGAAGGAGATTGCATCCATTCCGGGTTGATAAATTGATTCTGATAATTATAAAATTTATTGATCTTCTGTATCTGTTCCATTGCGGTATTCAGAGTAGTAAAACGCTGTACCTCATCCAGGCCTGTATTGAGCCCGACCGAAACCAGCAGCAATGCCTGCTTTGTTTGAGAGTATGCCAGTTCGCTCGAAGCGTTTTCCTTACCGGGAAAATGCTTTTTCAGGAGTTCGCTTTTAAAAGTAAACACCAGGCCTATAAGGATCAGCAGCCCTGCAGCTATCCCGCTCAGGTAATACATTCTTTTCTGTACAGGCTGCATGCCTGAGCCCGAAACCTCAGTTTCGAACCGGCTGATCCTGCGCATAAGCACTTTTTCCTGCTCCTCATTATCTATGGTGAGGGACGCCTCATCACTGAAATACCTGAACAAAGGCTGATGCTGCCTGAAGTGTTCGGGTACCTCATCCGCAGAGAAAAACTCTTTTAAAAGCTTTTCTTCTGCAAGAGTGGTTTCACCCTCGAAATACCTCTCAAGCAATACTTCAATTTCTTTGATATTCATAGCTTTTATCATTTACCAGTAATTCACGGACGTGTTTGCGAGCCCTTGAAAGTGCAACACGGACAGCGTTCTCCTGCATCCCCATCACTTCGGCGATCTCATCAAATTCATATCCTTCAATATCACGAAGGTGGATGATCATTCTCGATTGCTCCGACAGGGTGTTTATTGCTTCTTTTACACCCAGCAACAGGTCGGAATGATCGGGTCTCATTTCTTCCGCAATGTTTTCAATGAACTGACGCTGGTCGTTCCAGCTTTCAACCGGGAATTTCCTGGCTTTCAGTTTATCGAGGCAGAGGTTTTTTGTTGTGACCATTGCAAGGGCTTCCAGGCTCCTGTATTCGTCGAGCTTCTCACGGATCTTCCACATCCTGATGAACACCTCCTGTACAAGATCCTCAGCCTCTTCATTCTGATCAAGCATGCGTTTGGCCAGGCGGTAGATTTTATCCTTGAGGGGATAGACTTTTGTATTGAAGTCCTGAATGTTCATCTGTAGCTTAAGACGACGAAATCATAAAATTATTACATTTGCAGCTATCGACCTGATTAATTCACCAATTACCTAACATTCAAGATTATGTTCAAAGGACATCCAAAAGGACTATTTGTGGCTTTTTTTGCCAACATGGGCGAGCGCTTCGGCTATTACACCATGCTTGCGATCTTTCTGTTATATCTTCAATCGAAGTTTGGATGGACCACCTCGGAGGCAGGACGTATTTACGGCACCTTCCTTTTCGGGGTATATTTTCTGCCTCTCCTGGGCGGGTATATTTCAGATAATATTTTAGGATATGGTAAAACCATCATCCTGGGAATTATAGTCATGTTCCTGGGATACGGGCTGCTGGCAGTTCCGGGCAACGGTGTATACTTCATGTATTTCGCACTCGCAGTCATCGCATTGGGAACAGGCTTGTTTAAAGGCAACCTCCAGGCGCTTGTCGGGAATATGTATGACGAAGCAAAGTACAGCCATCTCAGGGACTCGGCTTTCAATCTCTTTTACATGGGGATCAACATAGGCGCCTTTTTTGCACCCAGCGCAGCAGGCGGGATGCGTAACTGGATCCTTGCCCGTTCGGGTTTTACTTACGATTCGGCAATACCCAGCCTTGCACATAAATACCTTGACCACACCCTTCAGAATACCGCACAGCTTGAGCAGTTCATGCATACCCAGGCAGGAGGCAGGATTACCGACCTCGGCGTCTTCTGCCATCAGTACATCGACAGCATAGGACAGGCCTATAATGCAGGTTTCGGTGTTGCAGCCCTAAGCATGATCGCTTCCTTGCTGATCTTTATCGGGTTCAGGAAGTATTATAAGACCGCCGATGTAACGCACAAGCAGAAGAGGGCTGCTAAAGCAGCCGACCTGGTTGAGCTTACCAAAAGCCAGATCAAGGACCGTTTTATCGCCCTCGGTCTCGTTTTCTTTGTTGTCATGTTCTTCTGGATGGCCTTTCAGCAAAACGGATTCACCCTCACCATTTTTGCAAGGGATTACACCGTTTCGTCAATATCAAAGGGTTCCGCGATAATCTTCAACCTTTCTACCTTACTTCCTTTATTGATTGCAATTATGGGATTTGTTCTTCTTTTCGGCAAAGCGAATTCTCAAAAGACTAAAATCATTGGAGGTGTAGTTGCTCTCGGCTCCCTCATCCTGGCTTACTTTACCATAGGCATGCTGGCGCCCGAAGGCAACAAGATATCTCCCGAGATCTTTCAGCAGTTCAACCCCATTTTCATCGTATTCCTCACTCCTATTGTGATAGGTTACTTTGCCTATCTCAATAAAAGAGGCAAGGAACCTTCATCACCCAAGAAGATCGGGATCGGTATGCTGATCACTGCAGTCGGTTTCATTATCATGATCCTTGCTTCCCGCGGATTAATGAGCCCTGCGGAGCTGGCAGCAAAAGGAGGAGTTTCCGACACCCTGCGTTCACCCTACTGGCTGATCAGCATGTACTTCACCCTCACGATCGCTGAACTATTCCTCAGCCCCATCGGCATTTCCTTCGTTTCTAAGGTCGCCCCTCCCCAGCATAAGGGACTCGCCCAGGGAGGCTGGTTCGGAGCTACTGCTATCGGCAATATACTGGCAGGTTACATAGGCCCGTTCTGGGATAAATGGCAGATCTGGCAATTCTTTTTACTGCTTGTTTGCCTTACCCTCTTATCTGCAATCTTCATTTTCTCAATCCTGAAAAAGCTGGAGCGCGCAACGACCAGCTAAAACATCTTGGACTCAATACCACATAGCTGGGGGCCTCACAGGTATAATTCCTATACCTGGAAAATGAAAGCCTTTTTTGGCGAACGCCTGCAAAAACTCGCTATAGCCGCCGGTTTCACCTGTCCAAACCGTGACGGGTCCAAAGGAAGCGGAGGTTGCACCTATTGTGTAAACGAAGCCTTCAATCCCTCCTATTGCGAAAGCACATCTTCAATAAGCGAGCAGCTCAGGCTTGGGATAGAGTTTCATGCAGTCAGGTACAGGCGTGCGAACAAATTCCTCGCATATTTCCAGCCCTATTCAAACACCTATGCCCCCCTTGACGTACTGAAGCAGAAATACGAAGAAGCCCTCTCCTATCCGGGTGTGGTTGGACTTGTATTAGGCACCAGGCCTGATTGTATAGACGATGACATCCTACTTTACTTATCATCTCTGACAGGGAAATATTTCGTGCAGGTGGAGTTCGGGATAGAGTCGATCTATAATGAGACCCTGAAGCGAATCAACCGCTGCCATACCGTGGAAGAAGGCGCGATTGCCATAAGAAAGACACATGCAATGGGGATAAGCACAGGGGCACATTTCATTTTCGGCCTTCCCGGGGAAACGCCTGAAATGATGAATAAGTATTCTGATTTCATTTCAGCCCTGCCCCTCGACAGTGTGAAATTCCACCAGCTGCAGATAATAAAGGGAACCGTGATGGAGAAAGAATACATGGCTCAGCCGGGCGACTTCCATCCTTTCACCCTGGAATCCTACATTGATTTCATTATTGAATTCCTTGAGGAACTTAGCCCTGAGATCTCAATCGAACGTTTTGCGGGAGAAGTCCCACCGCGATACATCGAAAACCATAACTGGGGACTGCTGAGATACGACGAGGTGCTGAGGAGGATTGAGAAGGAGATGGAAAAGAGAGGGAGCTGGCAGGGGAAACGAAATGGCGAAATAGCGAAAAGCGAAAAACAGGTAGCGAGGTAGCGAAAAGCGAAATGGCGAAAAGCGAAAAAGAGTGAATTAAGCCTCCTGATGATTTTATCGGTTTAGCCCAATTAATCTGTTGATTCCTATCTGTTAAAAAAAGCATCAAGCCGGTTGCAAACAGGAATTTTTTACGTATATTTAACAGTCATATATGTAGGACTGTCATAAGAAGCTTTATGGCTGTTTAGCCAATTAAACCTGAAGGTATTATGAAAAAGCAATTCTCCGTTTTATTGATTGTTTTCCTAATCATTATTGGTGTTCAGCAAGGATTAGGTCAATCCTCGGGTTCTGACTATGACTGGACGTATGTTGGAAATCCAGGAATTTCAGCTGATGCGGCCTTGTATACAAGTCTTGCATTCAACCCAAACAATGGGGAACTATATGTGGCATATAGTGACGGGGCGAATAACTGGAAAATTACAGTGATGAAGTATGACGGAACCAATTGGGTCAATGTAGGGAACGCTGGTTTTTCTGCAGGTCCTGCAAGCTCTGTACGTCTTGCATTCAACCCTGCGGACGGATTACCTTATGTAGCGTTTCAGGATGGGGCAAATTCTCAAAAGGCTACGGTTATGAAATTCAATGGGAGCAATTGGATAATCGTTGGCAATGCGGGATTCTCTGCCGGCGCGGAAGACTATACGAGCCTGGCCTTTGACTCAAGCGGTCAACCCTGTATAGCTTTTCAGGATTATCACAATGCCGGGAAGGTCACAGTAATGAAATATGACGGAACCAATTGGGTTAATCTTGGAAATGCCGGGTTCTCAGTAGGGGATGCTTATTATACCAGCCTTGCTTTTAATTCAGGCGGGGAACCATATGTTGCTTATACGGACAACGCAATTTCTCTAAAAGCCACGGTGATGAAATTTAATGGAAGCAACTGGGTAAATGTAGGAACAGCAGGTTTTTCAACCGCCAGAGCCTGGTATACAAGCCTTTCCTTTAGTCCATCAGGAGAACCAAATGTTGCTTTTTGCGATAGTGCAAATTCATATAAAGCCACTGTAATGAAGTTTGACGGGACCAACTGGGTGAATGTTGGAAATGCAGGGTTTTCACCTGGATGGGCTTTCGGGACATCTCTGGCGTTCAGCCCTGCTGATGGTCAACCCTATGTTGTATTTGAGGATAATTCAAAGTTGGATAAAGCATCCTTGATGAAGTTTGATGGAACTGCATGGGCTTATGTCGAAACTGCCGGTTTTACAGCGGGCACGGCAACAAATGTAAATCTTGCTTTTAACCCTTCAGGAGTACCTTATGTGGCATACACCGATAGTGCGGATGTATTGAAAGCGAGCGTGATGAAATATGATAATACAGGGGTCGGAATAAATGAACAACAGGAATCAAGGTTATCAATCTATCCTAATCCCGCTTCGGATACCATTTTAATTGAGACATCCATCCTGACAAAGCAAGGCCGGTTAACAATTCTGAACATCAACGGTCAGCAACTTATAACCCTCCAAATCACGAAACCCAGCACAACACTGGACATATCCAAACTCCCCAGCGGAGTGTATTTTGTTAGACTGACCAGCGAAAAGCATGTTATAAGGGGGAAGTTCATAAAGGAATGAATTTCATTTTCAAAAACTCGACTATCACTTTGGATTGTAAACTCAAAAACATCAGTGATTAGGGTATAATGATCAGCGTACAACTGTGATCTTCGAAATCCCGATGCCTTTATCCTGTGTAACCTTCAAAAAATAGATACCTGCCGGAAGCGCTGATACGCTCAGGCGGAAGGATTTTGAATATACATTGTGTTTAGTGTAAACCTCCCGGCCTGTATAATTCATCATAGCGACCGAATTAATGGTAAGGTCGCTGCTCACATTAATAATATCTGTGGATGGGTTAGGGAAAATAATCAGGCGGCCTGGCTGGTTGCTTCCGATGCCTACCGCCGGGACTGAAACATTGAGCCTGTTGGTTCCAGGAGATTCGCAAATGAAAGCAAGGGTGGCGGAGTCATTCATAACAGCAGTCACATAGTAATTGTAAACACCCAGGCTGCCATCAGGAAGGATATCGGTATATGTGGTATCAGCAACCTCCGCGGTATTGAGCTTGTGAAAGGTGGAAGTATCTCCTGTTGAATCGGTACGCCAGACATTATATCCTATAAGGATAGAATTGTTTTTGGGTCTGCCTGTGATTTTGCCAGGCATAAATCGGACGCCTTGGCCTGCATTATGCAGGGCAACTGTAACCGGCCCGGATTGCTCAGGAATTGGCGGTTGAGGGAGAATTACAGGCTTTGAGGCTGATTTAAGATTTTCGACATAAGCCTGGATGTTCCAGTTGTAATCGAGGCTGGGATCAAGACTGAGTAGAGTATGCCAAACGGAATCCCATTTGACCATATTACCGAAACCATCAATAGCTGGACCGGCATCACAACCGGCGGGCCAACCACCCCCTATTCCCACGTTCACTCCGACCCATAGATCCTGTGACACATCGATTAGTGAAGGTGAATTCAAATCGACAGTATTCCACTGATCCCAGTTTACAGTAGGGACTGCCTGGTCAAGGATCATTTGGTTTCCTAATGCGCCCTGCCAGATTCTTGCCCTGAATGCAACATAACCGGCACTGCTTGGGAAGAATGATATCTTCGTAACGGAACTTCCTGCAAGGTGGGTGATCTCATCGGGTGTCCAATGAGCTGCAATATCAAAGGCACAACAAGTGCCGATAGAGTTGAAATTTACGCCATCATCCCAGTGAATCCATTGCGGGATGGGGCCATCGTAACCACAGTCTGGAGGGGTCCAGGACAACATTACCTTATACTGGGTCTGGTTTACTGTCAGATTTAGGGGCGGGCGGCATACCGCATATACATGGATGTTATCAACGTACCAGTGAAGGATATCAGCGGAGTTGGCGCCATGCGCCCTGAAACGGATCCTGAACGACCTGCCTTTGGCATGTGCGATCTCAATATGTTGTTTTGTCCAGGCGACGCCCCCCGAATTGCTGTGCTCTGCTAACTTTTTCCAGACGCTGTCGGTTCTGACTTCCACCGTAAGGAATTCTGCCCCGGTATGATTCTGATCAACCAGCATAAAGTCAAAATCAAGGTAAATTGTGGCACAGGTATATTCTGAAGCACTCAATACAATACTCTGCAGTGTATCGTTATAATTTACCTGAGCCGGAAGGCCGGTATAAGTGGCCGAGGGAAACGGATTGCCTGTAGTGATGCTGATGCTCCAGTTACCCGAATGCACCCAGTTATTGTATGCAAAGGTTCCCTGGTCCCAGCTCTCGATGAAAGGTAGGGGAACGGAGTCGTTTGTTACTGAATTAAGAGGTTTTGCAAAAAACGGAGCTGACATTACACCGTTCCAGGGTCCGAAAAGAAGAAGCAGGACCAGCGCCAGGAGAATGTGTTTATTGACGGTTGCCATATAAATCGATTTTTCCCGAACAGGATGGTAAAGCAAATATAATACGTTTTTATATGTTTTGCAAGAAAAATATC
>Ga0118677_10004539_pt1 | contig 25201 bp, 22 predicted proteins | sample AliMusrvi5mmetaG_FD_86154 | JGI IMG/M metagenome (GOLD analysis project Ga0118677, IMG submission 86154)
TACGGATTTACGAATGAGTGTTCGTTTCATCGCGCCGAGTACACCAGCCAAGCGCCTCCCAAGATCACCAGGATGCCGCAGACGGATTTCAGAATGGTCACGCCTTTCGACTGTTCATTCCAATTCAGGAACCGTTGCACCACTTCCGTAAACGTTCCCGCGAATACCACGACCGAACAATGTCCGACTCCATACGCCAACAGCAACGCCGCGCCGTAAAGGGGATTTGTCTTTGCCAGTTTGAACGTCACGCCCAACATCGGTGCCATGTAAGCAAACGTGCAGGGCCCGAGCGCGATGCCGAAGACCAAGCCGAGAATGAATGCCGCCAGCAGGCCCTTGCGCTGCAGATTTATCTGGCCGGGTCCGGACCACGGCAACGGAATCACACCAAGCAGATGCAGGCCCACGATCACGAAGACCATCGCGACGAAGTAGTTCGCCCAGTGCCCCACGTCACCGAGCATTCGCCCCGCTGCCGCCGTGATTACGCCGATGCCGGCGATGGTGATCAGGATACCGATCGCAAACAATGTGGCAATGCCACTGGCGCGCAGCGGCGAAAGTTTTCCCTGCCCACTGATAAACCCGACGATGAGAGGAAGACTTGCCAGATGGCACGGGCTCAACACGATGCTCAACACCCCCCAGACCACTGCCGCCCCAAGAGCCAGAGCCGGAGCCCCTTCCACGGCATGGCTCAAACTGGTAAATAGTTGCTCCATTACTTGCCGGTGTCCAACTTTACGCCGAGTTCCTTCCATTTGGCGAGAATGTCATCCCGACCGTAAAATCCTTCATGCCGAAATAGTTCCTTACCCGTGGCAGCAAAGAATATCTGCGTCGGGATCAAATTGATCCCATACTTCTTCGCTTCGTCCGCTGACTTCCAGACGTCAATGAACTCAACCTCCAGTTTACCGGCATAGTCCTTTTTCAATGCCTCCAGGATCGGGGCCATTTTTTTGCAAGGAATACATTTGGTTGCACCCAGGTCGAGCAGTTTCGGGAGTTTTTGCTCTGCCGGTACCGTAGCGGTGACCGCGATCAGTGCGACGGCAATCAGCCCAAAAAAGGCGAGTCTCATGAGAGTAAAATGACTTTCGGAGCGGCACTCCATGCACAGGCAGTATTTTCAGCCATAACTTTCCTCCAGTTGTGTTCCTCAAACGAGGAACGGTTTGATTTCCTCCGGCGTCAGCACCTTGCCGACAACCTTCACGACACCCTCCACGACCAGCGCTGGCGTTGTCATCACACCAAAGGCCATGATCCGCTGCAAATCGGTGATCTTCTCCAGTTCGTAAGTGACTCCAAGTTCCTTCGCTGCCGCCTCAGCGTGCTGGGCCAGCTTCTGGCACTTCGGACAACCCGTACCCAAGATTTGAATTTTCATATCTGTTCGCCCTTCCCTTTAATGGCGACTTGGCAAAGTCGCCAACAAAAACCAAAATAAAAACCGCCGATTTTTCACTTCGATGCTCCCGCCAGTTCGCGCGCACTGCATTCCAGTACGGAATCCACCGTTTCAAACAGTTTTCCCAGGCACGGCACGCGCAGCCGGTAGAACACCATCGAACCGCGTTTCTCATCCGCGACGATCCCCGCGTGTTTCAGCACCGTCAGATGTTTTGACACCGTGGACATGTCCGCGCCGATCATTGCGGTGAGCTCACACACGCACTGCTCGCGTTTGGCCAGTTCCTCGACGATGCAGAGGCGACTGGGATGAGCCATCGCCTTCAGCACGTTCGCCTTTACATTGAGTTTGGCCAATCGTTCGCGGTTCATACTGTTGGCAACTTGGCACATTCGCCAAGTCGAGTCAATCCGAACGGTATGGCGGGGCCAACTCAGCGCTGTAACTGGGTGAATCGCTGGCGCAGCGCGTCATGCAGTTGCCTGTGAAACGTGGCTGGCAAGGGGTACGGCTGGCCGTCCTTGTAGAGCGTAATGGTCTGGCGGATATTGTCCACGACGACCTGGCACGGGTTACAGCCGGCGAGATGCTTCTCGAACGTCTCGCAAACGCCCGGATCAATCGCCCCATCCACATAGGCGTTTAACATGGCCAGCAGTTCGTCGCAGTTCATCGCTTGGACTCCTGTCGAAACTGAGCCGCCGCCGCCGGAAAAGTTACAAACTTATTCATGGGCATGTCCCCCAGTCACCCGGCGCTGCTCGTCGCCGAAGGCGCGGGTGAGTTGCTCGCGCAATTGCAGCCGGGCCCGCAGCAGGCGAACTTTGACATTCGCTTCGCTCAACTGCAAGGTGGCGGCAGTTTCCTGGATTGATAATCCTTCGACATCCCGCAATAAAAAAACCAGCCGGTGTTTTTCGTCGAGTTGCGCCAGCGCCGCATCGATGAACCGCCGGGTTTCTCCGCGCGTCACCAATTCGGCGGGGCTTTCCCGCCAATCGGCAATGTATTCGGGATGCGGCACGCTGCCATCGGTTTCCTGCTCCTCGGTCGCCGCCTCCAGCGACACGGTGGGCAGACCTTGCCGTTTGCGAATCACCTTCAACGCCGCGTGGGTTGCGATCCGGGTTAGCCAGGTGGCAAAACTGGCCTCCCCACGGAAATCGGCGAGGTGTTCCAGCGCGCTCAGAAATGCCTGTTGCGTGACATCCTCAGCGTCTTGTTCCTGGCCGGTGATCCGCCGTGCCAGCGTATATACCCGCTGCTCGTACTGGCTGACCAATTCTTCGAATGCCGCCAACTCGCCCGCTTGCGCGCGGCGAACCAGCGCAAAGTCGTCCGTCCGTGTCGTCGTCATTCGTTGGGCCTATCCTGACAGAGGGCGCCCTGAGCGTCAACGGCCACCGGCGCTACCCAAATCCACTGGGCCTGGGTCGCGACGCCATGGGGGTCGTGACAGGTGACGCACGACGTTCGCGCTGCACCGGAGCTGTGAAGAGTATGAGCCGGGAAGTTTAGACTGTTGTTAAATACGGTTGTTTCGAGGTGACACTTAAAGCAGAGGGCGCCGTTCGCCGAGACATAGGCAATGTTGTCGAGGTAGGACAAGTTACGTTCGAGGAGCTGGTGGTTGGCGGAACCATGGGGACCTTTCGGACCGGTGCCACCATTGCCGGGTCCCGTATCGTTATTGTGGCAGTCCGTGCATTTCACGATGCTGCTCGTGGTCAGGTTGGTGAGACTTGGCGAAGTAATGCCGGCCTTGATTCCTTCCACCGGGTGAATTGTTCGTTTAGTCCGATGCCACAGGAACTGGAGTCCAGCGTACTGCCAGGGCTGGTGGCGACAGGAAAGGCGACAGGAAAGGATTGCCAACGGACAGTGAAATCGCGAGAATTCATCCATGCGTATTTTGGTTGTCGAAGACAACAAGAAGACCGCAGCGTTTATCAGCAAGGCGCTCAAGTGGGAAGGCTTTGCCATTGATGTCCTGCATGATGGCGCCGCCGCACTCCACGCCATCACCACCGCGCCGTATGATGGGGTCGTCTTGGATGTGATGTTACCCGGCCTGGACGGGTTGGGTGTATTGCGGCAATTGCGGAAGCAACATAATCACACGCCGGTCCTGCTGCTGTCGGCGCGTGGGGAAGTCAACGAACGCGTGGAAGGACTCGATGCCGGGGCGGATGATTACCTCGCCAAGCCGTTTGCGCTGGAGGAATTAATCGCCCGGATCCGGGCGTTGACCCGGCGCGGCGGTGAATCGAAGGCGCGCGTATTACAGGTGGCCAATTTGACATTGGATACCACCACGCATGTGGCGGAGCGCGGCGGCCGGAAAATCGAGCTGACGGCCCGCGAGTACCGGCTCCTGGAATTGCTGCTCAGCTCCGCTGGGCGCGTCTGCGGCCGGATGCTGATCCTGGAAAAAGTGTGGGATTATAATTTCGATCCCGGCTCGAACATCATCGATGTCTATATCAGCCGGTTGCGTGAAAAAATTGATGCGAGTGGCGAGCCGAAACTCCTGCACAGCGTCCGCGGCGTGGGGTATGTGCTGAAGGTGGAATCGTGAAACTGCGGACGCAGCTGGCGTTGGGTTATGGGGGGATCGTGGCCCTGTGCCTGCTATTGCTGGGGCTGCTCGGCTATCACGAGCTGTGTACGGAAGCAAGAATTCGCGAACAATTAGGGGTGGCCAACTTCCCCGATACGAAGTGGGGCGACTATATCGAGGTGGGGGCGTATGCCGTGATTCCAGTGGTATTATTTGCGGGCTGGCTCTTAATGCGCCGGAACCTTGCCCCGGTGGAACGCCTGACGAAAGCCATCGCCCAGGTCGAGGTCCAGAATTTGCAGATTCTGTTGCCGCGCGATCAAAGTCTGGACGAAGTGGACCAGCTCACCGCGGTGTTAAATTCCATGATCACACGGCTGGACGGCTCATTTCAACAGATTCGGGAATTTACCCTCCATGCGTCGCACGAACTGAAAACCCCGCTGACGGTGATGCGCGGCGAGCTGGAAATCGCCCTGAAAGACGAGCCCCACGATCTTGCCGCGCACCATGAAGTCTTTCACAGTTTATTGGCGGAGGTCGCCCGCCTCACCAAAATCGTCGATGGCCTGACCCTGTTGACCAAGGCGGATGCCGGCATGGTCCAGCTCGAACGCCAGCCGGTCCGCCTGGCGGAGTTGGTGCAGGAAAGTTTTGAAGATGCGCGGATTCTGGCTGAGGCGCGGAGCGTGCGGGTGCGGTTGGCCGAGTGTGCAAATGTGACCGTCCGCGGGGATCGACACCGGCTCCGGCAATTATTTTTAAATCTTGTCGATAACGCCATCAAATACAACTGTGATGGCGGGGATGTCACCCTGGCGCTCCGCCGGGTTGATGACGACGCCGAATTCACGATTGCCAATACGGGCGACGGGATTCCACTGGATCTGCAGGCGCGGGTGTTCGACCGATTTGTCCGTGGCGATGAGGCGCGGAACCAAGCGATTGACGGATCTGGTCTCGGTCTGACCATCGTTCAATGGATTGCCCAAGCCCATGGGGGGACCATTCAGCTTGAGTCCGAACCCGGTTTGGTCACGACTGCCATCCTGCGCTTGCCGCTGACCGAAGCCGCAGCGCCGTCCGCGGGTTAATCACGACCGGCGGTGGAAGAATTACTTCGTTTTGCGAGCGGCAGGAGGCCGGCGCCGTTTGGTCGGGTGGGTGGTTCCGTCCAATAGCAAATGGAAGAATTCATTTTCGGTATTGGCGTGATCTTCAAATTTGTCAAGAAACCGCATCAAGGCTTTCCAGAGCAGGTTCGCTTCGCCTGGAAGCCCACGCTGTTGCAGTGTGAGTTCCACGCGGTGAATTTGCTTGAGCAAACTCTTGTGTTCGGCCTTCAGCTTCGTGATCAGGGTGACGGTCTTCCGATTGGGGCGGGAGGCCAATAATGGGACAAACACCTGCGTCTCTTCGTAGGAAAAATGTTTGCGGACTTTCTGATTGGTCAGTTGGGTAATGGATTGGATGGCCTTCTTGAGGCCGGCCTCAGATTTTCTGCTAAACATGCGCGAAATCGCTTCGGTTAATTTCGAGATGATTTCGTGGTCTTCCACCGCCAGTTGGAGAACCGCACTTTGGAATGCTGAGGGCTTCATAAGTATTACCCATAAGAGGCATCGGGAACGCTGTCAAGGCAGAGTCCGGGAAATTATTTTGCGGGATCTTCACGTTTACTGATTGGCTTCTGGAGCGGAACTGTGTAAATGCACCGCGGTATGCAAACGGAGATTGGATCATCACGATGAGCTCAGAGTCAACCAACGCCGCCGCCGCCAATTTTGTCGGGCAAATCGCCGGAGAATTAAAGCTGACGCTGCACAGCGTGGTCGCGACCGCCCAGTTGTTGGCCGAAGGGGCCACTGTTCCCTTCATCGCCCGGTACCGGAAAGAGATCACCGGCTCGCTCGACGAAGTGGCGATTACCAATATCCGCGACCGCCTGGCCCAATTGCTTGAACTGGAAGCCCGCCGGTCGGCGATCTGCAAATCCCTGGATGAGCGCAAGCTGCTGACCCCGGAGTTGCAGAAAAAGATTGCCGCCGCCATGACCATGATAGCGCTGGAGGATGTATTTGCACCCTATCGCCCCAAGCGCCGGACCCGCGCGACGATGGCCCGCGAGAAGGGTCTGGAACCGCTCGCCAATTGGCTCGTGACGAATCAAGCTGTGAGCCTCCCGCCGCAGGTCGAAGCGGCCAAGTTTGTGGTCGTAAGCGATGACAAGGACAAGGCGGTCCCCACCGCCGAAGACGCGCTGGCCGGGGCCCGCGATATTTTGGCGGAACGCTTCACCGACGATCCCGAGGCGCGCCGGCAGGTCCGGGCCTTGTTTGCGAGCGAAGCAGTCATTTCCACAAAAGTAATTATCGGCGAGGATGCCAAACCCGAAGCGGCCAAGTTCCGCGACTACTTTGCCTGGTCCGAGTCCTTGGCCAAATGCCCTTCGCACCGGATCCTCGCGATGCGCCGGGGGGAAGCCGAAGGGCCGTTGCTGATGCGGATTACCGTGGATGAAGCCCGCGCAAATGGCCTGATCAAGGGGTTGTTTGTCAAAGGGGCGGGGCCGGCGGCACAACAGGTGGCCCTGGCCTGTGAGGAAGGCTACAAACGGCTGTTATCGTTGTCGTTGGAAACCGATGCGCGCCTCGCCGCCAAGAAAACAGCCGATATCGAAGCGATCCGGGTCTTTGTCGAAAATATCCGTGAATTGCTGCTGGCCCCGCCGCTGGGCCAGAAGAAAGTACTGGCGATCGATCCCGGTTTTCGGACCGGCTGCAAACTGGCCGTCCTCGACGCCCAGGGTAAACTCCTCTGTGACGACGTGATTTATCCGACCGCCGGCGCCGAGGCGCAATTGCGTCAGGCGCTGGAGAAAGTCACAAAACTGGTGGCGCATTTCGGGATTGAAGCCGTGGCCATCGGGAACGGCACCGCCGGGCGGGAGACGGAGACCTTCATTCAGGCCTGCGGATTGCCCAAGACCATTCCGGTGATCATGGTCAACGAAAGCGGGGCCTCGATTTATTCGGCCAGCGCGGTCGCTCGCGAAGAATTCCCCGAAAAGGACATCACCGTGCGCGGAGCGGTTTCCATTGGCCGGCGCTTGATGGATCCGCTGGCGGAACTGGTGAAAATTGATCCGAAAAGTATCGGGGTTGGCCAGTACCAGCACGATGTCGATCAGATTCTGCTCAAGCGCGGGCTGGATGATGCGGTGATCTCCTGCGTCAATCGCGTGGGTGTGGAAGTGAATACCGCGAGCAAGCAGCTCCTGAGCTACGTGTCCGGCCTGAACGGCACCATTGCCGAGAACATTGTCAGCTGGCGCAATGCGAATGGCCCGTTTAAATCACGGGCGGAATTGAAAAAAGTGCCGCGGCTGGGGGAGAAAACTTTCGAGCAGGCGGCCGGGTTCCTCCGGATTCGGGGGACCGCGGATCCCCTCGATGCCAGCGCCGTCCATCCGGAAAGTTATCCGGTGGTGCAGCGGATGGCCCAGGATCTGAACTGTGACGTGCCTAGCCTGATGCGCGATGCCACCTTGCGCACGAAAATCAAGCTGGAGAGCTACGTGACCCCGACCATTGGCTTGCCAACACTGAAGGACATCCTGGCTGAATTGGCAAAGCCCGGCCGCGATCCGCGGCAACAGTTTGAAGTCTTCCATTTTGCCGACGGCGTGACCAAGTTGTCCGACCTCAAACCGGGGCTGAAAGTTCCCGGGCTCGTCACCAACGTGACGGCTTTCGGCGCGTTTGTGGATATTGGGGTGCACCAGGATGGACTCGTGCACATCAGTCAATTATCGGACACGTTCGTGAAGGACCCGAATGATGTGGTCAAAGCCGGCCAGAAGGTGCAGGTCACGGTGCTCGAAGTCGATCTGGAACGGAACCGGATTGCGCTCTCCATGAAGGCCAGGCCCGAGCTGGGGCCGCGCCAGTCTGGCCCGGCCCGACCGGCCGCCAAAGATCCGCGCACCGAAAAACCAGCCGCCGGTTTTAATCGCAATCCATTCAACGACGCTTTCAGCAAATTATAAAAGGAGGCAGTCTGTCGTGCAATTTCATTGGCAGTGGAGCCGTGTCATTTTTCGTCCGTCGATCTTCTGGTCGCTGGTTGCCATCGAACTACTCTTTTTCGCCACCGCCGTGCATTCCCTGGCCGCCCGCTTCTACCGGACCGCGCCCGGGGTCGGTGCGACGGAGATTGCTGATCCGGCTGATTTACCGGCAACCGAGGACATTTCCACCGACCCGGTTCGTCTGACAACGGGGGCAACACCGGCGGCTGCGACTTCCCCGGACCTCGCGGACCGGCCGCCGGGGGCATTGGCATGGGAACGGATCTACGGCGACTACACACTCCGCTGTTACAGCGGGGGCTTCACGAACGATGACTATGTGGAGGCGCAATTTGAAATCTGGCAGCGCGACACGCTGGTTTACTCCAACAGCAGCCACTCCTTCACCGCCCCGGAAGAGGGGGAAGCCGACGCAGACAGCGTGCCGGAATGGCAGTTACCCCCGCCGGGGACGGACCTCACCGGACGTGGTCAACCCGATGTGGTGATTGCCGAGTACAGTGGCGGCGCGCATTGTTGTAGCACGTACCGTATTTTTGAGCTGGGGGACGCCTTTCGTGAAGTGGCGGCACTCGAAGCGGAACATGGGGATGTCGAATTTGTCGACCTGGATGGCGACGGCGTGCCCGAGGTCAAAATGCAGGACTGGTCCTATGCGTACGAGTTCACCTGTTTTGCTGGCTCCTATGCGCCGGAGATCGTTCTGCGATTTGTGAATGATCACTACGTGATTGCCCCCGACCTGATGGAAACGCCCGCGTGGACGGAGGAAGAGTTGGCGGACAAGGCGGCAGAGATCCTGGCTGCATATCGCGAGGTCGATGCCGAGGGTGCGGAGACTCTCTTGTCGCCGTCCGACTGGGGGGCGGGGGATGGTGAATTGTGGAACGCGATGTTGGAATTAATCTACGCGGGACATGAAGATCAGGCGTTACAGCTCTTCAATCTGGCCTGGCCGGAATGGGCGGAGGGCCGGGAGTCGGCCCTGCAGCATTTCAGCGAAACGGTCGGTGCCAGCCCGTATTGGCAGCAACTGGTAGCGGAACCGGGGCAGCCTGTGGAGTAAAAAGGATTCCGCCGCGCCGGACCCTCCGCAATCGGATGGCCGGGCGCGGCGTGAATTCAACCGGTATTACTTCGCGGCTTTCTGATGCACAGCGACGGTGATGGTTCCAGCGGTCGCGTCCACAGCAGTAATTTTGCCATGCACGTGCGTGTCGCCATCTTTTTTATCGCCGGGAGTTTTTGCCGGTTTGCCTTCGCCCTTGGGTTCCCCGATCAGATGAATCCGGTCGGCAACCGAAGTTGTGCCATCGGCATGGAAGGCAATGCGAACCTTATCGCCCACTTTCAGGTCGGTCAAAGCGCCGGCCTTTTCTTCGGCCAGCACGACTTTGCAATCGGCGCCCACCTTGAAGGTCTGGCTGACCGGCGGGGTCTTCTGGGCGAATACGGCAACGAGCGGCACCGCGACGGCAACGGCAATGAGGCTGATGAGTAGTTTACGCATGATTGGATCCTTTGGTTGTTGGTTGTTGCGTTCTGCCAATACTCAACCCCACGTTTTCCTCAAGGTTGCGATTGATTTAAAAAATAAATCAATCCAGCATTCTGACGACGTTAACGGTTGATGCGTGGATCAATGGTGGGTGGCGCGCTTGCGCGCTTCGCGCAGGTGGCGGTACCCCACCAATTTTTTCTGGGCTTCATCCCAGAACCGTAATTGGAGGGATCGCAGGCTGCCAAACAGGGTAATGGGGCGGACCCCTTGAAACAGCAGATGCGCGTTGTGACAGCGCTCGAGATTATAATTGGGAATCCGCGAACTCAGGTGGTGGACGTGATGATAGCCGATGTTGCCTGTAAACCATTGCAGAATTCGCGGCAGCTTGTAGAACGAGCTGCCTTGCAGGGCGGCGGCTGTGTAATCCCACTCCCCGCCCCGCTCCCAGTACACGCCTTCGAACTGGTGCGGCACGTAAAACAGCCAGAAACCGGCGGAACCCGCCACGGTGATGATGACGAATTGAATCAGCAAATATGCCTTGACCCCAAAGATCAGACTCAAGCCCGCGGCCAGCCCCAGAATGGCCAGATTCATCCAATGCACCGAATGCCGTTCCCGCTGACTTGCGGTGGAGGAGGGAAATCGTTGCTTGACCAGCATGACCAGGACCGGGGCAATCACAAACAACACCACCGGATTGCGTGCCAACCGATATGCGAACCGCTTGCCGCGGGTTGATTCCAGGTATTCCTGGACGGTCATTGTCCAAATATCGCCCGTGCCGCGCTGGTCGAGGTCACCGGCGGTCGCGTGATGGATGGAATGTTCCCAGCGCCAGTGATAATAGGGAGTAAACGTGAGGAGGCCGGCCAAAAAACCAACCACGTCATTGGCCCGCCGCGACTGAAAAAATGATCCATGGCCGCAATCGTGAAAGATAATAAAAATTCGCACGACGAATCCGGCCGCCACGATCGCCAGCGGCAGCGTGATCCAGGGGGACACCGACTGGCTCCAATGCATCAGATACCAGAGCAGGGCATAGCCGCCAAAGGTGTTCACGATTTGCCAGATGGCTCGTGGCAGCGATGGCTGTTGATACTCGGCTACAATGGCCTTCCAAGCCGCGGGGTTTTCCGTGGCTTGCCCGTTACTCGTCGTTGGATCCGTGCTCATCATCTGCCATACTATACTCCATCCCCCCCGGGGTTAGCCGATAGAAATCGATCGGCAATCCGGTGAATCTGGCGGTGCCATTCGTGGAGCCTGCGGACAGTGGAACGGGCGTCCTGCCCGTTGGATTGATCTGAAAGAAATCGACAGGCGGGACGCCTGTCCTCCTACGGTTCAGACGGCGCGCGCTAATGCAGTCGGATGTCGTTTGGGTAGGGCGCGGTGTCACTACCGCGCCGCTGCGGGAATGTTAACCAGGGGCAACCACTCGCTGAATTGTGAGGTGGTTCCACCAACGGGGATAGACAGAAAACCACGGAACGGCGGGCTAGGGACAGCCCGCCCGGTTTCAACTGCATCCTTCCGCTAAGAAGCCGGTGCCACTTGGATTGTAAATGCGTCGTGGGCGGGCGCGCCGCTTGAGATCTGCCGGACGATCAGCCCGGCGATCCGTCCCTACCTCACATCAGATCCGGCTGTCGTTGTTGCCGCGGCCGGCAATTTCTCGAGCGGAATCTTCGGGTTGATCTCGCGGAAATAATTCACCGACCACTCGTTGGCGAACAGCACCACCGGATTGTCATCACCGTCAAAGGCCAGCCGCGCACCCGTGGGCAGACCCTGGCCCCAGTCGGTGTCCGCCACGTTCTTCGGCAACCAGCGGATCGTGACCCACGGGGTCGGTTCCAGTTGCGAGTCGGCGCCGTATTCGCTCTTAAGCCGGTATTGCACGACCTCGAATTGCAGTGGCCCAACCGCAGCCAGCAGTGGGACATTGGCGGTCGCATCTTTGAGGCGGAGCAGTTGGATAACCCCTTCTTGCAGGAGTTGGTCCAGCCCCTTGCGGAATTGTTTGTATTTGGCCGTGCTCGGATTGCGGAGATAGGAAAAACTTTCCGGCGGAAACCGTGGAATTTCCCGATACACGACCTGGGGATCAGTGCTCAAGGTGTCGCCAATGCCAAACTCGGAGTGCCCGACCAGGCCGATGATGTCGCCGGGATACGCTTCGTTGACGGTCTCGCGTTCGTTGGCGAAGAGCTTGTGCGAACTGGAGAGCCGGACTTTCTTGCCGGTCCGGGAATGGGTCGCCAGCATGTCCCGTTCGAACTTGCCGGAGATGACCCGCAAAAAAGCGATCCGGTCCCGATGCCGCGGATCCATGTTGGCTTGAATCTTAAAAATGAATCCAGAAAAGTCGGGATCCTCTGGGGCAATCACCCGGGTGCCAACCTTGCGCGCCTGGGGCGCGGCGGAGTGGCTCAGGAATCCGTCGAGCAGCAATTGGACGCCGAAATTGTTCATCGCGCTGCCGAAAAACACCGGCGTGGTATAGCCGGCCAGCACCGCGGCCGAGTCGAAGGTTTCGCCGGCGTGTTCGAGCATCGCCAGTTCCTCGGTGATCCGGTGAAAGGTCGCGTCGTTGATCCGGCCCCGGATGATCGGGTCGGACAGATCGCCCACGGCAACCGGGGCGCGGTAGATGCCGCCATCCGTCCGTCCGCTCAAACAAATGGACCTGGTGCTTGAGCCGGTCGAAGATCCCTTTGAATTCCACCCCGGTTCCGATCGGCCAGTTCACGGGGAACGCCCCGAGTTGGAGCACATTTTCAAGTTCGTCGATCAACTCCAGCGGGTCGCGCGTGGGGCGATCGCACTTGTTCATGAAGGTAAAGATCGGCACGCCGCGCTGGTGGCAGACCTCAAAAAGTTTTCGAGTCTGGCTTTCGATGCCCTTGGCTGCATCGATGATCATGATGACGGCGTCCACGGCGGTCAGGACCCGGTAGGTGTCCTCCGAAAAATCCTTGTGGCCGGGGGTATCGAGCAGGTTGATCTTGTAGCCGTCATACTCGAACTGAAGGGCCGTCGAACTGATGGAGATACCCCGCTGCCGTTCCAGCTCCATCCAGTCGGAGGTGGACGCCCGCTGGTTTTTGCGGGCGGTGACCGAGCCGGCGAGTTGGACGGCGCCGCCGTAGAGCAAGAGCTTCTCGGTCATCGTCGTCTTCCCGGCGTCCGGGTGTGAGATGATGGCAAAGGTTCGACGGCTGGCGATTTCAGTACTGATCGACATCGGAACGCCGACTGTAGCATGATTTTCCGGTCACGCAACGCCAGAGGGTGACCCGAGCGCTGTGGCTGGGTCCGATCGGGGTCCAAATCCTCAGCTAATTTTTCAAACCGGTTGATTTCCCAAACAAAATGAAGACCCCCACGTTCCGTGTCAGAACTACACATATATCGATAACGGCGAAATCCGATTGACGCTCTTGCGACGCGTAGAATTTGCACCCAATGGGTGGATTTTCTCCGGTCGGGGCCGTCGGTTCCGCGTTTGCCAGTCGTCAGTCGGCCCAGACGGCGCGGTCGAGACACCGCGCCCTACCTCTTTTCCGGTAGGGCAGGCTGTCCCTAGCCCGCCGTTCGCACCGCAAATAATTCTCACCTGTGGATTTTTTGGGGGGGTGTGACCTTGCGCTCGGGTGCCCCGGTGGATATACTATCGCGCGTTCGAAGATGAGAACTATATGCACTGGATAATTTTATTGATTGCCATTCTTTTTGAAGCGGCGGGCACGAGTTGCATGAAGCTTTCGGCCGGTTGCACCAAGCCGTTGCCGACGGTCCTGATGGGGGTATTTTACTGCACGTACTTTTTCCTGCTGACAGTGGCGCTCAAGAAGATTCAGCTCAGCATTGCCTATCCCATTGTCTGCGGGGCGGGTGTGGCGCTCATTGCCGGGATTGGCGTGGTGTATTTTCGGGAGACCTTCTCCCCGCTGAAGATTATCGGTACGCTGGCGATCGTGGGCGGCGTGATCGCCCTGAACATTGCCGGCACGACGCGATGAGTCGGGGCCACTTCCTACTCACAATTCGTAGAGCAAGCTGGAAGCTTGCGCAATAGTGAACGGGCGTCTCGCCCGTTTATTAGTAGGACAGGCGTCTCGCCTGTCTGTAATCGATGCGGATCAATCAAACGGGCGAGACGCACCGTTCTACTATTTTCAATCCGGCTTGTTTCCCTGCACCCGAACAGCTTGAAACCCAACGCCAAACCGACGATGATGCTCGGCAATGGCCGCGGAACCAAATCGCCCCCTCATCACCAAGGAACTGCTGCGCGAACTGGGGGATTGGCGGGCTGAGAAGGAAGGCCGGGCATTGGCCGCCGCCGGCGCGGTCCTGACCTGGGAATATCAACCGCCATTCTTGCAGGGAACCGTCCGCTCCAGTGGCGGGACGATCGTCAACACGCGGATCAAGCTGGGCCAGAGCGCTGTCGAAGTGGAAAATTTCTGTGCCTGCCGACAGGCGCGCGTCGAGGGCACGATTTGCGCGCACGTGTTGGCGCTGGTTTTTGCGACGATGCAGTCGTCGCCGGTGGTAGGGCTGGATTGCCACCAGCAAACAGCGTGTGGCGTCTCGTCTAACTCGGCTGTCCGGGCCAGCCGCGCGACTGAAACGGCGCGCCCGGCAATGGCCCCCTTCCCACGAACGATCGACGCGCAACCGCATAGCCAATCCTTGGAATTGATGATTCTCCTGCCGCTGGATTTGCCCACGGCGTGGCGGCGCGGCGAACTCCGGATTATTATGGAAGGGCAAGTGGCGGATGCGCCGTTCCAGCCGTTCGACGTGATCCCCAAACAGCCCGCGGTACCCTATGCCGTCAGCGAAGCCGATGACCAACTGCTTACCGTCATTGAACGAATCAACACCGGTCGCAGCCCCGGCCTCTGGCTGCTCCCGGCTCTCGAGTTCGATGCTTTTTTTGATGCGTTGACGAATCATCCCCAAGTCTGGCTCGGCAAGAAAACACAAATTCAGGTTCGGGGTGCCTCCGCCCGGCCGCAGCTCAGGCTCGACTTGGAGCCCACCGGTGAATTGCAACTCAGTTTGACGGCCAGCGCTCGACCGGGGGGGGAGGTTCTGGGGAATTGGGATTTCACCAGTTCCACACTCACGCGGAGCACCCGGTTGCCATCCGCCTACCAAACGTTGCTCGCCAGCGGCGCGCACCGACTTTCTCGCACGGAGTTTGTGCGATTCTATCAGCGCGAGTTACCGGCCCTGGAACAACACCTGACCGTACAATTCGGGAGCGGGTTTGACCAACTTGAATTCGTGGAAAAACCGGCGCCGGTCCATGTGATTCTTGATGGGGGACTGACCGGGTTGAATTTGGAATTACAGGCGCCCGACCCGACGGAGTGGATGCCCGATCCAGAACAGCCGTTTCGGTATTGGCGTTATCAGGCGGTGAATCGTGCCGAAATTACAGCGGCCGGTTTTGAGCCGCAGGGAGCGGGGTACCGGCTGACATCCGAGAATCGCGTCGGCCATTTTCTGGCCAACACGTTACCGGTCTGGGTGCGGCAATGGAAAGTCGAGTACGGCGCACAGTTCGCCCATTTCCTCCGCAAATGTGATCCCATCCAACCGGAGGTGGCCATTACCAGCTCTGGGGAGAACTGGCTCGCGCTGGATCTGGCGTACAAGAATGCGGCCGGGGCACTAACGCTCAGCCCGGCGGATGTGCAACGAATGCTCCAGAAAGGGGCGGCGCATCACCGGCAATCCAACGGCCGGATTGCGCTCGTGCCCAGCTCGGCCATCGAACAATTTCAGGGCGTGATCTACGACTGCCAGGCGACGCAGTCCAAAGACGGATTACAGGTCGACCGAAAATTTGCACCGTATCTGGCGGAGGCATTGCGGGATAGTCCGTTGCGGGCGAATTGGCAGCAGCCCACAGAGATTCGTGAGCTGCGCCCCGTTGCGTTACCGGCCCGGTTCGAAGAATTGTTGCGCCCCTATCAACGCGCCGGCGTCCAGTGGTTGCACCAGCTTGCTGCAAACAACCTGGCCGGCATTCTTGCAGACGAAATGGGTTTGGGTAAAACCCTCCAGACGTTGGTTTGGCTGGCGACGATGGCGCCTGCACAGGCGCCAGTCCCGGGTCCCGGGTCCCGGGTCCCGGGTCCCGACGGCACCGACAGAAAAAAAGACTCGGGACTCAGGACTCAGGACTCAGGACTTGCCGGTCGTCCGTCCTTGGTTGTCTGCCCCACCAGCTTGCTGGCGAACTGGCAGGCGGAAGCGGAACGGTTCACTCCGGAGCTGAAGACGCTGGTGCTCCATGGCGCGGACCGGCAGGAATTGTTTGCGGCAATCCCGGCGCAGGATCTCATCATCACTTCGTATGCCTTGTTGCGACGGGATGTTGCGCTGCACCAAAAGATTCATTGGCAAGCCGTTGTGCTGGATGAGGCCCAGCACATCAAAAACCGTTTCAGCCAGAATGCCCAGGCAGTGAAGGCGCTGTCCGCCCAGAACCGCTTGGTATTGACCGGGACGCCATTGGAAAATTCACTGGGTGATTTGTGGTCAATTTTTGATTTCCTGATGCCGGGCTATCTCGGTCCGGCCACCGAGTTCCGTGATCGCTATGAAATTCCCATTACCAAGCAGCAAGATTCCGCGGCGCTGCAACGATTACGGCAGCGGCTCCGGCCGTTTATGTTGCGGCGCCTGAAGAGTGAAGTGGCCCGCGACCTGCCGGAAAAAATCGAGCAGATCACGTGGTGCGACCTGACGGCGGAACAGCAGTCCGTCTACCAATCCATTCTTACCCAAGGGCGCCGGGAAGTATTCGAGCCGTCCGGTCAGGGCAGTGAGGCGCAGCGGCGGATGGCGATGCTGACCACCTTGCTGCGCTTGCGGCAAGCGTGTTGTCATCTGGGATTGTTGCCGTCCGAACACGACTGGCGGGAGCCATCTGCGAAACTGGCGACGTGTCTGGAACTGATTGATGAAGCGATCTGCGGGAATCACCGGGTGCTGGTCTTCAGCCAGTTTGTAAAATTATTGAAGTTGGCCGCGACGGCGTTAGAAGAAACGCAAACCGATTATTGTTATCTCGATGGGAGCACGGTGGATCGAGCCGGTGAGATCCGCCGTTTTCAGGAATCACGCATCCCGGTTTTTCTGATCAGCTTGAAGGCGGGCGGGACGGGGTTGAACCTGACCGGTGCGGATACGGTCATCCACCTCGATCCCTGGTGGAATCCGGCCGTGGAGGAACAGGCGACGGCGCGGGCGCACCGCATTGGCCAGCAGCAGGTCGTGACTTCGTACAAACTGATTGCGCGCGGTTCGGTGGAAGAAAAGATTGTGCGCCTGCAGGACCGGAAGCGCGAATTGATCGGCCAGCTGATTACCGGCGACGAAGGATTTATGCAGGGACTCAACGCGGAAGAACTCCAGGACCTCCTTCGTTAATTGCCATTCTCGCCGAAACCAGCTGGAGGAGCAGACAAGGCGCATCTAACAGATTCCAGCGAGGTGCCACCCTGACCCTGGATCGGGGCGACAGGGCCCCGTCGTCACTGCCGCATTTCGCTTCAGGTGGCCGTTCGGGAGTATGCAGAACATTACGAACGCATCGAAGGCAGGAATTAGGGGCGGAAGAACTCGCCACACTGATGGAAAATGCACCTATCACGACTCTGGGGCGGACAATCTGGCTGATCTGCGCGGCTTCCCTGGCGTGCCATTCTAAAAGAGTGGTGAAGTTCAGCTCGTAGGATTTCTTGCTGCCTGCTGACGGAGCAACTCGATCACATCCTTAAGGTGATTTTGCGCTACCAAGCTTAGCGGCACCTGGCCTTGGTTTTCCTTGGCAGTTATAACCCACTGAGGTTAACTTTCTGCCCCAACAAGCTTCCATTAATTCCGGTAATGTGGTTGCCAGTCATCTTCACCGCCAACTTTGCGCCTTTTCCTGTACCGGTGCCGGTCAGTGTCAACTTCGTACCGGTCGTGGCAGAGTATATTCCTTTCACTGTAAACGGGAAGCTGCGGTTATTTGATAAACTGACGGTGGCAGAACAAGACACTTTCGTGCCAGATGTAGTCAAATTCGTTAAGCTCAAGCTCCAATCTACCGGCGTGAAAGGGGATGGCTCCGGCCCAAACGCCGGATTGGTAATCTTAACCACGCCTGTATGCACGCCAGTTCCGGATGAGGATGCTGTGCCTGTTGCTCGGCCAGCCATGGTTCCGGCAGTGGGATCAATTGTAACCAGATACGTGAGAGACTCCTGCGCACGATACGTAACACCATTAATAATCGGGTTCCCCCTACCGCCGAAGGAAAGCGAAATCAAAACATTTGAACCCGAGGACTTAACCGCCCCCTTCAGCGTGTAAGTAGCAGTAAAAGTGACAGGCCCGCTAGAGTAATCTGCCGTCATAGAAGTTGTTGTTCCACCTGCGCTCAATGCGCCGGTGACGGACTGAACCACAATGACGGCTTCGCTGATCGTTCGTGTTGCACCACTACTGACGCTAGTAAAGTCTTCGGTGATGTTGGTTAAAACCCCGGTAAGGTCGTAGAGTCCCTGCGCTCCTGAAAACGTCGGGGAAGTCATGCTCCCGCTCGGAGCCTGTGCAAAGGCGGTTTGGGTGAGCAGTAAACCCACCACGGCGAAAAGCCAAGACTGCGACAAGGTTATGATCTTCATAGGAGGCCTTATTGACAAAAAGCCGTGCACTGTCAATAGCAAACGCCGTTGCCAACGACGGACAAGCGGATTAATTAACCGCTCCTTCGTGTCAGTTGGAACAAATCGGTTAACATTTAATATCCTTATGGCAATCGACCGCGATCCTCAGGGTTATTCCGGCCTCATGAGCCCACGCTACTTCGCCGTACCTGTCTTGTTTGCTGTCACGATGTAGTGAAGTGTTGGCTCAGCAGCAAAGGCTTCATTGCCAATCATAACCACCACCGGCAGTGTCACTGAAACGCCGGGACCCTTATGAGTCGCATTGTCCAACCCATAATAGAGCCACTGAGCGTGCCAATTGCCTTTGCTGAGTGTGATCGTAGCCGTCCAGTACCCCATCGGCACCTTCTTGATCGGCTTGGTGTAACCCAACACACAGGTGCCATTCGCGCCGACACCGTGGCCTTTCTTATCCAATGTAAATGACACCTGAGCCCCTCCCACATCGACGACAATCCTTACGCTATTGAGTTGGCTGACAGTCGTGATCCCTGGCAGTCCGAGTTTGGCGGTCAAACTGATAGTGTCGACGTTGGGCTTGGCAAAGTTTAGGCCGACCTGCAGCTTGGTGATCGATATGAAGTCACAGGCGGCCATTACGGCGAGATTACTTGTAGCAGTTAAGTGGCCGTCACTAACCGTCACGCTGGCGATGTATGAGCCACAGTTGGAGACCGCGTAGACATGTGACGCCAGCGCAACCGTCGACCAAGTGCTGGATCCGCCATCACCATAGATCCACTGATACGTCAGCGGGCCACCTTCGGGATCCGTGGCAACGACATTAAAGATGTTAGTCTCACCAGCCACGACCACGAAATGTTCGTTGACGGCCAATAGGCTGTTCGTGATGATAGGTGCCGTAATGAAGACAGGTGGAGAGTTTGAGACCGTGTTTGTAAAGGTCGCTGTGTAGGTGATATTCGTGGCCGGCACCGTGATGCTGTGCGTTTGCGATCCACCATCACTCCAGCCAGCAAATGTCCAACCGCTATTGGCCGTCGCGCTAATCTGGTGCGACGAACCAACGTTGTAGGTGCCATCGCCGCTCACCGTGCCGCCATTGGCCGGATTCGCTTGCACGCTAATCGTCACTAACGTCGATGCCGCCTGTGTGATCGTGAAGGTCTGCCCTTGCACGGTGATTGTGCCAGTCCGCGCACTGGCGCTCGTATTCGCGTCGACTGTGTAATAAACCGTGCCATTCCCGTTACCGCTGCTGGTCGTGTGCAACCAGTTGGTATTGCTGCTTGCACTCCATGCACAACCGACTCCAGCGGTTACGGTCACGCTACCACTGTCAGAACTCCCTGACACATTCGTACTGGCGACTGCCACCATATAACTGCCACTACCGGTGGCCTGCGTCACCGTGAATATCTGGCCGGCTATCGTTAAAGTCCCGATTCGATTGGTGCAGTTGCCCGAATTGTCAGCAATAGTATAGCTGACCATACCGTTGCCAATCCCGCTCCCGCCACCGGTGATCGTGAGCCAACCGATATTGCTCGTTGCCGTCCACACGCAATCAACTCCAGCCGTCACTCCAACACTACCACTGCCGACACTCGCCGCGACATTTGTGCTGGTCGTTGCCAACACATAACTTCCTGCACCCGTCGCTTGCGTCACCGTAAACATCTGCCCGCCGACTGTGAGCGTACCACTACGACCGCTACAATTGGTTGTGTTGTCGTCAACCGTATAACTGACCGTCCCACTTCCGGTCCCGTTACTACTCGTGTGCAGCCAGTTCGTGTTGCTCGTTGCCGTCCACGTGCAACCCACTAGCGTGGTTAACCCGACGCTACCGCTACTGGCACTAGCAGCAGTATTGGTGCTGACTGCCGTCCAAGTGAAAGTACAAGTTGCTGCCGCTTGGTTGACTGTAAATTCTTGGCCGTTCACCATTATAGAACCACTCCGGGCGATCCCCGTCAGATTCGCGTCAAACGTATAATCGACCATCCCATTGCCGGTCCCGCTGCTGGTCGTGTGTACCCAGTTCGTGTTGCTATACGCCGTCCACGCGCACCTAGCCAATGTCGTCAATCCGAAACTGCCATTGCCGGCTCCCGACAAGACATTCGTGCTCGCTACTGCTAACGCGTACGTGCAGGCTGTGAAATACGCCGTGTATGTGAGATTCGTAGACGGTACGGTGATGGTATGCGGATTATTCGTCGTTCCGTCGCTCCAACCCGTGAAAGACCAGTCGTTTGAGACTGTTGCGGTAATTTGTACATTAGTTCCGATGGCGTAGATGCCACCGCCGCTGACTGTCCCACCATTGCTCGGATTGGTCTGCACGGTGATCGTCACGGTCGACTGTTGCTGCTGGATTTTGGCGAGAAAGTAATTCCAATTATTCTGTGGTTGTAGAACGTTTGTACCAAAGGTGGTGGATCCTTGATACCATCCGGCTAGATAGCAATTACCGTCTAAATCAACTGCACATTTTGCCACACCCGACGAAAATGGACTCAAGAGCGCGGCGCTCGCTGAGGCGATCCACTGGACTGATCCGGCCGGGTCGTATTTCGCAACCGCCGCCCTAGAATTTAAACATCCCGCCCCATAGACATTGCCCTGACTGTCTAGAGCAACGTCATAATAGTCATCAATGTTTGTGCTCACAGTTTGGCGTGCCCACTGGAGCGCCCCAGTAGTGTTGTATTTGGCAACAAAGGCATCGAAGGTTGATCCTGTGTTCTCTAGGAGAATGCTTCCGAAGTTTAATGAGTTCTTAAAATCGCCAGAAGTATAGACATCTCCGGATTGGTCAATCGCCACTCCTCCTTGGGCCACTTGGCCTCCGCCGGGTTGCTGAACCCAGATCATGGCTCCGGAGTTGTTGAACTTAGCGATGAAAAAGTTTTTCCCGGAAATCGCGCTGACCAGATTGCTGGTCCCTATCGTTATGCTCGTAGTGAAACAACCTCGCACATACACGTTTCCGACAGCATCAACCGCGACTTTAGCGGCCCAAGATTGGACCGGACTCCTCATTAACTGCGCCCATTGGATCGCACCGGTGTTGTCATACTTGACAAGAAAAATGTCGTACCCGGTAGAGTTTGAGTCAAACACGTTCGTGGTCCCGAAAGTTATTGGCGTACCGTTATTGGCGTAACCAACAAGATAGCAGTTTCCGGCTCCATCCACCGCAAGACCTTCGGCTTGAACTCCGGTTCCTCCCCCGGACTGTCGAGCCCATTGGATCGCACCCGTGTTGTCATACTTAGCGAGGAAGCATTCTTCATATCCCGCTGCGGAACCTGGCAAAGTTATATTACCAAAGTCCGCTGGACCGTAAAAACCGCCCGCAACATAAACATTCCCATTTGTATCCACGCCAACCCCGCGACCACCAGTGAGGTAGGCGGAGTTGCCGCCAGTGCTACCACCAGCGCGATGGGCCCATTGTAGTGCGGCGGCGGAATTGTATTTGGCCACAAAAATGTCCGTTCCACCGGAGCTTTTATTAGTCAGGATGACACCACCAAAATCGCTCATACCATCGAACCACCCGGTTACATAGCAATTAGCATTGGTGTCCAATGCCATCCCGATGGCCAAATCAGTGGACGGGCCGGCAGTGGTGCTGGCGACGCGTTTGGCCCAGAGGAACTGTGCTTGAGCGGAAGTCGCCAACAGCGCGACACAAATCGTCGTCAAAAGCGCCAGCCAACAGAGAGGGTTGGGACTTGCCGGGCGTTCACTGACTGTTACTAAAGCTCTACAAAGGTTGCATTCCGTTTTCATCAGTTTTCTCTCTATAGCCGCTCCCGCTATGCCCCGTGACTCCGTAGAGGGAGTTGCCGTCCAAAGCAAGTACTCCTCCAACCGGGTGGTTTCCTTCATCTGGCGGACCAAGGAAAGCAAGCAGTGTATACTGACATTTCCCATCTGACCTATGCCCGCGAATGTCGTGGAGTATTTGGTCTCAGGTGTCATCATTTTATCTTTTCTGATGTTGTCCACAAGTCAATTTTAACACCATTCCCAAACCGAATTATTACCGCCGGGAGCATCGTTCTGACCTGCAAACGTATGATCGAGCGAATTTCAATAAATTCGATCACAATTTTTCTCTTCACCCCGCACTTTGTTTCACTATTCGCCTAGCAGCCTGTTGAAAAAATACGCCGCGTCAGTGACGCGGCCTACAAACAGTGGTTATTCTTTGAGAATTGTGAAGTCCCGCTTGAGGTGGCGGGCAGTGTTAGGCTGCGGCGAGTTCGCGAACGTGGGCAATGTCTTGGCGTGTGATGGAACGGACTTGCGCAGCCATTACGGTCGCAACGCACACAGTTTGGCCAGTCAAAGTAGTGAATTCGACTTCGTATCCGACGCCGTCCTTGTGCACGTGAACCACTGTACCGACATCGCCGGCCTGTAAACCGTCATCGGGCAGGTCACGCAACAACACGACGCAATCATGTTCCTTCATCATAGTTAACCTCCAAAGGATACGCGGTTATTAGCCGTGGTCAACCATTTCGTGATCCAGTTGCCAGACTGTCCGGACCTGTGGGTGACGCTCGTCAGGTGTGCGGAGTTCCCCTTCGATCTCAAAGCGTGGGCCGAAGCGCGTTTCCTTACGCTTGGAAATGTTGTGGATTTGGGCGTGTTCGCACAACGCGTTGGCGAAAACCTGCCATTGGCTGGCACGGAACCCGAAATCCGTGAAGAAATTGGCCTTCGGTGCGCCGAAACGGTGGGCACGATTGAGCAAGTAGCCGGTGATTTTCTGCTCCTCGACAATGGCGTTGTTGGCGTTGGGTAACTTCACTGTTGGATTACGAATTTATAATCAGCCGTGACGGGGTTGTCGAGGTCAGGCTATTGCCGCTGCGGCTCGCATAGTCACGACGTTAGTCGGGTCCCTGCGCGGTGCTACCCCGATCCGGATCGGGCGACAGGGCCCCGTCGTCACTGCCGCATTTTCGCGTTCAGGTGAGATTTGCGTTGCACCGTTCGCAGAGTTGTCTATATTCCAACGGTAACGATTTGCCGTCGTGGCGGAATTGGCAGACGCGCTGGACTCAAAATCCAGTGCCCGCAAGGGCGTGTGGGTTCGATTCCCTCCGACGGTACCAACCTCTTAAAGTCCAATAAAAGTGCGGCTTTTATCACTTTTAGCCTCCGAGGTAGCTCTTTTTCACTTGCTCGCTGTTCCGCAAATTTTTTGCGGAATCCTCAAATACAATGCGACCGGTTTCGAGCACGTACCCACGATGGGCGACGTGTAATGCCATGTTCGCATTTTGCTCGACCAGCAAGATCGTCACACCTTGCTGATTGATCTCGCGGATGATCTCGAAAATCTTGACGACGATCAGCGGCGCCAGCCCCAGCGACGGTTCGTCGAGCAACAACAACTTCGGCTGCGCCATCAACGCCCGCGCGATGGCGAGCATCTGCTGCTCCCCGCCACTGAGGGTGCCGCCGAATTGCTTCGCGCGTTCCTTCAGGATGGGGAAGAGCGTGAAAGCCCGCTCCAGGTCCGCCGCGATGTCGTCCTGCCGGTGGAATGCCCCCATCTCCAAGTTCTCGCACACGGTGAGCCGCGGAAAAATCCGCCGACCCTCCGGCACCTGACTCATCCCGAGGATGACAATCTCATGCGCTGGCCTGTTGGAAATGGGCTTGCCGGCAAAGGTGATCGCGCCTTGCCGGCAACGGTTCACACCACAGATGGTCATTAAGGCCGTCGATTTACCGGCGCCGTTAGCGCCGAGAACGGCCACGATCTCGCCAGCGCCAACTCGCAGCGAAACTCCCTTCAGAACATCGACCGGACCGTAACCGGCGTGGACATTTTCAAGCGTCAGCATCCGATTTTCCCAAGTAGGCTTCAATGACAGCGGGATTCGTCCGGACTTCTGCGGGCGTACCTTCCGCAATCTTTTCGCCATAATCGAGCACTGCGATCCGGTCGGAAATGCCCATGACGACCTGCATGTCGTGTTCGATCAACAACACCGTGATGCCGCGTTGCCGGAGGCGGTGGATCAGTTCCATCAACGCTTTGCTCTCGGCAGGATTCAACCCGGCCGCGGGTTCGTCGAGGAGGATGAGCTGCGGATTCATCGCCAACGCGCGGGCAATTTCGAGTCGGCGCTGGTGGCCGTAGGCGAGGTTCTCGGCCAGCTGACCCGCCGCGGATTCGAGGCCGACGAACCGCAGCGTCTCCAGGGCCTGGCCGGTGGCGTCGTCGCGTTCGCGCCAGAACAGCGGCAGACGCAACGCGGCATGCCAGAAACGCGTGCGCAGTTGCATGTCCATGCCGAGCAGGACGTTATCGAGCACGGTCATTTGATTGAAGAGGCGGATGTTTTGGAAGGTGCGGGCGATCCCGGCCCGGGCGGCGTTTTCCGGAGCGCGCCGGGAACGTTGCCAGACGGCCAAGGCGCCAGCAAATCCGAGGAAAAGTCCCACGATTGCCGGCACCCCCCAGTGGCCGGCCAGCGTTTCCCGCGCGGCCGTGAAGGCTTTGTCCCACGGAAAGGGTTGCCGGTATTGATAGTTGCCGGTAATGGCGGCTTGCCAGACCGATTCGCTGTTGAGGAGTGTGACCGCGGCGAAGGCGGTGATCAGGGCGATGAGCGCGAACGCCAGCGCCGTCGTGCCGGTGAATTCGCGCCGGGTTTCGTGGCCGTTGAAAATGATCTTGCCGGCAGTGGGTTCGTAGACGCCGGTGACGGCGTTAAAGACGGTGGTCTTGCCGGCACCGTTCGGGCCGATGAGCGAGACGATTTCTTGCGGTGCGATGTCGAGCGTGACCGCGTCGACCGCGACGAGGCCGCCGAAATGCATCGTGAGTTTATCAATATGAAGGAGGGACATTCTTGGGCAAACGCATAGTTGT
>Ga0118677_10004540_pt1 | contig 25198 bp, 10 predicted proteins | sample AliMusrvi5mmetaG_FD_86154 | JGI IMG/M metagenome (GOLD analysis project Ga0118677, IMG submission 86154)
CAATAACACGACAGGAGCAGTTGAATTTAATAGTCAGCAACACTCTTGACTTCATGCTGGGGGGGTCGGCAACAATTACCGCAACCGACACCTCTACCTGGGAGCGGGTCAACGTGCCCGGTTTTGGGAATTCCAACAATATGTCTGTAGTCGCCATGGCGGAATATAACGGGAGCCTGTACGCCCTTACCCGGAATCAGGCCCAGGGCTGCGAAGTGTGGCGCTCAACCAACGGAACAGCCTGGGAGCAGGTGCTCTTTCCCAGCGGCATTACCAATGGCGTGTACGGCAATAAGTGGCTCAACAATGTCTGGGCGCGCATGATAGTTTTTAACGGGAAGCTGTACTTTGGTTTTTCAGCGGGCTTACAGGGAAGTTATCTTGGCTCAACGGGCTGTGAGATTTGGAGCTATGACGGCGCCACCTGGGAGCCGGTTATTTCCGACAAGAAGGACGTTGATGAATCGGGATCAATAACCGGCATTGACAACTGCACCGCCGGCGACGGCAGAACGACCGCGACCTTTACTGATAGTTCGAAATCGTGGACACCAAATCAGTGGGTCGGCGGTACGCTGCAGATGACTTCAGGGGACGGCAAATTCAGGAAGTTCTGGATCAAAGGCAATACAGCCACGACACTTACCATTCAGCAGAACGAAGTAGCCGGCACCTATAACAGCTCCGGGGTGGATACCGAGGACACCGTCTGTGCAGCCCAGGAATACGACAATCCATTCCCCATATATTCCTACACGCTTGGAGCGGTTGTTGTCGGCAATACCTATGAAATAGGCATGGGAACGGATGAAAGCGGTTTTGGCGACCCCTGGAACAAGACCATCACGGCAATGCGTGTTTTTAACAACAAACTGTATGTGAGCACGGGCCTCAACTATGAGCATGGCGGCCAGGTATGGTATATGTCTGACAACGGCACCTGGGATGTTACCCATTCCAAGATTAATATACCTGCACCTTACACCTATAACAGCTTCGGCAATTATCATACGGATACACCGACTGATCATGCAGCTTTAGCTTATCCCGGAGGGTATAAGCCCATTTCCAGCAGCATAACCGACCTCGTCGTTTCTTCTGTTTCCGGCACACCCGTTTTGTATGCGGGCGGCACCGGCACAACAGGCCCTAAGGGCGGCTGCTCCCGCATGGCAAAGCTCACGGCTGACGGCTGGGAACTCATGGTTGATAATACTGTCGATAACAACACTACCGGAACCAATGAGAACGGTTTCGGCAGCCCGTCGACCTGCTCCACAAACCAGTTTAATTTCATGCCCTGGAGCCTTGCTGATTTTAACAACATGCTCATGGTCGGCATTTCAGGAGCTGGCGCGCGAGTGCTTTACAACACGACCGGGCTCTCCGCTGACGGGAACTGGAGTTATAGTGTCGGCACAGGGAACGTAAAGACGGGGTATACAGATCCCATGAGCCCTTCCTCATATCCCAATGGCTATGATGGGTATAAATATTCCGACGGAAACTGGCAGAACCTGGCGTCGAACCTTGCGCCAATCGGCAGTACCCTCTGGGCAGGAATAATAATTCAATTTATTCCAGAAGAGGTACTGGGTAGCCCCATTCCTCCTTCAATAACCGAGTTGAAGGGCGCACAGCTTTGGAAAACAACGGATGGCCACACGTGGACGCAGGTGTCCAGTAATGGTCTGGGCGACACGCAAACGATTATGTTTGAAGCGTTTACGGAATTCCAGGGGCACCTGTATGTGTCCGGCAGCAAGGGGTCAAGCGCAACACCTACCGGCCTCGGCGGAGCTAAAATCTACCGGATGGTTGCCGGGCCTGTGCCCGGGTCTACCACTACCATTCCCACTACTGTCACTACCACAATTACGTTGGCGACGACTACTACCATTCCAGACAATACGACCACGACCACGACTCTGCCGCTGTTGACAACCACGACTACTCTGCCTCTGTTGACAACCACGACTACTCTGCCGCTGTTAACGACCACGACCACGGCAACAGCGCCTGTTGGTGTATTTAAGGATGATTTCAACGGCGACACCAATTCCGATATTCTGCTGAAAAATGCAGCCGGATCGCTGTATGTGCTGGCGGGAAAAGATGATGGCGTGTCCTATGCCACCACTCCTACCCGCATCTACAAGGAATCGACACCCGCCACCTATACGGTAGTGGGAACCGGTGATTTCAATGGCGACCAGAATGTCGATATCCTTCTGAAAAATGCAGCCGGATCGCTGTATGTGCTGGCGGGAAAAGATAATGGCGTGTCCTATGCCACCACTCCTACCCGCATCTACAAGGAATCGTCACCCGCCACCTATTCGGTAGTGGGAACCGGTGATTTCAATGGCGACCAAAAATGCGATATACTGCTGAAAAATGCAGCCGGCTCGCTGTATGTGTTGTTTGGAAAAGCTGATGGCGTGTCCTATGCCACCACTCCTACCCGCATCTACAAGGAAACGTCACCCGCCACCTATACGTTCGTGGGAACCGGCGATTTCAATGGCGACGGCAATTGCGACATTCTGCTGAAAAATGCAGCCGGCTCGCTGTATGTGTTGTTTGGTAAGGATGATGGCATGTCCTATGCCACCACCGCTACCCGCATATACAAGGAATCGACTCCCGCCACCTATACGTTCGTGGGAACCGGCGATTTCAATGGCGACGGCAATGACGATGTTCTGCTGAAAAATGCAGCCGGATCTTTGTATGTATTGTTCGGTCAGGATGATGGCGTTGCCTATGCCACCACCGCTACCCGCATCTACAAGGAATCGTCTCCTGCAACCTATACGCCACTGATAACCGGCGACTACAATGGCGACGGCAATACCGATATACTGCTGAAAAATGCAGCCGGATCTTTGTATGTGTTGTTTGGTAAGGATAATGGCGTGCCCTATGCCACCGCTCCTACCCGCATCTACAAGGAAACGTCACCTGCCACCTATTCGGTAGTAGGGTATTAACCGATTCGTAGATACGTTTCGGTAGTCTGAACGAAAGCCCGGCTATGTTTCATAGCCGGGCTTTTTCTTATGTACCGCCCTAGAGCATGTAACTTTATTCTGTAGCCGTTTGCACCGGGGAGTTATTGGCTCATCCGCCCGTGCTATATTCTCGCAAGATACGCCAATGATGGAAATAGGCCAATGGCTCGAACCGCACGGGCTGCTTCACCAAAAACTCCCCGCGGTGGCCATATGGCTTCAGCATTTTGTTAAATGCTCTAGTAGGCTATGGCTTTTTTAAATTATCAATTCATCGTAAGCGCTCCACAAACCCACGTTAGTCATTGGTGATCAAAACAAAGCCCGGCGCATGAGGTGCTCTCATAGCCGGGCTTTTACAGTTTTTATGCAACGGTCTATTTATGGCCGTTCGATTCGACTTTTGTCAACACAGTGCGGCAGCAGCGCTTTGTACTCATCGGTCGTTTTCGCTTTCGGCAGGCGCTCAAACAGATACCGCAGATGCCAGTACGGCTCAAGGCCGTTTGCCTTGGCGGTTTCTATGCTACTGTACAGCGCGGCGCTGGCATGCGCTCCTTCAGGTGTTGCCGCAAACAGCCAGTTCTTCCGGCCCAGCACGAATGGCCGGATGGCCCGTTCGGCCCTGCCCATATCTTGCGGCAAACTTTGCATTGACACACAACCGCCCTTATTTTATATTCTGCCCTCACATGCCCTCACAAAGCAAGTTTCTATTCAACAATTTAAATTCAGTACAGGATTGATTTGTTTTCTGCTGACTATTAGAACGCAAATGAAGGATGTGGTTTATGAAAGTAGTGATCAATGCGGACGATTTTGGATGTTCTGTCACTATTAATGAAGCTATCCGCACACTCTTGAATTCACGGAAGATAACATCGGCAACGATCATGGTAAATGGACCTGCATTTCAGGATGCAGCGAGTTGTGTAAGAAATTATTCTACATGCTCATTCGGGGTTCACCTTAACCTTACGAGTTTTCAATCTCTTACGAATAGCCAGGTTTTTCACGATGCCGGGATCGTTAACGAAGCAGGTGTTTTCAAGGGAAACCTTCGCAGTATTCATCCCAGCATTCCGCTGGCAGGAGCCATTGAACGAGAATGGGTTGAGCAAATCACAATGGCATTGGATTATAACCTTCCAGTTTCACATTTGGATTCTCATCATCATGTACATACAATTCCCTGGCTTTTTATCCCGCTAAAGAGGGTTCAAAAAAAATTTGGAATTCGCAAGGTCCGTGCAACCATGAATTGGTATGATCGGAACGAGCCGTTACCATCCGGACTGTTATTATTTGCCAAGATCGTTTGGAACTGGTCACTAAAACATATTTATGCGACTAAAATTACTGACTATTTCACATCCTTTCAATGTTTCTTTTCAGATGTTGGATATGGTGAAAAACGTGCTCGAGGGGTGGTGGAATTAATGTGTCATCCTGGCCACCCATTGTCATCGGTTGAAACTGATTTGCTGCAGTCCAACTGGCCCCAGATGTTACCTTTTAAGACCGAACTAATTTCCTACAATAATCTTTGAGAAACAGCACAATCGGTACAGGTTCACTGGGCGCGTTTCCACACAACCCAAAGCGCTATCGCGGCCGGACTAAGCGAAGCGAGTCCGGCATGACAAATACCGCATTTCTCTTGTGTGCGGTTTTTTGCCACCCTGCGCTTTATTATTTCATGCTTTTCGTGCAAGCTCTAAGAGCGTGTACGAAAAGTCGTTTGTGGTGGGCACGAACCTTCGCCGAGCACTTGCAGGTCGGACTAAGTACAGCACCACACAATAAAGGGGTCGGTTGTGTGCAGGCTGAAAATCCCCTCTAACTCCCCTTTGCGAAAGGGGAGGACATTTTGCTCCCCCTTTGCAAAGGGGGATTAAGGGGGATTTTAACCGGCCCCTTATTTATGTGGGACTGCACTAAGCGAAGGGAGTCCGGCATGAAAATAGTGCATTTTCTTCTGGTTGCGGTTTTTTGCCCACACTTTATTATTTCATGCTTTTCGCACAAGCTCTAAATAGCAGGCCGCCCCAAAAACCTGATTCCATATCTTGCGCCGACATTAATCTTGACACACAATCGTTCTCATTTTATACTCTGCCCATCCCAAAGCAAGTTCCTACCAATCTAAGCGATATATTGTGGATATATTGTGCAATTAAATGATTTTGTTTAATCAAAATTCAGATGAGGTGTTTTGTGACTGAAAAAACAAAGACCTGTTCTCGCTGTGTGATGCCGTCTGTTTGTCCGGCAATTACGTTTGATGAAAAAGGCGTGTGCAATTACTGTACGACATGGGAAAAGCTCTGGAGTCATTCATCTGAATATGAAAATGAAACTGTATTGAAAACAGTTATTGACAAAGCGCGTAATCCATCAGCGCGATATGACTGCATCAGCGGCCTTAGCGGAGGTAAGGATTCCAGCTACGCTATTTATTTATGCAATAAATACGGGCTGAGACAGCTGGCGGTCACCTTTGACAACGGTTTTCTGTCAGAAGAGGGAAGACAGAATATGACGGCTATTGTCAATCATTTTGACATCGGGCATGTGCTGTTTAATCCGGGTTGGAAGTACCTGCAAAAGCTATATCGACATAGCCTTATGACGACGGGTGAATTTTGCTCGGTCTGCAATGTCGGAATCAGAGCCACCCTGTATAGTGCCTCTCGATTTTACAAAGTACGCACTATTATGGCCGGGTCTTCTCCCCGCACCGAAGCGGATATTCCAGAAAAATTTTTTGCTTGTTCAACTGACTATTTTAGCAATGTTTTCAAAAATGTATTATCTACAAAACAGGCCCGTGACTATATGTATCTCGGCCAGATCAAAAGAGGGATCTGGCATTTATCCGGAACATTGCGATGGGTTCAGCTGCCCCGCTATGTCCCCTGGAAAGAGGACCAGATTTTGGCCACTCTTACTAAGGAAACCAGCTGGAAGGGAACACTATGGGAGCAGCATACAGATTGCGTAATGTCCGAACCAAAGGAATATCTGCAGTTCAAGAGGTTCGGCTTTCTTGAAAAAGCAGCCAAGCTATCCTCGCTGATCAGAGATGGACAAATATCCCGGCAACAGGCGATAGACGCTCTCGAAAAAGAGCAGACTCACCTGCTTGAGAATGAAAACGAAATCCGAGACAAAATATCTTCTGTATTTGAGCTTACACGGGAAGAAGTGAATCAAGCTGTTTCCAAGAAACATTGGGACTATCTGCCGCGTACAAATACTATTTATAATACGCTCAAGTCTTTACTCTACAAGTAAATCCGGATAATAAGCGGCAGGGCTTTCTTGTGAACCCCTCTGGCAAGCACGGCTTCATAGTCACTTTCATTTTTAATTATTCCAGGAATCATATAACCTCAACGTTTATCACGGCAAGGGGTAATCGGTGAACAGCCACTGGCAGAGACCAGATCACATCTTAAATATTAAATATTCACTTAGTACAACGCCTTATAAATAAGGGGCCGGTTAAAATCCCCCTTAATCCCCCTTTAAAAAAGGGGGAAGAAAAAAGTCCTCCCCTTTAGCAAAGGGGAGTTAGAGGGGATTTGTAGTCTGCACACAACCGACCCCTAAATTATGTGGCGCGGTACTTAGCGACGGAGCTTAACCCTGCTTTCAGCTGGTTGCCCTGCAGCTTGCGGCAGGAGAACACGGCTTGGGAAAATGTATACTATGCGCTTTTGGTTCACACAAGCATAAACATGCAGGAGCCCTGTTTCAGGCAGTCTGCCGTGAGCCGAGCACCCTGTGGAGCGTTTCCGCCAGAATCAGGCGGTTGATTGGCTTGATGATAAAGGCTTTTATCCCGAGGCCCAGCGCCTGTTCTTCCGTCACCGTGTCGCTGTAGCCCGTGCACAGGATGATGGGGATATCGGGTCGCACCTGCATGAGCCGCTGCGCCAGCTCATAGCCCGTGAGCTGCGGCATGGTCTGGTCCGTAATGACGACATCAAAGCCCGCCGGGTTCTTCTTGAAAAACTCAAGCGCATCCAGCGGGCTGCGCAGGGCCGTGACCCGGTATCCCAGGGAGCCCAGCGTCTGCCCCCCCATATCAAGCAGCGCCTGCTCATCATCCACCAGCAGCACCGATTCGCTGCCCTTCGGCATGCTCTGCGCGACTGCGTGCCGGTCCGAGGGTACATCCTGGACCCGCGGCAGCAGCACGTGAAAGACCGTGCCCTTGCCCGGCTCGCTGTAGACCTTGATGTCGCCCTGCAGGCTCTTCACGATGCCATGCACCACCGACAGCCCCATGCCCGTGCCCTTGTCCACCTCCTTGGTAGTGAAAAAGGGCTCGAAGATGCGGCCGAGGATATCCCGCGGTATGCCGGTGCCTGTGTCCTTGACGCTCAGCTGCAGGTACGGCCCGGCCGCGATTCCCATATAGGCCATGGCGTTCTGTTCATCGATATCCACCGGCTTGAGCGTTATCTCCAGCAAGCCTCCGGCCTGCTGCATGGCATGTGCCGCATTGGTGCACAAATTCATAATGATCTGATGAATCTGCGTGGCGTCGGCAATGACGATATCGTCCTGGTCGGTTATATTGTAGCGTATGTCGATGGTGGAAGGGATAGAGGCGCGCAGCAGTTTGAGCGCCTCTTTTATTATGAGATGCGTCTGGATGGGCTTCAAATCATGCTCGCTTTTGCGGCTGAACGCCAGTATCTGCTTGACGAGATTCCTGGCCCGGTCGCCGGCTTGGAGAACCTGAGCCAGGTTTTTTTCCAGTTTGCTGTTGCCCGCCGCGAGGTCCTGCGACAGCTCGGTGAACCCGATAATGGCGCACAGTATGTTGTTGAAATCGTGGGCGATGCCGCCCGCAAGCGTCCCGATGGCCTCCATCTTCTGCGACTGCCAGAGCTGCTCCTCGAGCTTTTTCTTTTCAGTAACGTCATTGCAGACCGCTACAGAGCCCGTAAGGGCGCCATCGCGATCCTGCAGGGGCGTAATGGCCACATCAAGGATGTACAGGGTCCCGTCCGTTTTCTTCGTGCTTATCTGGCCGGACCATGATTCACCGCGCTTGATCGTCTGCCATATATGGGCATACCGGTCGCCGGTTACGGCGTTCGAGGAAAAAGGCCCTTTGCCCATGATATCTTTGACGGGGTATCCCGTTATCCGCTCCATGGCGGGGTTGACATAGACAATGAGGCCGTCCATGCCCAGCAGCATGACGCCTTCCGAGGCCTGCTCTATGGCCGCTGCAAGGCGGACGCGCTCCTGCTCGGCGCGCTTGCGCTCCGTAATATCGCGAATGATCCCTGTTGCAAAAAATTCCCTGCCTGAGGTCCAAAGGGACTGTGAAATCTCCGTGGGGAATTCCGTGCCGTTCCTGCGCAGGCCGACACCCTCAAAGCTTCTGTACACCACAGCGGCCTTCTGATTTTTAAAGGTCTGCCGCATGCCGTGCAGGTCCCTCTGGCGCCGCTTCTCGGGCAATAACATATTGGCGTGCAGCCCGATAGCTTCTTCAGCCGAATAGCCGTAGATACTTTCCGCAGCCTTGTTCCAGGAAATGATTTCCCCCTGGCTGTTTGTCGTTATGATGGCGTCGACAGCGGTATCCACAATGGAGAAGAGCAGCTCCTGGCTCTCCCGGAGCGCATTCTCGGCCTGCTTGCGATCGGTGATATCAAGCATCGCCGCGACAATGCCTTCCGACATGTCGAGCCGGTTAAGGGGGGCCACCGTAAGCAGAATATTTATGCCGCGGCCATCCTTGCTTTTTCCATGGGTTTCAATCGTGACCGGCTCGGCCCCCAGCTTTTCATAGACCTCTCTGCCCACCCGGGCATATTCCTGCTCATCGGCATACAGAACTTCCGTGCTCCGGCCGATAAGCTCCTCCTGCGTATACCCGCTGATTTCGCAAATCCTCCGGTTTACTCTTGTGAACAATCGGTTCTGTATCAGGGCGATACCCGTCGGATCGGCCTCATAGATATTTCTCAGCAGGCCTTCGCTTTCCCGCAGTTCGGCGTCGCGTTTCTGAATCTGATCGAGCATGTTGTTAAATGCGTCGACGAGGACTCCCAGCTCATCATCCTGCTCCTTGTGCGCCCGGACCGAATAATTCTGATTTTCAGAAACATTTTTCACCATCGCTACCAGGGCCGTAACCGGCTGCGACACCAGAATCTCGAGACGCGTGGAAAGCAGAAACGCGAACAGCACGGAGATGAGCAGCACAACTATGACGATCCAGCCATACTGCTTGAGGCGGGCATACATTTCCGAAAGATCGGCCTGCAGATACACGGCGCCGATTTTTTCATTATCAAGAACAATGTCGGCAAACACATGGAGCCGCCCCTCGGACACCATGCTGCCCCGGCGCTCCATGTCCTCCGGCGCTGCAACGATCGCCGCGCCGCTTCGTTCATAGTGGGCAAACTCTTCCCCGGAAGCTGTCAACACAGTCGCTGACACAATAGCCTTTTTTGCCGTCAATGCGGCGAGGTTTTCGGAGGCGGTTTTAACATCATGGAAGGACAGGGCCGCCGTGCACCGGTTTCCGATAATCGTCGCCAGCACCTGCAGCTCCTGCCCGAGGCTGGTGCGAAACGTTACGGCTTCATACAGGCTGAAGCCCACGCAGGCAAAGAGCAGGGCAAACGTGCTTGTAAGGAGCATCACCGTGCGCAGCTTGTTTTTGAATGAAGTATCTTTAAAGCGCATGTCTCACCTGCAGTCCTTCGCCGGTGCATCGGCGATAACGGTCGCCATCTCCAGAAGCTTCGAGCTCATTTTCAGCCCCGAGCGCTCCGTAGCCTTCAGATTTATGGCAAAGCCCACCGTGTTCTCTGCACTGAAGAACCCGACCATTCCTCCCTGACGGGCGAAATCCTTGATGTCGGAAACGGTCAGGATGCTTTTTCCGCAGGTGGAGGCAAGTATCGGCCCCAGCCGTTCCTGTTCCGAGGGGCAGACAAATAGAATCTGGCAACTGCCTATCTCGCCGGGAGACGACACGCGTTTGATGGCGAGTTTTTTGTTCTTGACGGTTTTTCCTTCAATGGGCGCAAAAATATCGCCGAACGGGTCTTTGCCAAGAATGCAGATGGAAATGGTATCAGGTGTGTCGGAAAGCGGGGTCTCGGGCCAGTCGATGAACTTGAAAAAATTGTAAATAAAAGCGGCTTTTATCTGGTATTCGCGCGCCTGTTCGGCTTGCGCCCTCGCAGGCATGGGCCCAAGCACAACCACCGCCATGAGCAGCATAAGCAGGCAGCCCGTAAAAAAACGCCCCGTTTTCTGTCCTGCGGTAATCAATGAGTGTCTTCGCCTTTATTTAAAGTCATAGGCACTGTAGGCCGGACTAAGAACCTGTTTTTTACTGCATCCGTATGCCATAGCCGGACACGCTGCGCTTTGTCCGGCCTACGATTGCGGAATGCGTCAGGTGCGTGTCCGGCAAGATGAGCTTTATTGAAAAGCATAGCTTACTCTGAACAGGACGCTTCTGCCGCACTCCCGCACCCCGTCCTTTCCCGCCCAGAGACTCGGCTTGGCATTCTCGCGGTCGAAAATATCCCGCAGGGCAAGGCTGCACTTCAGCCTCTCCGAAAAAGTTTTTTGAAGCGTAAAATCCATCCGCCAGTACGCCGGCAGCTTATCGGAACGCGTGATAAAGTCTCCTGTTGCCTCCCGCATGTCGAAATAGAGCCGGTTATTGAGATACATGGTGAGCCCCAGCGGGCCCGCATAAGTTATGCCGGTCTGGAGCATATACGCCGGAAAGGCGTCGAAATAGGAGTCGCCGTCCGTACCCGTACGTTCGCTTTTTACATACGAAAATCCCGCATCGAGCGTAAAAGGCTTCAGCATATAGTATGCCTTCATCTCAAGCCCCCGCGATCTGCTTGTCCCCTTGTTCACATACTGCGAGGTAAAGCCGCCGGGCAGCCCCGTTTTCGACTCGAAAAAGATGCCGTCCGACCATTTGCTGTAAAATCCGTTCACCTGCAGTTTATAGCGCTGCCCCTCCAGCATGCCGATAAGCTCATAGGTGTCGATCTGCTCGCTTTTAAGGTTCCTGTTGCCATAGGTGAGCACTGCTCCGTCGATTTCAGCGCCTACCGGGGCCCTGTATGCGCGGCCATAGAGCGCCTTGATCGCCGATGTTGCCGTGGGCAGAAAGATAAGGCCTGCCCGGGGTGAAAACGTGTTGTCCACATCGGAATATCTGTCGTACCGGCAGCCAAGCAGCAGGTACAGCCTGTCGGGCACGATGCCCCATTTGGTCTGGCCGAATATGCTGTGAATTTTTCTGTCAAGGCCGTCAAAAAACAGTTTGCCGTTCGGATATATGCTCGGGTTATACCGGTTGCCGGTCAGCTCGTTTTTTCCTTCAATATCAGTTGAGAAGGTCTTTAGGTAGGTGTAGGAATAGGCAATGAGCCACTGCAGGTTATATTGGTTGTCGGGCTGTTTGATGGTCAGGGTTGCGCCTGTGCGCCGGTCATCCTGTTCCTGGTAGGATGTTGAGAATCCCGGCAGATAGGTATTGTATTGAAGGTCTATGGAGTCGCCGTGCGTTTTATCATACGATTGCCAGTAATAACCGGTCAGGTCCATTATTATATTTTCAGGCAGCTCATAGGTTGCGGAAGCCGTGCCCATGTAAAAGCGCGTGTCGCTTCCCGTCCGGTCATAGCCGCTTTCATACAGGTCGTTGAAGCGGCCGAGCCAGCCCAGGCCCTTGAAGTCCTCGCTGTTCCAGCCGCTGGTATAGCCGCCCAGCTTCAGCTTCAGCCTGTCGTTTGCCTGATAGGAAATCTTTAAAACCGAGGCATATGAGTCATACTCATTGTCGAGAGTGCCCGGCCCGCGCGCGCCGTGCTTAAAGGCAAGGTCCTCATCCTCCTGTTTGCTGCCGGCCGCGCTAAAATCTATCCGCACGCGGTTGTCGGCATACCCCTGGCTCAGCTTGATATTGCCCTCCTGATACAGAGGATAGCCGCCGCCCGCCGAGGCGGAATACGCATCCTTGTCTGATTCAAAAGTCTTCATGTCAATAACGCCATGGAAGGCATCGGACCCGTAGATGGCAGAGCCCGGGCCTTTGATCATCTCGACTTTATTCAGAGTGCCGAGCTCCCAGTTGGGCAGGCCGTACAGGGCCGTGCCGTAGGAGAGGGTGTTCAGCGGCACGCCGTCGATGAGTGTTGCAAGGCCCCGCACGGAGGAAAAATTGGTGGTATAGCCCCTGATCGCTATGGCGGGAGCCCCCCCGAGGGTTGTATAGGTCATCACCGAAGGCTCATTGTCGAACACCTCGTGCATTCTCCGTGCGCCCGTCTTCTCCCACGATTGCACATCAAAGCTTGCCACGGTTGAGCCGACCCGCAGCTCGTCCTCCTTGAACAGCGACGCCACGTCAACATTGATCTTTACATTCGCAAGCTCTTCTATGGGCAGGTCGAAAAACGAGGCGGCATCTTTCTCCGCGGCATATGCCTGCAGGGAAAGGACAAGAATAATTAGGGGAATGCCCCAAAAGGGAGAGACTTTTTGATTCGAAAATATCATGCAAGCCTCCACTAATATTTTGTGACAGGAACTCGCTTTGGGACAGAAGTATAAATTGTATATATAGACGGGGCGATTGTATGTCAAGGTTAATAGGCGTGCAAGATACGGGCTGGCTTTCGGGCGCGGCGGCGCAGATACGCAGAAAAAGCGCAGCGAGAATAACGAATGACGACAGAGCCGGCCGTGCTTACCTGCCCCAACCTTTTAAGAGTAAAATAGTCCAGTGAAAAGCCGAGAGGGATCATCTACTAATAGTTCAGGCGTACAGCTTTTAGCCGACATACAAGTTAAGAATAAAACAACTTGTCGCGGCAAGAGCCCCGAGAGGGGGTGGGACGGAATTTTATGCCGCCGGTCAACCGGCATGGCGGGCCCGTCCGGTATGCTGCCGGTGGCGGCATTACTTATTATCCAGCACCGCTCTGATCGTTTCGGCCAGAATCTGGCGGTTTAACGGCTTTATGATAAAAGCTTTTATCCCGAGGCTCAGCGCCGATTCCTCCGTCACCGTGTCGCTGTAGCCCGTGCAGAGAACAATGGGGATATCCGGGCGCACCGCCAGGAGGCTTTTTGCCAGCTCATAGCCCGTGAGCTGCGGCATGGTCTGGTCCGTAATGACGGCATCAAAACCCGCAGGGTCCTTTTTGAACACTTCAAGCGCCTCAAGCGGGCTTTGCAGCGCCGTAACGTGGTACCCGAGCGCAGCCAGGATCTGCCCGCCCACATCCAGAAGCAGCACTTCATCATCAACCAGCAGCACCGACTCGTGCCCCTGGGGCGCTGCTGGCACGGCAACATGCCGGTCCGGCAGCGACTCCTGAATGCGCGGCAGCAGCACGTGGAAGACCGTACCCTTGCCGGGTTCGCTGTAGACCTTGATATCGCCCTTCAGACTCTTGACGATGCCATGCACCACGGAAAGGCCCATGCCCGTGCCCTTGTCGACTTCCTTGGTGGTAAAAAACGGCTCGAAAACACGGCCGATGATGTCTTTTGGAATGCCCGTGCCCGTGTCCTTCACGCTCAGCTGCAGATACGGTCCGGACGCAATGCCCGAATAGGATCTGGCGCTCTGCTCGTCAAGGTCCACGGGGTATAATGTTATCTCAAGCGTACCCCCGGACTGCTGCATGGCGTGGGACGCATTGGTGCACAGGTTCATGACAATCTGGTGAATCTGCGTGGCGTCGGCAATGACGATATCGGCCTTGTCGTCAATGCTGTAGCGTATATCAATGGTGGAAGGGATTGAGGCCCGCAGGAGTTTCAGCACCTCTTTTATAATCAAATGTGTCTGAATGGGTTTCAATTCATGCTCGTTTTTGCGGCTGAACGACAGTATCTGTTTGACGAGATTTTTGGCCCGGTCGCCGGCTTGCAGAACCTGCGCCAGGTTCTTCTCCAGCGTGCTGTTGCCCGCTGCCAGGTCCTGCGAAAGCTCGGTAAAACCGATAATGGCGCACAGGATATTGTTGAAGTCGTGGGCAATGCCGCCCGCAAGGGTGCCTATGGCCTCCATTTTCTGTGACTGCCACAGCTGCTCCTCGAGCTTTTTCTTGTCCGTCACGTCATTGCAGACCGCCACATAGCCCGTAAGGGCGCCGTCGGAGTCCCGCAGGGGCGTTACGGTGGCGTCAAGGATGTACCGGGTCCCATCCGTTTTATGTGCGCTTATCTGGCCCGACCAGGATTCGCCGCGCCGGATCGCATCCCACGCCTGGGCGTACCGCTCTCCGGTTCCGCCGCCCGAGGAAAAGGGTCCGCTGCCCACGATATCTTCGACGGGGGTCCCGGTTATCCGTTCCATGGCGGGGTTGGCATATACAACGGTGATCCCCATATCAAGAATCATGACGCCTTCCGAGGCCTGCTCTATGGCCGCTGCAAGGCGAACGCGCTCCTGCTCGGCGCGCTTGCGCTCCGTGATGTCGCGAATTATGGTCGCGAAAAAAAATTCGTTTTCAATCTCCCAGCTGAACAGGGAAAACTCTATGGAAAACTCCGTGCCGTCCTTGCGAAGGGCTACTGACTCGAGGGTTAGGCAAATGATCCCCGGATCGCCGTCGAAGAGATAGGAGCCCCTGTTCATCTGCTCCTTTGCGCGCAGCTGCGGCGGCAGCAGCAGGGCGCTTGACTGGCCCACGAGCTCTTGCTTGGTATAGCCGAACATTTTCTCGGCGGCGCTGTTGCAGTAGAGCATCGTCGTGGAGCTGTCGGCCGTTATGATCGCATCGGGTGAGTGCTCGGCAATGGCGCGGAAGCGCTCCTCGCTTTCCCACAGTGCTGCTTCGGCCTGCTTGCGCTCGGTGATGTCGCGAACTATGGCCCCAAAAAAAATCTGCCCTTCAATCTCCCAGCTCGAGAGGGAAATTTCCATGGAAAACTCAGTGCCGTCTTTGCGTATCGCCACTGATTCAATGGTCGAGCCTACGGTTTTAGACTCGCCGGTTCCTATATAGGAAGCCCTGTTGGCCTGCTCTATTGGACGCAGCTGCGGCGGCATCAGCAGAGTGGTTGATGTGCCCACGAGCTCCTCCCGGGTATAGCCGAACATCTTCTCGGCGGCGCTGTTGCAGTAGAGGATCGTCGTGGAAGTGTCAGCCGTTATGATGGCATCCGGCGAGTGTTCGGCTATCGCCCTGAACCGCTCCTCGCTTTCCATGAGCGTATGGGTGGCCTGTTCAAGGTCACGGGTGCGCCGCAGCACGCGGGCTTCAAGCTCAAGGTTCATCTGCTCAAGATTTTTCTGCGCCTCCTTGAGCATGGTTTCAGCGCGCTTGCGCGAGGCGACTTCGCGAAAGAGCCGCCTGGTCCAGTAGGCAAACACGGCAAGCGCCAGCACCAGGGGGATGACTACCTTCCACAGCAGGGAATAGTCAAATACCCCTTCATAGGAGATGGTCATCCATTTTTGCTGCGCGGCATTGCGCTGCTCGGCAGGGATGATGTCAAGAGCTTTCTGCAGGATGCCGGCCAGCGCCCGGTAGTCGCTGCGCACGGCCATGCCCATCTGGTAGGTATACGGCGTCTGCCCGGCAACCTTGATGTTGCCATAGCCAAGCTTCCCTATGTAATAGCCTGCTACCAGGAGGCTCTCAACGCAGGCCTGAACGCGCCCCTGTGCAAGCATGCTCAGCATGTCGCTGGTGGAAGCAGCCGGCGCCAGCTCGATGGCCGGAAAGTCGCGGGCCATCCACTCCTGAACGGCATAGCCTTTGACCACGGCGACCTTGCGACCGTCAAGCTCATGGAGGTCGGAAATGTAGGCGGCATCTTTTCCGGTAAACACGACAACCGGCAGGGTAATATACGGCTTCGTGAAAGCAAGGTAGCCGACGCGCTCGGGCGTTTCGGCGATACAACTCAGCATATCTATTGCGCGGCTCTTTGTGCTTTCAAGCAGAGACGGCCAGGCCGGGCCCGATTTGATGTCAAAGCGGATACCGAGCATCTTTTCTACCTGGTTCAGATATTCAATGGTGATGCCCTTGCCGTGGCCCTCTTCATCGGCGAATTCAACGGGCGCCCATTTCGTATCGATGCCGACGCGAATGACGGGATGGTCTTTAAGCCACTGCCGCTCCTCGGGGGACAGATCCACCATCTTGAGCCGGCAGGCAAAATCGTCCATGAAGGCGTTCCACTTTATCAGCAGCTGTGCACGCTCCTCCCGTGAGATTGCTGCAAGGGCCTTGTGCAGAGCGCTTTTCAGCTCGGGCCAGTCCCTGCGAACAAAAAAAGCGGCGGGATAGCCTTCGTTGTAGACTTTGAAAAGCTTGAGATCCTGTATGGAATTTTTCCACAGCAGATAGTTGATTATCGAGTGAACATCATAAACGCCGTCCGCTTTGCCGTGCAGGACCAGGCTGAGGCAGTCAAGCATTGAATCGGCAAAAACAAATTTGTTGCCCCGTAGAACTTCAAGAGCCGGATTGGAAAGATCCCAGCCCTTTACCAGCGCGATGGTTCTGCCGGTCATTTCCCTGGACGGATTTGACGCGAACTCGGAGTTTTTGCGGACAAAAAGCGCATAGGGCAGAAAAAAAAACTCATCTGTCTTCGTGTAATGCTCGTCGTAGGGCATGTCGGCGGGATCGTTGAGCGTGGCCATATCAGCGCTGCCGCTCTTGACATAGTCAAGCAGAACGCCGTACTCCACGGGTTTGAACTGTATGCGTATGCCCAGCAGCTTTTCTATTTGTGAGGTAATGTCGGGGATGACGCCGATATACCCGCCCTGCTCATCGACAAAGCCGTAGGGCGCTCCCTCGCGGTAGGTCGCAAGCGTTATGACCGGATGGCTGGCAAGCCAGGCCCGCTCCTGAGACGTGAATTTGATCTGCGGTTTTTCGGCTGCAGCGGTGTAGCCGGTTTGCGCCTGAGCAGTTACTGCAATGAGAAACAGGATAAGCGCAGCCAGAATAATGAATGGCGACAGAGCCTGCCGTGCCTTCATACCCCTACCTTTCGATGGAGAAAAATGCAGCGGAAAACCGGGAGGAAATCGCCGGCTGATAGTGCAGATTTATAACTTTTAGCCGCCTTGTCCGTCAAGAATAAAACGACCTGCCGCTGCGAAGAACCCTGGGGGTGGCGGATGGCGATTTTTCTCCGCCGGCACACCGGGCCCGTTCGGTAAGCGGCCGCTGGCTGTATTACTTCTTATCCAGCGCCGCGCGGATCGTTTCCGCCACGGCAAACCGGGTCAGGGGCTTTATGACAAAGGCTTTAATGCCGCCCGCAAGCGCCGACTCGGCCGTCACCAGGTCGCTGTAGCCCGTACACAGGATGACCGGTAAATCTTTGCGCATCTCCATCAGCCGCTGCGCCAGCTCATAGCCCGTGAGCCCGGACATGGTCTGGTCAGTGATAACAACATCAAAGGCTGAAGGGTTTTTGCTGAAAAGCTCCAGGGCATCAAGCGGGCTTTTCATGGCCGTAACGCGGTAGCCCAGGGAGCCCAGTATCTGCCCCCCGGCATCCAGCAGGGCCTGTTCATCATCAACCAGCAGCACTGATTCGCTGCCCCTGGGCAGGGCCGGCGGGGCAGCGCGCTGGTCCGGAAGCGCCGCTTCAACCCGCGGCAGCAGCACATGAAAGACCGTGCCCCTGCCCGGCTCGCTGTACACTTTTATATCGCCCTTCAGGCTCTTCACGATGCCATGCACCACGGCAAGCCCCATGCCCGTGCCCGCGCCAAGCTCCTTGGTGGTGAAAAACGGCTCGAAGATTCGGTCGATGATATTCCCGGGTATGCCCGTGCCCGTATCTTTGAAGCTCAGCCGCACATACGGCCCCGGCGCAATATTAAAATAGGCTCCGACGCTATAATCATCAAGATCCACGGCCTTGAGCGTCACCTCAAGCACGCCACCCCCCTGACGCATGGCATGGGCTGCGTTGGTGCACAGATTCATGACAATCTGATGCATCTGCGTGGCATCGGCTATGACGATATCATTGGCGCTGGCAATGTCGGCCTTGATTGAAATGGTTGTCGGGATCGAAGACCGCAGCAGATTGAGCGCTTCCTTGACGACAAGGTGCAGAGGCAGGGCCTTCAGCTCGCTTTCGCTTTTGCGGCTGAAGGCAAGAATCTGCCTCACGAGATTCTTTGCCCGTTCGGCGGCTTTTAGCACCTCCAGGAGATTGCTTTGCAGCGTTTCCGCGTCGTCAGTGAGATCCTGGGAAAGCTCCGTATAGCCGATAATCGCGCCCAGTATATTGTTGAAATCATGGGCGATGCCGCCGGCAAGGGTGCCTATGGCTTCCATTTTCTGCGACTGCCGGAGCTGCTCCTCAAACCGCTTCCGGTCGGTTATATTCCTGGAGGATGACACGCTTCCGGCAACAGAGCCGTCCGGATTTTTCAGCAGCACGTAGCTGGCTTCGGTCCATATCAGGCCCCCGTCCTTGAGCCTGCGCTCGCTCACCACATTGCGCACAAAGCCGCGCTCGTAGAGCTCCTCAAGAACGGGCATTCTCTTTTCATAACTTTTTTCATCCTGGGGGGTGAACAGGGAGCCGTGCTGCCCGATAACCTCTTCCGGGCGATAGCCGTACACGTCAAACACCGACTCGTTTGCCATAACTATGTAGCCGGCGTCATCGGCCACAATAATGGCGTCGGGAGAGGTCATGAAAATTTTCTCGAGGTAATCGCGCGACTGCCGCAGCTGCTCCTCGAGCCGCTTCCGGTCGGTTATATCCCTGCTGGAGGAAATACTTCCCGATGCTGTACTGTCGGGGTTTTTCAGCAGCACAACGCTGGTTTCGATGTGCAGGATGCGGCCGTCCTTGTGCTGCCGCTCACCCACCCAGTTGCGCACAAGGCCCTGCTCGTAAACCCGCTCAACCAGTCCGATATTTTCGCGCCAGGTGTTTTCGTCAGCAGGCGTAAGAGCGGACACATGCTGGCCGATAAGTTCATCGGGACGATAGCCGTACACATCAAACACCGACTCGTTTGCCGAGACGATATAGCCGTCGGCATCGGTTACAATAATGGCGTCGGGAGTAGCCTTGAACAGGTTCTCAAGATAATCGCGCGCCTGGCGAATCTCAAGCTGGCTTGCCCGGAGCTGCTCGTTCGCCAGCTCCAGCTCAGAGGTTTTAGCCCGCACCATTTCCTCCAGGCGGGTGCGGTGCTGCTGCAGCTCGGCTTCAAGGGCCGTTCGCACGGCAAGCTCATCCTGAATGCGCTTATTGTAATCGTGAAGCTTTCCCACGACAACGCCGATAAGCACCTCGATCAGCGTTCCCGCAATGCCGACGCCGCCGACATAAAACTTTTCAATCCAGTCAAGGCCCAGAAGCATGCACATAAGGATATTCACCACTGGACTCAGCACACCGGCGCAGATGCCCGCCCAAACCCCATACAGCCAGGCTATTATGACAATAGGAATAATAACCGCGATCGCCATGCCCTTGCCGGGCTTATAGGCCATAAGCATAAAAAGCGCCGCATATATGACAATGGAAAATACAGCAAAGTACAGCCGTCGATCGAGGACTTTTTTAAGAGCTGCCATGGCGCTTCCCTCTGGCGGATAATGATGTAAAAAAATTATAAGCAGAATTTTTTTGAAACATCCCTGCCGGAGCTATGCGCCGCTGGCTCCCAGCACCCGGCGAATCGTTTCAGCCAGGCTCAGGCGGTTGAGTGGCTTGATGATAAAGGCTTTTATGCCGCCCGCAAGGGCCGACTCGGCCGTCACCAGGTCGCTGTAGCCCGTGCACAGGATGATCGGTATGTCCGTGCGTATCTCCATCAGCTGCTGCGCCAGCTCATAGCCCGTGAGCCCGGGCATGGTCTGGTCCGTGATGACGATATCAAATGCGGCAGGGTCTTTCTTGAAAAGCTCCAGGGCCTCAATGGGGCTGCACAGGGCCGTGACGCTATAGCCCAGCGAGCTGAGTATCTTTTCTCCCACGTTGATCAAAATTGCCTCGTCATCCACCAGCAGCACCCGCTCATGCCCCCGCGGCGCAGCCTGCGCTTCAGCGCTGCTTTCCCGGGGCTTTTCCTCCACGCGCGGCAGCACCACATGAAACACCGAACCCCTGCCCGGCTCGCTGTAGACCTTAATGTCGCCCTTGAGGCGTTTCACGATACCGTGCACGACCGAAAGCCCCATGCCGGTTCCCTTGCCCACGCCCTTCGTGGTGAAAAACGGCTCCAAGACGCGGCCGACGATATCGGCGGGGATGCCCGGGCCCGTGTCCCGGACGCTCAGCAGCACATACTGACCCGGTTCTATGCCGCTGTAGGTCAGAGCACTGTGCGTGTCGATCTCCAGGGCCTTGAGCTGTACTTCAAGATGCCCTCCTGTCTGGTCCATGGCATGGGCTGCATTGGTGCACAGGTTCATGATGATCTGGTGAATTTCAGTAGGGTCGGCCACAACGATGTCATCAGCCTCGTCAATATCCATTTTGATGTCTATTGTCGAGGGCAGCGAGGCCCGCAGCAGCTTGAGGCATTCCTTGATTATAAGGTGCAGCTGCAGCGGCTTGACATCGCTTGCGCCTTTGCGGCTGAAGGCAAGTATCTGCCGGACAAGGTCCCTGGCGCGCTCAGCCGCTTTGAGAATCTGCGCAAGATTCTCCGCCAGAACCCTGTTGCCGGCTGCAAGGTCATGAGAAAGTTCGGCATAGCCTAAAATAATACCCAGAATATTATTGAAGTCATGGGCGATGCCGCCGGCCAGGGTGCCGATGGCCTCCATCTTTTGGGACTGGCGCAACTGTTCTTCCATCCGCCTGCGGCCGGTTACGTCCCGGCTTGAAACAATGCCGCCGAGGGGCGTGCCGTCGGCATTCTTCATCTGCACGACACTGGATTCCACCTGTATGGTGCGGACGTCCTTGTGCCGCCGCTCAGCCGCAAAATTGCGCACAAAACCCTTTTCATACAGCTCTTCCAGCATGGCCATGGTCTTTTGCAGCGTTGTTTCGTCATCGGGCGCAAAAATAGAAACGTGCTGGCCGATCAGCTCCTCTGGCCGGTACCCGTACACGCTTTCAACCGACTCGTTTGCCATGATGATATTGCCGTAGTCATCAGTGACGATAATGGCGTCAGGGGAGACCTTAAACACATTTTCAAGAAAGTCACGGGCCTGCCTGACGTCATTTTCAGCCAGCTTTCGCTCGGTAATGTCATTGCCGAAACCGATCACCTCCACAAGATTTCCCCGGTCATCGCGCTCCGTCATGGAATTCCACAGGATTGTCCGCCTGGCGCCGGATTTTGTCTGCAGCGTCATTTCATGGTTGGAGACATCGCCCAGGCCGAGTTTTTCAAACAGGGCATCAACCTGGCCGCGCAGGTCGCCGGGATAGAAAAGGTCCCACCAGTTGCGGCCCTTGAGCTCCTCAGTGCTGTAGCCGGTTATATCTTCGCCGGTTGTATTAATAAAGCTTACCGTCCCGTCGCCGGCAATGCCGCAGATAATGACCGGCGAGGTCATGATGATGGTGTTAAGCCGCCCGCGTTCTTTTTGCAGCGCCTCTTCTGCCTGTTTTTGTTCCGTTATGTCGGTTGTCACCACATACCGGTTTACAAGGCCATTTTCCCATACTTTTGACGTATAGCTGTTGTGGATGCAGCGCCTCGTGCCGTCGCTGCGAAGTATCCAGTAGTCAAGTTCAGAGGGCATCGCGCCGGTGGTGCGGATATCCTCCACGACTTTCCGAAGCCGCTCTCTGTCCTGAGGATCAACCATTTCAAGTCTGGAGAACCTGGGCATTTCCTCCCGCGTGCAGCCCAGAATTTCACACACGCGGTCATTGCAGTAGACAATTTCTCCGCCTTCAACAATTGACAGGCCATCCTGAATGCTTGCAGCCATTTTGGAAAACCGCTCTTCGCTGGCGAGCAGAGCTTCCTCCGCCATCCTGCGCTCGGTGATGTCGCGCAGGATGGCGGCAAAAAAGAGTTCGCCATCCGTTGTCCATGAAAAGAACGGGAACTCCACGGGAAATTCGGAGCCGTCTTTGCGGGCGGCGATCGATATGATGGTCGTGCATATGGATTCGGATTTTCCGGATTTTACAAACGCCTCCCGCTCTTGTGCCTCCTTTTCACGCAGCCGCTGCGGCAGAATAATACGGCTCATCTGGCCGATCAGCTCCTCTTTGCCGTAGCCCAGCATCGTTTCCGCGGCGCTGTTGCAGTAGCGGATTATGCCGCTGCCGTCCGATATGATGATCGCATCAGGCATATTTTCCGCAATCGCCCTGAACCGTTCCTGGCTTTCCCGCAGCGTGTGGGCTGCCTGCTCAAGCTCCGTGGTGCGGTGCGCAACGCGGCCTTTCAGACGCTTGTTGAACAGGAGAATTATGCACAAGCCCAGCAGCACTAGGACCGTTATGCAGCCGGCAGCGTAGGCCGCCTGCCTGATCACAGCGCTGTACCGCTGCGCTTTGGGATCGTAGAGCAGCCCCGCCATGCTGTAATCGGGCCTGAGCATCCCCGCCTTGACATAGGTGTCGCCGATATGGCGCCACCTGCCCGGATTCATATGCCCCAATTCAATGAACTCCGGCATGATAAGATTTTCCATGGCCCTGGCCTCGAAAAGAAGCTGCTCGCGGGTCCTATGGCTAGGGTACTTCCTGAGAATGCTGTCGGCCATTTCAGCCTGATGCTGCATGGCATACTCCCAGCCTTTCATCGTGGCCGACAGAAAAGCGCACACCTGTTTCGGATTATTCCGCAACTTCTGCTCCGAGGAAAAGAGGCAGTCGCCGTAGAAATCAATGCCATAGGTCTGGGGATGAATGGTGCAATAGGGCAGCCCCCGTTTCTCCAGCTCAAAGGGCCGGTCCGTGATATAGCCGGCAATGGCATCGACGCGGCCGTCGATAAGGTCGCTGACATCTTGAAACGATGCGGGCACGGAGATTTTATCCAGGGAGACCCCTTCGTTTCGGAGCATAACGACAAGACCGGCTTCCAATGCGGGACGCATCCAGACACGACGGCCCACCAGGTCATGCGGTGTGCTGATGCCCGACTGCTTGAGGGAAAACAGGGCCAGCGGCGAGTGCTGAAAAATGGCGGCAAGCACGACAAGAGGACGCCCCTGATTGCGCTCGATGATAAGAACAGGGTCACTGACGCCGTACTGCGCACGGCCCGCAAGCACCTCCTCTGATGGATTGATCTCCGGCGCGCCCTCGCGAAGTTCAACCTCAAGACCGGCATCCCGATAGAAGCCCTTTTCAATGGCGGCATAATAACCGGCGAACTGAAACTGATGTCGCCACTTGAGCTGCAGGATTATCTTTTCCGGTGAGTCACCGGCGCCGGACTGTGCGTGGGCGGTGGTTGCAATAATAAACAGTATAAGCGAAACGAGAATAATGAATGGCGATAAAGCCGGCCGTGCTTTCATGCCCCCACCTTGTAGTATTGAAATACCGCCGTAAAAGCCGAAAGGAAATTGCTGTCAGATAGTTCGGGTTTATAGCTTTTAGCTGACTTGCCCGTCAAGGATAAAATAACGCGCCGCTGCAAGACCCCGCCGGCTTGCAGCTTTATGGCAGAATGCTTTGCCGCCGCCGGCAAGCGCCGACTCCGCCGTCACCATATCGCTGGAGCCCGTGCTGAGATATCCGGGCCAACCCGCGGGTGCTGCCGGGCCGGAGAATGGCCCGAGGGAGCCATTAGGGACCTAAAATTTTTGTGCTTTTCATCTCGTCTCAATAAAGAGCCGTGATATTTCAGGCAAGAGGGAATAATATTTCTATCGTTGTACCTGCGCCAGGCTCACTCATAACATTTACCCTGCCATTGTGGGCCTCCACAATTTTTTTGACGGTAAACAAGCCTAATCCAGTTCCTTTGACGCCGCTTTTGGACCGGCTGAGCCGTCCAAATGGCTGAAACAAAAGCTTTAAATCCTCCGGAGCTATTCCCATACCCTGGTCTTTAACCGCCAGCACTCCATAAGAATCATGCCGGTATACTTTCATGAGTATGGTCGTTTGTTCAGGGCTGTATTTAACCGCATTTGATATAAGATTAACAGCTATACGCTCCAGCCTTCTTGCATCGCAAAGAACCCTGCATTCTTCATCTCCCTCAAAACAGACTGGATGACTGGATAAGCATTCCGCCTGGTCCGCCTGAATAGTGCGGGCAAGAGAGGTAAGGTCTATCTCTTGCATGTCCAGGGTAAGACGTCCGGTTTGGACCTGCACCGTGTCTATGAGATCATTCGTTAAAGCATCAAGGCGATTTATCTGACTGATTATTCGATCCATCCATAGAGGTAGTTTCTCATAATCTTTTTGCTTGTTTTTCAGCATGCGGACTGCCCCGCCGATAAAGACCAGCGGGGTTTTAATATCATGAACAACGGAGGCTAAAAATTCATGCCGCTCATTTTCACGCAGGGCGATGTCATCAGCCATATTGTTGAATGTTTGACAGAGATTACCCAATTCATCGTCACGCATGACCCTGGCTCTTGCGGTAAAATTACCCTGGCCAAAGCGGGCCGCCATTTGGCTCAATGCAATTGTTGGTTGGATAATTCGTCTAAGGAGTGCCAATGATCCTAGCGCCACAATTGAAATGACAAAAACTGAAATCGCAAGCAACCCGTAATCCAGGACCCTGTTCAGTGTACCCATATCCCGTACGGTTATTTCCATCTGCTTTTCATTCCTGGTATGATACTGCTCGGCAGTATCAATAATTGTTTTTGTCAATGATTTCATGCTTACAATAGAACTTGGGGGTATGGCAGTGGCGGCGACCTGCAACTCTTGACAGGTGTCTTTCATTTTACCCAGTATTAATTTCTCCTCTGGTGAGGTTGCGGAAAGATCAAGCTTAACCAAAGCATCCCGGGTCTTTTGCAATTCAGCATCCTTCTGCGCCAGATGCACCTGGTCATGGGTAGTTCGCCACAAGAGGTCCTCCCGGCTTACCGAGAGAACCGCCAATTCCAGCGTATGCGTTAGTTCTATTACGGTAGAATCGCTTAGTACAATGCCACACAATAAAGGGGTCGGTTGTGTGCAGGCTGAAAATCCCCTCTAACTCCCCTTTGCAAAAGGGGAGGACATTTTGCTCCCCCTTTTGC
>Ga0118677_10004541_pt1 | contig 25195 bp, 14 predicted proteins | sample AliMusrvi5mmetaG_FD_86154 | JGI IMG/M metagenome (GOLD analysis project Ga0118677, IMG submission 86154)
CCGTGCAATCAGGTCTTCCGTGATTCTTATTTCCAGCGACATGGCCTATATGTCGCAAAAACCGCCTTCCGTGACCAGATCAGTTTTACAAAATTCGTACCCCGGCGCGTGAACCGTTACGTCGCGTCCTTACAGAGGATTGTCCCTGTCCCTATCGGAAAGTTTTCGGGCGAGATGCCTACCTGGTGGTAGCGGTCATCCGCGCCGAGCACGAGATAGTCCTTGTAGAATTGCGCCATTTCCCGATAGAGTGGTAGGACGCGATTTTTGAGGAAGTCAAGGTCTCCGGTCAGTTGAGCGTGTTCGAGAAACGGCCGCAGGTTCCAGCCCGCGCCACCCGGCCAGTACATCCACGGATAAGTATTAAAGAAATGGTTTAGATAGCCCTTCTCCGGATCGCTGTAATGCGGCACAAGGAATCCCCGGCAACCGAGATACTTGCGGGCATTGAGCCGCCAGCCCGGCAGGACGCGCTCGACGTAGCCGAAATACGACTCTGCGCATTCCGGCAGGTCGCCCAGGGAAAAGGCCGAGATAGCAAGGTTGACGTTGGCATCCATGACAAATCCGCCCCCCCAGGCCGGATTCCAACTGCCACCCCAAATGCCCTGGAGTGGCGGAGGATATTTGCCAGATGAAGAAATCAGCAAATACCGTCCCATCGCATGCCTCTGTTCCAGAAACAACGGAGTGACGCCTTGCTCGTGCGCGGTGGCGAGCATTTTTTCCGTTGGCGTCTCGACCCATTGTGCGGCGCATCCTAAATCCAGCGTCACCCGCCGGAACATCGCGCCGTGTTCGCGTGCATGGAGCGCAAGCAGCTTCGAATAGTCCTTCGACAGCCCCGTTAACTCAGTCTTCACTGCGTCCTGCCGATAACTTTCCCCGCCCGCGACCGGGGTGATTCGCATCACCACCAGGATTTCCTCCGCATCCTGGACATGGAGTTGTGTTCCCTGTTCCAACTGCATCTGCCCGCCTTTGGCGGTGACGCGCGCCAGACCTTCGTAGCCGCCGCGATCAGCGGCATATCCTGCATGGTATGAGAGCCAGCCCGACGACGCCTCGCTGCGCACCGACCGGAACGCGTTCGTCAGGATGCCGGGAGTATCTTCGAGGTTGAGCGTCACATCGAGTTTATGCCCGGCGCTTGCGCGCAGCAGAATGACATTAACATTGTGAGGCCGGGAGGAAAACACCCGCTGCTCGTAATCGTCCCAGCGAGTCACCACTTCGCCCGTTTCCAGATCCAATTGCCGACGGTAGCCAGCGGGAGGAGTGGGAGGCGGCGCGGGGCGCGGGGCGGCGGCCAGCACGGCGATTTCACTATCATTCAGCGACCGATTGGAAATACTTGATCCGGCGATTTCCCCGTTGAATCGGCTGTTCCCGGTGGAATCCTCACCGCGTTTCCAGGCCAAGGCATTGATTGGAATCGCGACACCTTCCCCAGAAAGCGGCGTCCCCTCTTTGAGAAGCTTGCCGTTCAGGAAAAGTGCCATTTCTCCCTTGTCACCCACGCGAGCCGCCACGTGCTGCCATTCGCCGGCCTTGAGACAATTCAGCATTGCAATATTGCGGTTGCCAACGATCCAGCGGAGCGACAAACCGGGATATGTGTCGAAGGTGAGACCATCGGGCACGCCGGCCGTGCATTTGTCGAGAATTCGACCGGTCTCTCCGGCGGCAGGTTTGATCCATGCGGCGAGAGTGCAGGTCTTACCCAACTCTGATTTCACCCCCGCGATGGTGGTGGCGTCCTTGTCATCACCGGTCCTGCTAATCCGCAGATCGAATGCCGGATGTGGAATGTGCGTCCAAGGTGACGCCGCACCCATCTCTGTCAATTGTCGGCGACCCTCGGTATCGGCCAACTTCGCCGCCGCATCGGTCTTGCCTTCGTCCACCAAGCGTCGCACTTCCGGAAGCAGCTTCGCAATATCGGCGACCGCCACTTTCTCTCGATCCCATGAGCGGAGAAACAATTCTTCATGCACGCAGATGATGCGCCCGTCGCCCGGCTGGCTCATCACCATCATGCCGTGCCGTCCGTTGCCGGTGACAAACGCGTCCTCCCACTTCTTGGGTGCCATGTCCGACCAAGCCACCCAGCGACCAGATGATCCCCCGCATGGCTCGACGGCCGCCGCCATGCTGGCCGTGGCGAAAACCCACAATATGGCCACCTTGCTCACAGCTTGGAGGATGGTTTGGATGGAACGGCGGGTTGGCTTGAGAATCATTCGAATGGCATTCATTGTGCGTATTTTGTTAGGCAAAGTGCTATTTTCCGGCAGGCAGAATGATGTCCTTGCGGCGGGATTCAGGTGTGACCTTGAGATCAACGATGACACTTTTATATTTTTCGTTCAGTCTGATTTCTTGCAGGCACATTCCATAACGGCTGCCTGGCGGGTTGGCCTTGATTTTCACTCCATTCCATTCTGGCGCAAAATTAGCCGCGTAACATAGCCAGAGCGTCAGCCCATCCGCGCTGATAAACTTGGACGGGATATTGACGAAGTAGGCTTGTTCGCCAAAGTGATAAAGATATTGCGCCATCTTGAACGGACCGGTGATTGTGTCGGATTCCAAGATGTAAGTGCTGTAGAAACCGGTGGTGTTGCCACCGTCCGTCACGCACATGAGATATTTCTTCAGCGGCGCGTTGTAGGTCATCGTTACGCAGCCCATGTGGTCGCGCCATGCGGCGATGGGTTTTGTCTTGCTGAAATCCTTCGTCCACCCACTGCCATCGAAGAACTCATACTTCGACATATCGTTCATATTCTCAATGCCGGGAGTGACGCGAGCGATGTAAATCTCGTCACCGGTGATCCAACTGTTGTAGCCAAACCTGCGGTTTGTTCCGTCGCTTGCGCCATGGCCGACGATGTAGGCTTTGCCATCAGGCGAATGTTCCATGTTTTTCCCGAAGTCCACAAAATGCGGGGCACCGAACTTGACCGGTTCGCCATGGAGCGCGTGTTCGCCGAACAACGGCTTCTCCGGTGTGCAAGGTGTCTGGGTCCAGGTCTTGCCAAAATCCGTTGAATAGCGGAAACCGACTAACGGTCCGAGCCACGGCCAGTTGTAAACAATGCCTTCATGCTTTACGTCGCCGCTCGGATGCAGGCCGTAAGTTCCATAGTACCAAACGCCGTTGTAAACAAGCGAGCCGCACGGATAGCGGCCGAGATACGGAGATGGATCAGATTTGTAAACACCCTGATCCACAACCTGTAAATGAAGCGGGTCATTGCCAAGGATGGTGGCATAGCCGGTCCTGGAGTTTTCGCCGCCAGATAAAGAATCAAGGCCATTGACTTCTCCGTCAGTCCATGATGAATACATTTTGTCATCACTTGCCCAGGACGGATACCAGGTATCGGCACCCGTGTACTCGGCATGGCGTCCGGTAAACACGATTCCATTCAAGCTGCTGGATTGCTTGAACGGGCAATTCGTCGGTGAGGCCGATGGCCAATGGTAACCGCCGGAAGCCCAATTGGCGACACGGTCAGCTTCGTAGTCTTTGAATTTATGGCCGCCGCAATTGATCTTGCGCGTGAACGGCTGACCGGCCTTCGTTGTCCCGTCAATGACGATGCCAGCGATGCACGGAAATTCCACTTTTCGGGTAAAATCAATCCTCAGCGCGCCGATCTTCACTTCAATATCCTTGAAGGTAAAATCGATCGCCTGGTTTTTTCCGGCCTTCGCATAAATGTCCAGCGTTTCGATGACTTGCTTTTCTTGAATCTTCACGCCGAATACGCGCGCGCCGGGCTTGTCGTAGAACGGCTCGACAAATTTCAGTGTGACAGTGTAGGTGCCGTTTGGAACCTTGAGGTAATAGCCATCAAAGTTGAAACGAACAGTCTGATAAACCGGGACTTCGTCGGTACCTGCAACCGGCGCGGTAGTAGCTTGCGTTTGTCCTTCGAAGGCACCGTCTATACTACCGGAAGCAGGGGCGGCGGCAGAGTTCTCGGCAGCGTAACTAGTCTGCATGCCAGCTAGAACTAACGACGCGCACAGCGCAGCGATGAGGCGAATGGGACGCCGAAAAGAGAAGTTGATCTGTTTTAACATCTTGGTATGAGTGGCTTGTTTTTTCATGATTATAATATCAGGGTGAAGGGTTTGCATTGTTTTGACCAGACTGTGTGTGGCGGACCCGGCGCGCTGGACAGTTTTTGGGTAAAGTTAAGGTGTGGTGTTTTGACTACGCTTAGCGGCCCGCGACACCCCTCTCAGGTGTCGCGCGGCCGCAGAGCCGTCAGTACGTTTTCTCTTTTGTTGTGCTCTCCAACCACAGTCGGCCGTTAGGCCGAAATTTTAGCGCCGAACTTTTCGTTGTTTTTGTCGCCGTCGATCGGCCGAGTACACCTCCCAAGGAAAGCGGTTGTCGAGTGACTGATGGGGCCGGCGGCGACGCTGGTGCGGACGGTCGGGACGATGATGCGCGGCGAACCGTCGAACCGCGCGGACGGCTTCGCCTCAGCGGGCAGCGGCATGCCGAGTGCGGCGGCGATTTCCTGGTCGTGCGCGTCTAGCAGGTGCATTTTACGGCGACTATGCTGTTCCAGATTCGCAATCGTACCCAGCTCGCCGGGGATGTCACACGCGGCGGTCTGGAACGAGAGCAGTTTTTCCCACGCGCGCGCAAGGCTTATTCGGACGGTTAGTGCCACTGTCATCGCCGCTTCAACGAGGCGGTCAGCCTCGTAGTCCTTGAACCCCGGGCCACCGCAATTGATCTTGCGCGTGAACGGCTGGCCGGCGAGCTGGTTGACGGCCTTCGTCGTCCCGTCAATGACGATGCCAGCGATGCACGGAAAATCCAAGTGCCGAGAGAAATCAATCCGCAGTGCCCCGTTCGTCACTTCAATATCCTTGAAAGTGAAACGAGCGCATGGTTCTTTCCGGCCTTCGCAAAAATGTCCAACGTTTCGATAACTTGCTTTACTTGAATCTTCGCACCGAATACGCGCACGCCGGTCTTGTCGTAGTTCGGCTCGAAGAATTTCAGCGCGACGGTGTAGCTGCCGTTGGGAACCGTGAGGTTGTAGCCGCTAACATTGTAACGAACCGTCTGATAAAACGGAACTTCGTCGGCGCTGGCAACCAGGGCGCTGACAAACATCGCGTCCTTGGAGGGAATGCTCCCCACCCAAGGCTCCAACTGCCAGCCCCACTTGTCCTTATCAGAATCCTCCCCCGACGACCAGACCAGGTTGAACTTGCGGCGGAACTCGCCGGTGCTGTCCTGATAGTCCTTGACCCAACTCCGGATGCCGTAGCAGGCGATCAGCGGCTTGCTGCGGTATTGGAAGTAGGTGTCGTGATTGGCAGCCATGGGGCCGGCGAAGTTGTTCCAGATATCCTGCGCGTGGCTTTCAAATTGGGCCGTATTGCCGTGGCTGTTTTCACCCACGCAGAACGTGAGCCCCTTCTTTGCGCACAGCGACTGGATCAGCTTGCAGCGATTGTCCAGCCACTTCCAGCCGTTGGTAAGGTCGGCGACTACAACGCTCACCCCGGCTTTCTTGATCCCATCGAGGTGCGCCTCCACCTGGGCCTTATCCACCCAGTCCAACGCCTTCCAATCATCACCGACTTGCACGCGCGGCGACATATCAGCCTTCCACCACGCTTGATCGCTACCGTGCCAAATCATAATCCAGGTGGCGTAAGTAGTGCCGTGCACCGGTACTCCGGCAGCAAAAAAGGTCAGGCAGAGAGCAGCGATGAGCAAGGCGTTTTTCATTTCAGTGAAGTTCCCGGTATCTATGGGCTAAGAATCTGGCTAGTCAGTTAGGGCATAGACGATCTTCCCAAAGGTGGCGAGATTTCCTTTCCTCGGGCGGCGTTCAGTCTTGTTCCACGCTTCGTCGAATCCAAAAACCCTGTATTTCGGTTTGCCGATATAGCTCGCGAGTGCGGCATCCGACAATTCGACCGACTCGCCTGCGGCACCCGTCAGCACCAGATTCCACTGGGTGTCGTCCATCTTAAATAGGACGATTCTTCCCGAAATTGAAAGTGGCAGTTCCTTAATCGGGGACGGAGAATCGCATTAGAAGAATTCATTGGTTTTTACCCAAGTGAGTACTTTGCCATTCCGTAACACGCGACGCTGCTGGAGGTTCGGCCCATCGCAATAAAATCCATTGTGCGGCAATTGTTCGCCTTTGTATTCAAATGTTTTCTCGCCGAAGTTGACGACCGTTTCCGAACCGTTGGCAAACGTGGTCTTCTGCACCTGAAGATCATCTGTCAAGAACTCGTGCGATGTCATTTGCACCCCGAACTTGTCGCGCATCGACGGCACGGTCAGATAATAGGTTTCCAAATGTTCCGCGCTGTCGTTCTTCCAATCAAATTTGCCCTCACTCCAAAGCAGGGGCATGTCGCCATAGAGCAGAGTCACCCGGTCTTTCATCGTCTTGATTTCGGGAGCGACCTTGCAGAACCAACCCGCGCTATCTCCCCAATACCACGTCGTCGCAACACAGTCATGATAGACAAGCTGCCAGAACGGGATCCGCTGAGTCGGCAGGCCATATTTCAAATATTCAGGACTGAAATCAGCCCGCGAAACCGGCGGCCGCAAATGCCCCGCATTCCAACCACGGGTGTTCTTTCCCTGGATCCACCAACTCGATCCGCCCAAGGCACCCTCGGTGTAGTCCACCAAATCGACGCCCCAATCGTTTCCGTGCTCGGTGCCGATAACTAGGCCCTTCTTCACGTAATATTGGAATACATCGCGCTTGTATTTCAGGTCGGATTTGCGGTCGAAGGTGTGTTTCGGATGATAGTCCTCCATGAGATTCATCGCCATCATCAAATCAATGAAATTGCCGGTCCGGTTCGCATCGCCGATGCGGCATTGGCTGTAAGCCATGGCCGCGTTGAGATACCTGGAAGATGAACGCAAATAATACTGCTTGATCACATTTCCACCAGGATCCCTCGTAGTCCACCCGGTCATCATTTCGCCGGTGGGCAACATTTGGCCATTTTCCTGAAATACCATCTGACTGAAATCCCAGCGGGCCTTCAGTGATGTCTCCGTAGCTGTCGTAACCAAGCGTTATATAGCCCATATCATTCCGCCTCTGGTTCTCGACACTCGACGATTCGCTAGCAAGAATCGCCCGAGTAATGCCAAAATTGCGCCATTTCTTGAGAAACTCGACATCATTGGCTTCCGCCCACAGGATCGGCGCGCCTTTCATGCGGCTGACCATCGGCCGCTCTTTTGCTTTTTGCGTGAGCGTCTTAAGCATCCCGCGCTCCCTCTGATACTCGCGATACAACTCCGCCATTTTTACGTATCCGCCTTTCTCGATAAAGCGGTAGGTTGCGCGGCGAGAATAGGCAAACACTCCCATGCGGCACTGCCATACAGGCTCGGGCCAGATCAAGCCGGCTTTGCGCGAAAGACGCACGTTCGCGTCGAGCGGGCTTTCGATCTGCAGCATCATGGAATCGCCTCTTTCCCGATCGAACAATCCGACCAGCGGTATGTTCATGCAGTTCGTGCTCCCATAAACCGTCAGCATCGTTTCGTTATAGCCGACGCCCGTGTCATCCTGTTTCTTGAGGACGCCGCTCGAACGATCGCAAAAGGTCAGATAGCCAGCCTTCATGTCGGTCGTGAATATGGGAGGCAGTCCGAGCGCGGCAAAGGGGTGCGCTTAAATTCTCCGTGAGCACCTCAAACGAAACATTTGAGCCATCGAGGGCGACGATCATCGAATAGGACTTGCCTGTCTGGGCATCCTTCACGGAAACTCTTGCTTTGTGGTCAACTACCGCGACATCCGTGATGCTGAAAGCGGCGAATCTCGGCTGATCAATCGACCCGTACTTCGTAATGACGGCATCATGGATACAATTCGACAAGTCGGCAGTCCAGGTTCGCTTGGTGCGAAAGTCTTTAATAACAAGCGTGTTCGATTTGTCGTCGGCCTCAAAGGAAAGATCCTTATTCCGGATGGACTGACCGAATAGAACTGACGGAATGAGCAGAAAAGTGCAGAGAAATGACTTCATCGTAAATTTGTGCATAGTGTTTCAAACGTTTAGCTGCCCAGGCATCTCGCAGAGCGAAACGAGTCCGGTAGTCACTGTGCCTGGCGAAAGACGGCGATATCGGAAAGTCCGATGGTCGGCGATCCTTTTCATCTGAGTACTTTCACTTCGGCCAGACTTTGATTTCCTGCGGTCCGCCAACAACGGTTTTAAGCGGGCCGGGGAACGGATATTCTTCGTTTTGTTTATTGCCAAGGTAATCGGTTTCACGGCATGGACGGCGGCGTAGTTTTCCATGCGCAGGTTCAATTCGATCGTGACGCCTCGGGATTCATCAGACTTACGCCCATCAACCCGACCACGACTTCCTGCGACAGCGCCTCCAAGGTGACTTCCTTGAGCTTCGCGCCCTCGCGCAATCGCCAGCCGTAAAGCATCGCGCGGCAGTTGCTACCCAGTTCCACCATCAGGGGCGGGGTGTCGCCCAACGCAAACGCATCGTGGGCTGGGTTGTAGTCGGCGCCGCCCCAGCGGCAGAGCATGCGGAAATTCAGCGGCGGGACCAATTCGAGCCGCTCCTCCACGCCGTCGGCATAGCGGAAATGCACCACGGAGTTGGCGATCCGCCCCTGCAAGGGCTGGGTGGAGCCGGCAACCAGCAGCCATATCGCGGCGGCGCTTTGGTTCACCGGCACGGTCACCCGGGCAGGCCAGTTGTCCCATAGCGAAGTAAAGGCCACATTGCGCTTTGCCGTCGGCGCTACGAACGGCACGCCTTGCGAGGTCACCAATCGACCGTCGCGCAGCAGGCTGCCCGGTTTGCCCACAGGCGCATCGCCGCGTCTCACCAATACTTGTTGGCCAACAACCGATGGTACTTCGGCGGCGCCCTGGTCTTTCAAGATCCACTCGGCATCGGCTTGTCGGGCGAGGCTCGCCTTGCCATCATCCGCCGCCACCTCCGCGTCGCTGAGTGCGCGCGGGATGAGCACCACCCGTTGGATATTGCCTTTGAAATGGTTTCCGCCAGAGGCGTTTGCACCAATGAACAATCCCTGCTCCGCCAGAGAAAGCTGCGAGAACGAACCGTCATTACGGCTGGCGATGAGTTTGCCATTCTTATAGAGCTTCGCGATCCGCTTGCTGGCGCTATACACGGCAGTCACTCGCACCGACTCGCCGGGAGTCAGCACGTTGGGCGCGGTCAGCATTCCATTCGCGGTCAGCAGACGCAGGCTGTTTGCCGGATAGGTGTCAAGCAGAAAACCCTGGAGCGTTCCGGGTATCGAGCGATCCACGATGCGTCCGCCGTCTTCCGGCATGGCTTCGGGAACCAGCCAGGCGTCTATGGTCACTTCGTCGCGGTAGCCAAAGGCTTTGGGATCCTTGGCCATCCAGGCTGGTTGCCCAGTGGCGGACTTTAGGACGTTTTCCAATCCGATCGCCGGCGGGTTGATGCCCCAATAAAGCATGGTCCATGCTCGGTAGCCGTCACGGGCGAGGCGCACGCTGCACGTGGCCGGTCGTGGCGAGGCGTAGTCCTGTTTGAAAATGGTGCGGATGTCGCCATTGGCCACCGGTGAGATGTCCAAGGGTTTCCAGGTTGCCCCGCGGTCGGCGCTGTGCAGTTTCTTCAACTCACTTAAGCGTTGCTGCTCGGGGTTTGTTAGATCCAGTTTCCACACTTTCCAATACGGGACCGCGGCATTCACCAGCCCCATGACCGCGTAGTGTCCGGCATTAGAGGAACATTCGCCAATGATGCTGCTGCCGTTGATCGCGTGTGTTGTGAAGCAGCCTTGATCGTCGTCCACCCGTTGGATCGGGCCATCGGCGGTTAGCGTGAGTTTCTGGCCGGCAACTGCTGCCAGCTTTTGCTCCGGTGGTGCCGCCTGCCGTTCGGCCAAGGTGACTTGCACCTCGGCTTTGGCTCCCTTGGGGAGCCGAATGACCGCCATGCCGTAGCCAAACCAGGGTTGCAGCTCGGCCTTTACCGCTTGGCCGTTCACCGTCACACCCACCAGACGCTTGGCATAGACCGGCAGTCGCAGCACCATTTCCGCAGGCGTCTTGAGGCCGATCACATAACGGTCCACCTCACCGGCGCGTTTGAAGCTCAATTGGTAATCGGTCGCATTGATGCTGGCATGATCCCAGTCGGTTGGCAGTGACGGTTGCACCTGCACCCGTCCGTTCGGATAGTCAGGCAGATAGCCAAACAAGCCCTCAACCACCGACCGGCAGAACCCGCTGGAGATATCGGAGAAATCAATGCTGCCACTCGGATGACTCAAGCCGCCGGGCGAAAGAAAATTGCAACGATTCCCGTAAGCGGCCTTCGGTTTGAGGTCTCCAAAACCGCTTTCGGTAAACGTTCCTTTCAACAGCTTCCAGCCGGCGTCAGACTGCCCCATCCGGAAGTAGGTCAATGCGAGATGATAAATGTCGCCACCATACAGTTCCCTGACGCTCCACTGTGACGGCACCCAGTTCGAGGTTTCACAAAGCTCCCCGCCATAAGGCAGACCGATGCGCTCCAGCCCCCACTCGGTGTAGTGCAGTGTGCGGATGGATTCGGCGGGCGTCGCTATGCCCAAGTCGATCGGCAAGAATTCGCTATACAGCCAGGCGTCATCGTGAACGCGCTTATGTCCGCCCTGCTCGATGTATGAAGCGAAGTAGCCCTTGCGTTTCAGCCACAGGATGTCATGCAAGGCCTGGTTGATCTTTTTCGCCTCAGCTATGTGGCGGGCCACTCCCGCTGGATCGCCTTTCCGCTGGCACATTTCCGCGGCGGCTATGTGCATGTAATAAGAGTAGGCGCTTTCCTCCACCGTGCCGCCGCCGTTGAAGCCGACGGAATCGGTCGGCCAGGTGTTGATATAACTTTCATAGAGGCCGTCATTGTCGGGATCAAAGCAGTCCTTGACCCATTCCAAATGCAGCTCGAGCGCGGGCAGCAGGATCGCCTCCAATTCCGGATCACCGGTATGCCGCCACGAACGAACCTGCTCTTCCATGAACAGCGTCTGAAAATTGTAGAACCCCATATCAATCCCGATGCGTCCCTTGCCATAGAAACGCGAGTCGCTTGCTTCTTCCGTGCCAGCCGCGTTGGCATGAGGTGCGGTGTTCGTGGAACTCTTGATCATCGTTTTGAAATAATAAGCCGCCTCATCCTTGACGAGTTGATGCCAGCCGTAGGCCGTCGCGCCATCCAGCATTCGCCAACCGGGCATCTGGCAGCGCCACTGCGAAGCGCCGTGGGTGAACACCGGGGCGACATACAGGCCGTAAGCGGCCGCGCACGAGGCCCCCACTTGCGCATCGAGAAACGGATCGGGACTGTTCACGACCACCATGCGGCCGATCTTTGCGGCGTGCTCCCATCCCGCATCAAAGGCCCTGGCGGGGGTGTCCTTGATGCTTTGCGCAAACCGGCGCTTGGCCGGATCCAATTGCGTTGGGGTCAGGTGCTGGGAACCTGACCAGGCAGTGTAGAGCGAATAGGGACGATCCGTGATGCAATCCACATGCACCGCGAAGTTGATGGGCTTCGCAGCAATTAGTTCCGTCGTCGCGCAGACGCCCTTGTCCACTGATTGAGCAACTGCCGTCAGCAGGGCGCCGGCAGCTGAAGGCGGCGTGGAACCGAGCTTCTTGAGCACCACCGGAACATCAAAACGACCGAGAACGCGTAGCGGCGGAGGGTTCTCAATGAATTTGGCTGGATCGACCAGTTGTGCATCGAAGCCATCGCCGCCCGTGGTCACTGCATAGGGAGTGGTGGCATCATCGCCCTGCTTTCCCACCATCGTCTGACCATCGAGACCCCAGCCGATCAAATAGCCGCCGTAGTGCCACAGCAGTTCGTCCTGCGGTTGGGCGCCCTTGCCCACCACACGCACGGCGAAGCCCACGCCGCTGGCCAGTGTCGTGGTCTCGATGGTGATTTGCAGCCCGGCAAAGCGCTCGTCCGCCAGGACCCACTGCATCCGGCCCGGCAGGTAGCGTGAAGTGATGTGTTTGAAATCATGCAACCACACCGTGTCATTGCCACGGTGCAGGGCGAGATCCAGATGGCCGAAGATGCCGTTGTAGTCCAGGCCACACCATCGCGGGCGGTCGCCGACATAGACGACCGGCCACTTTTGGTTGCAACATAGCGGCCGATTGAAGTCGCCACCGCCATTTTGACAGACGATCGCCTCGCCCTCCGGATGATAGCGAAGCTGCGGGTGCGAGGATGGCACTGCGGCGGCTGCTTGATTTCCCGGAGCATGCAGGATGAACATGCAGGTCAAGGCAAACAACAGGGAACCTCCGAAAACTGCTTTTCGGAGATGGATTGATGGTTTGGGCTGAGGCGTGGCTGGTTTCATCGTGATTGTTTCTATCAGTGCTTCGAATGATCGGAACTTGGTTGGCCGCTCACCTGGATCTCGCGATAGACATTGAATCCAAGCGGTCCGTTCTGGAACGCGAAACGTACCGCCGCCACATGATGGCCGAGCACGTCACCATCTTTGGCGGAAAGACGCAATTCGGAGGCGCCGCCATCGCACGGCGCCGCTACGGTCGCCAGCTTGATGAACACGGACGGATCCGCGACATAGGCGACCAGCACGGTGTAGGCCTGGCTCGCCCGGCCATCGCCGTGTCCGGCGAAGGTAAGGATCCTGGCGAGGTCATACCCGCCGCGATTCTTCGCCGTGTCGAGTTGGTAGGTGAGCACGCTGGAATTGTCGTAGGCACGGAAGGTCGAACCATCATTGAGCGTCTCATCGCCGCCGGACCCATTTCGGGTCGTGCCGTTACGCAGAGCATCGGCATTGCCGCCATCGATCGCCGCATGCTCCTCGGTGACGGAAGCGATGTCGACCAGTCCATCCTTGACGACATCGGCTTCCAGGCCGGCCTGGGACGCGTCCGTGCTCCTGGCGATGATAACAACAGGCGCCGATGCCTCGGAAAGGCGTTGCTCGTTGAACACGATGCCGGGTGAAGCCGCCGGCGCAGGCTTCACCGTCAAGCGGCCCTGGTGCGTGCCCTCCATCACGGAAACGCTGACATGACGACCCTGCTTGCCGGGTTTGGCCTTCTGGCCGTCCATTACCAGTGTGGCCGCATCGCCATCAGGCAGGCGCAGGGTGGCCTGGATGCCTTTTGGCACCTCGAAACGGAAGGCCAGTTCCCGGCCCTGTCGTTTCCACGACACCGGCACCGGACCGAATTCGGTGACGACGACGCCTTCGGCGCTGGTGAGATCGCCCAGGCGCGGTTCTATCACCAGACGTTGGTTCCCTACAGGTCCATCCAGCCGCACACCGAGCACGAATGAACTGAGGAAATAGGCGGGGACCGCACCGTAGTTGTGGCAGGACTCGGGACCGGTGAACATCTCCCACAGTGTTCCGGTATCCGTGCTGGTATTGACCATGCGTGCCCAGCGGCGTCGCATCTCGTCCAGCGCCTCCACGTCCATGCCGGGTTCATCCATGCGATAGAATTCCTGGAATACCCAATAATAGGTCACCGGCATGCCGATGCCGGCCCTGGTGGCGACCATCTTCTCATAATCATCGTTCTGACCGCAATGGAAGCCTGCCGGCCGCCGGTAGTTGGCCAGGAACCAGTGCCGCACGCTGGCGATGCGTTCCGGCGGCACGACGCCACGATCCAATGCGAGCAATGCCGCATGCGCAGTGGGTCCGAGCACGGCATCCTTGACGAAACCGGATTGATACGTCTTGGCCTGCTCATTCCAAAGATACTGGTTGATCGCGGCTGCCAGTGCCTGTGCCTCCTGCTCGTACGACTTGCCGCCGACCACATGGCTGAGGTAGGAGGCATCCCTGAAAGCCTGAACGATGAAGGCATTCAAGGCCGTGCCTTCGCAAATGACGTAGGCCAGGGGATCATCGAACGAGGTGTACTGGCGGGCGAGCACCAGACCGCGCTGGGTACGGCGGTCGAGGAACCACTTCATCTGTTTGATCAAGAACGGCCACATCTCGGCCACGAAGGCCTTGTCGCCGGTGGCGTCGTAATAGAGCCGCAGCGATTCGACCCACTGGCAGGCATAATCCTCGATGTAACCATGGCAGTCCCAGCGGTCGGACAGGGCATGCGCTTTCAGCCGGCCGTCGGGAGTCTGTGACAACGCGACATGCCGCAGGAGATTCCTCAAAAGGCGCGGATCGGCATACATAGGTTGGCCTCCCTTGCCCGGCCCCGCCAACGCGACACGGGTGGTGATGTAATTGGGCTGAGCCGGATCCTGCAGCCATTCATTGCGTTCGCGAGCATCGGCACCGTAGCCGTCATCGCAGGTGGCCTCGATGGTATTCACCGCCATGTCCCAGAGGCGATTCAGGAGACTGTCGTTGCAGGAGAACCGGCCCAGGCGTTCGAAGGGATAACGGCGATCGGTCATGGTCACACCAAGCAGCTTGATACGTCCCGAAACGCAGCGCAGCGTTGCGTAGTGGCAGCCCCATTCATCGCCGGTACTGAACTTCTGCCGACCGGCGCGGGCGGTGTAGGTCGTGCCCACGCCATACGGTTCCTCGGCCTTGCCGTTGATATAACGCAGGGCGTATTGCAATTGCAGGACGCTTCCGGCGTCCGCCTCCAAGTCCACCGTCGTGTAAGCCATGGCCATGCGGCCGACGTCCACTAGGAGCTCCTTGCCCGCGGTGAGTTCCACCGGCAACACCGACGCCAGCGGTTGATGGGAGGGCCGCGCGTTCAATTCCGTCAAGACCGTCTCACGTGGCAGGGGGATGCAGCGCGGCTGCAGGGTACCCCATTTCTTGCCATCGACACCGACCGTGGCCTCCCAATCCGCCTCGCCGCTGACGATGCGCCCATCCATCACATCCGGAATGGATCCCCAGGCCGCAGGCGAAGGCAGATACGCGGTATGTGTACAGCTTTTCCAGGTGGAATCCGTGCGGATGACCGCGCTTGGCAATACGAGCGCGGCCATCAGACCCGGATCATGGGCCACGATCTTGCTGTTGCTCCCGCCCGCGTAGTGGTGGACCAGGATCATCATCCGATTGGCGCCCGGACGCAGGAACGCGTGCACATCCACGCTATCGTATTCGGGTCGCTGCGGATCGAACCGGCATGGACCGCGCAGGACGTAGGCGTCGTTGATCCACAGCATGTAGCGAGAATCCGCGAAGATGTGCAGCATGGCGTTGTCCGGCAGCGCCTGCAGGTCGAACTCCTTTCGGAAGGCCACGTACGCCTGCCTGCCGGGTGGCGACGAGGGAGACCAGATGCAGGATGTCTGCAATAGTGCGCTGATGTCCGCCTCTGTGGCCTGCGCATGGACCGCCAACGCCACGCTCAGCAGTATTGTCCAGGCAAGGGGTCTGATCATTGGTCCAATTCCCATGATTCACTTCTCCGCGTTCACCGTCTTCACTTCGCCGTTGACGCGCACTTTGACCGATTTGTCTTCCTTCGCCGCGATCCGATAGTTCGTAACCTTGCCGTCTTTCCACTGGATGTCCACAGTGAAGCCGCCACGGGCGCGCAGGCCGGTGACTTTGCCGGCGGGCCATGCGTTAGGCAGGGCGGGCAAGAGTTCGATTGTGTCCGCCTGGCTTTGCAAAAGCATCTCGGCAATGCCCGCGCAGCCGCCGAAATTCCCATCGATCTGAAAGGGCGGACAAGAGTCGAAGAGATTGGGCAGCGTCGAATTAGCGAGCAGAGTTTGCAAGACTCGCACGGCGTGATCGCCATCGGCCAGCCGCGCCCACAAGTTGATCTTCCACGCCAATGACCAGCCCGTGCCGCCGTCGCCGCGGCGCTCGAGGAACTTGCGCGCGGCCTTGGCCAGCTCGGGTGTGCAAGTTCATTGCGCCTTCTCAAACACGCTGCAAGAAATCGTTTCATAATGTCTTACTTTCCCCGGGGCTTTAGTGTCAGCGCGACGGCCCAGCCAACATCTGCATCATTTTCCGCCGACGATAACCCGAAAATCGTGCGGAGGAATTACATGATTGTCAGACGCATATTCAACATCCCCGAAATTTGCTATTACGTCCACACGTTTTTCGCCGTCTTTATACTGTGATTTTTGAACAACTGGAGTAAGAAACGCGTGGTCCGTAAGTTCGTAGAAATTCCTCTCAGGCCATGCATCGCTGATTCTCTTATGCCAATCCAATTCTGTTTTGCCGACCTTGTAATCGTCGAATCTTGCATTAAGCCCATAAAGCACGGCGTAAAGCATGCCGTCTTTCGCACCCGACACACGAAATAAATCAACGATCGAACCCCCGTAAACCAACGACCATAGGGGAATGAAAACCCCGGGTTTTGACTCCCAATATTGGAAACCAATACTATGGCCGTGCCCCACATCTATAATATCAGTCAACCAATCCATAGGAGAACCTTCCGAGACCACGCACCCCATCATGTTTCTGACATACGTCAAGAACTCGCGCCTTGCAAGTATTTGCTGCCGGGAAGTCAACGGATGCCGCGGATCGAAACATTCGTATACCGAGCATCCTTCGCAATCGAGAAGATACGGGCATTCCCCGATAACTTCTTTCACGCGCGGAAGGTCTCTTTGGGCAAACCTGAGTTTTTGGCTCTCGCAGAGAAAAAAACACTTTTCTGCATCGAAAGAATAATAACCGCCATCGCGTCTCATGGCTCTCAGGCTCGCATCATAATCCTTGCCTCTATCCGCGAAAGGCGTATATTCATCCACCGGTGAAAATCCATAACCCATTTTTCTTGCGACATCGGCAACATTCCTGAATTCCTCTGCCGTACTGCTTACGGGAGTCATACCCTCGGGCCATCTTTTCCATCCCCCCACAAAATCGTTCCTGTTTGCAACTTGCAGAACCGCCTTGTTCACGCCGTTTTCCTTGAGCTTCGCCATAAACTCAGGCATCTCACGCAAGGAACAGGCGCCCCAGAAAAAACTGGCATTTACAACAGTATTACATATAGGACGCTGCTTTACCCTTTCCCTGAGAGTTACGTACCTTCCCGTATCAAATAAAACCCGCCTGTATGCTTTTGCAACCTCGACATATCCGCCTTTTTCCAGAAATTGATACTTTATATGTCTTGGTTCATTCACCTTGTCCTTCTCAAAACTCCATATCGGAGTGGTGGAACAAAGTCGCTTGAATCCATTGCTGTTTTGCCTTACCAATGTTCTCAGCTCGTAATCAGCGGCGGGAATATCCGTTATTATCGCGGCACAGGGATGACCCCGCCTGACTATTCCAAAGAATGGCAACGTGGCTTCTCCCCTTATCTCAAACCCCTCCGATTTCTTGTACCTTTCGACATCCATGCCAAAAGGGAACATTCGTCCTTCCCTTGCATCATAGTTACCAATTGAGCTTACAAGGTATCCTTCTTCGCCTGCGCGGGCTGCACCGAAATCGAGGGGAAAAGATAATGACAGGGTTTTCTTATCGGCAGGAAACTGGATGGGTTCCAGTGTCACTTCCAGTGCGCGATTTCTAAGCACAAGGGTGTATGATATTTTCAAACCCGGGAATTTGTCAAAATTAGAAGCCGTAACCCTGAACCCGTTCTCGATTTGTTCGCAACTGACGCTGCCTTCCTCTGCGGATACATAATCATCAATTAAAAACGGAGGACCCGGCATGAACCATTTTTCATGTGTTACACTGTCTTCAACCTGAAAATTGTGTTTCTTCCCTGCGTATTGCAAAACAAGAGTCAGGCCGCTATTCGTAATTTGCATCTTTTTTCCGTTTTTGAATTCCGGAGGTGCAAATTCATGAGCATCCTTTGAATAGACTCCCAGATCCGGGAAATTCCTTTTAATCGCAAGGCCCTTGTTAAAGTCTGAAAGTTTATAACACTTCGTCCATTTGGAATCATCACAATCGCGGCGATACCAATCCTTTGCCGGTTGCTCGCTGCACTTCATCCCATCACCGCTAGCAAGGATTTCAAATCCCCCGGGAGATTCTTTGCGGGGATATCCTATATATGTAAAGAATCCGGTATTATTACCCCTGTTTGCCGCCTGGGCAGCGAGAACGTTATCGCCAGTTTTCAACTCTCCGCTAATGTCGACGATCTGCGCTTCGAAGTAATGCCTGCGTGGTATGATTGTCGATCCGTTCAGGAATACCTGGTAATCATCCCCGTCACAAATCAGGAACACCTTCTGCCCGGCAGAATCCGGCACCTTAAATGTCTTGCGAAAGTACACCGTAGCTTGCTCAGGATGTGTCGACCATATCCAGGGACTGTTTCCATACCCCGCGGTATTAATTTCCTCCGCTCTTCTTTTTAGGTAATCAACATACGGTCTCTTAATTTCCTCTTCGCTCAGTGCGCGGTTGTAAATTCTCACTTCATCGATGATTCCATGGAAATACGATGCGTTTGGCGTTCGACCACCGATATCTATGGTCGTGTGACCCGATTTTATGGCAGTTCCGGTCGCTGCGCATGTGCAGTCCAATTTTCCGTTTATATAACATCTGACGATTTTGTCGGCGTTGAAGTCGCAGGTCATCGCAACATGATACCACTGGCCTTGTGTCGGACTGCTGGCGGAGATCGCGGAATATTGGGTGTCTGCGGAATTCCATATTCCTGCGAAGAATCGTCCGCCCTGGATCCAGATGCCGAAGTCGTGGCTCTCAGGTCCGGCAAAGACCAGATTTGCATTGACGTTGTTGCCGGTTGACTGGATCCATGCTTCCACGCTGACCACTTTGCCGATAATACCGCTTCCCGGGCTGCCGATACTGACGTAATCCGTCGCGCCGTTGAATTGCAATGCACTCCCCATTACTCCTTTTGCCCACTTCGCCCCAGTAATTGTCCCGTCATTTCGGTTTTTGGAACTGTCCTTTGCGGCGTCTCCTTTTCCTTCATCGAACCTCCAATACCCGACAAGTCCTTGTTCTCCGCCGGGCACTGCCTCAGCAGGAGACTTTGCTGCGTTCGATACATCTGCAGCATAAACACCGTTAACCGCTGAAAACTGCAAGCCGGCAACAAGAACGATAGCCAAGCGAGGCCAAATAGCCTGCCACGCTGATTTCATAAAAGTGCAGCCTACGGCGGGTTTCATGGTTGTATTTTCCTCTCGGAAGGATTCCAGTGAAAATAGAAACGAAAGGCTTCGGGTTGCTCACCGAACCCGGGCGCGGGCGATTCGTTGGGAGTGCCGGCATTTTGCATCGGCCAGCGTTGCCCTTGGTGGCATCGCAGCGGTAAGACTTGGACGGTGATCGTGCCGGAGGCGCACTTGGCCTGGGCCGATGGCAGTTTGAAGATGCCTGGGGAAGGATGGTCGCGGTCAAAGGTACTGTAGAGCGGACTTGGGTTCAGATCAAAGCGGTTGGCAGGCACATCGAGATATCCGTCCATAGACGCTGCACTTTCATCGAGATGCAGAGAGCCTTGCAGCGTGCGGCTTTGGGACTGAATAGAAAAGGATGTCCCGCCATCCAATGGAGTCCAGGTGATATGGCCGCCGCGCACGATCGCTCTTTGCACGTCAGGAGCAGGGCTGGGGGCGACTTGAAAGGGGGAGGCTGGATCATAGAGCATCAGCTTGTTGTCGCGACCCAGGGTGAAGTAGATATTCCCTTGTGCATCGGCTGCGGGAAACTGGGGATAGTCCAGCTTATCAAGCAAAGTTTCCTGTGCTCCGGTGAGGGTGTCGATGCGTACGAGCATGCCTGAATTGCCATGATCCTCGCGGTTCGCCTCCGTGCAGAGATATAGCTGTGCGCCACTAAGCGCGATGCCACGCGCCCGCCAGAAGCCGCTGGCCAAAACGGTGATCGTTCCGTCGGGTCTCCGCACCTTCACGACCCCGGGCGATTCGGGGCGGCTATAGCCCTCGGCCATGTGTTTGAAGGTCGCGTATTCGGACACATATACGGAGCCGTCGGGACCGACCGCGATGCCATTGACTGGAGGCCGCGCGCTCATGAGTTCGCTGGTCGCTCCCGTGGCATGATCCCATTTGAGGATCTTGCCGCCTTCCAGGACAATAAACAGATTTCCGGCAACAGCGCAAGCTAACTGACGCGGACGTGTGATGCCCTCAATGATGTGCGCCTCCGTCCCGTCGGCTCCGATGCGGAGCACCTTGCCAGGGGTTCCATTGTCGCCCAGATCGATGCCGACAAAGACATCGCCGGTCTTATTGGCGGCCAAACCAAACATGCCAGGCGTCTGTTTCGCGCGCCACATGTCGGTGCTTCCATGCATTGGATTCCAGCACTTGATCTCGCGGCGATTGAACTCGGTGAAAAGCACGGTTCCATCGCGGGCAACTGTGGCGCCAAAGCTGTAGTGTGCCTCGGCAATCGGAATGGCATCGCAAGTGCTGATGCCGCCAACCGTGGGCACTTTTGCCGCCTCCTGACTCTTGGAAGCGGCATGGCGCGCTCCCAGCGGGACCAGTAGCAGGGCGGCAAGAGCGATGGTTTTCATGAGTCTTTCTATTGTTGCTTTAATGTTCATGTTGCGACGATTTGATTTGCAGAGCGCCTGCGATCATTTGTGGCCCTGCAAAGTGACCGGCCCGAGCAATCCGGACGAAACCAACGGCGACTGCTGGTTGTACGGATCGTGCGTGCTGAAGGCGTAGCGGCCCGCCTTGAACTTTTGCCCGCCAAGGAAGCCGGGCGGGCAATCCACGGTGCGCACGCCTGCATCGGCAGGCTGCTTGTCGCCGATCAGGCGGTTCGCCCAGCGGTTGACCACTTCGATTTCAAGCTGGTTGTCGCCGGCCTTGATGGCGCCGGTGACATCCACACGCCACGGCGCGCACCACACCACACCAAGATCCTGCCCGTTCAGCCTGACCCGCGCCATGTCGTGGACAACTCCCAAATCCAGATACATTTTACCTTTTGGAGCTTGGGCCAGGTTGAGTGCTTTCCGATAGGTGGCGATGCCGGAATAGTATTTGATTCCTGGTTCCGGCCGGGTCGTCCAGTCCCGTAGGGCGTCAAAAGCGATTTTCTCCGGCCCGCCCCACTTCGGATCAAACGCAACTTCCCATGCGCCAGAAAGTTCCTGGCGAGTATTCAACTCCGGGAAATTCTTTTCCGATTTTGATGCGGGCGCTTCGCCTTTCCCGTCGAACACGACAAAGAAACTTTGGAAAGCGGCGAACTCCATGGGAATGATCGTCAGACCATCCACCCGCTCGAACTGGGGCAGCGGCCGCTGTTCACCGGTCACGGGATCCCAGAGTTGCGCACTGCCTTGGTTAATTCGGAAGCGGCAGTCCGCATGGATCGGATTGCCTGTCTTGTTAGACACGAAATAGATATCCCGATCCCCGGCGCGCCTGTGGCCGTAACGCACGGAACCTGTTGCGGTGAAATCTTCCTTCACGCCTGTTTCCTTCAACAGAGCCGCCGTCAGATCATAGGATGGATAGAGCGATGCGTTCACCGACAGTTCGCCGCCCCAGTGGATCACGCCTTTTCCATAACTGCGCTTCGTCACCGTCTTCGGCGCGTCCATGCTCCCCCATAGATCCTTGGCGAGCTCTTGGACTTCAGCGTCGCAGGCAGGATAGCCCGAGAGGCTCGGTGATTTGACCGGCGGCGAACCGACAATGGTGACCCCAGCCTTTACCAGGTCGCGAATTTTTGCTAGCACGCCCGGGGTCATCGTTGCCACCTGTGGCAGAACCATCAGGCGATACGAACTTGCTTCCGGGAAAGTGATGAGCCCGTCCTTCACCCCGGCCCTGGCCATGAGGATCTTCGGGGAGCATCCATCAAAACCATAACCCTTCTTGTCTGCCAATACGCCGCTGCCGTCCAGCGCGCTGGGCGGGGGCAGGAAGATCTGAGGCGCCCCCTCGGGTGTCAGATACAGCACATCGGAAACCGTGACCCCCTGACGGAGGAGTTGAGAACAACGGGTGAGGTAGCGGTGGTAAGCCGACACCATCGGCCACCAGGTCTGATTGCGGTGCCAATGCACGCCATATGGCCCAAAGGTCATGCCGGGCTTGTAGGCGTCGCCCAGCGCCTGGTGCGCGAAGGTGTGGAACACAAAACGGTCGATTCCCACGCAAAATGCCCAGTCGCCCTGATTCTTCAACGACCACGGATAAGCATCCATTCCCCCTGAGGATGTAAATGATTCGGCGGATACGATCGGTTTCCCCATCACATGGCCGATGGACGACGACTCGAAAACGCTGTATGCCGAGTCCACGCTGTTATTCCAGAACTCCGCCATCGGCACGTCCGCCACCGCGCCCAGGTCGAGGTCGCCGGCGGGGTTCATGTCGTAGGGTTCGATCGAAAGCGAGAGCCCGTTCTTGTGCCCATACTTCTTCACGAATCCGGCATGATTCACCAGCACAAGTTCCTGCGCCGTCAAGCGGAGGTCCCAGAGAAACCGTTCCGACTTCTCAAGGCTTTCGACAGCCCGTCCGGTGTAAGCGAGAAGCCATGGGCGGGCATCATAGCCGCGCCTCTTTTTGAACTCGTCAAGGAATGATGGCGTCCAGTTCTGAGAGCCTGATTCCCAGCTATCCATGTGCAGGGAAGTCAAGCCGTGCGTTTTTGCACGCGAACTAATCTTGTCCAGCAGAACACCGACAAAGTGGCTGAGATGATCGTCCAACGCCTTCGCGTCGAACTTGTCGGATTCCAGTCCGATTGCCGTGGATGGCGCGGGCCGGCTGCTCGCCCCCGTGGGACGGCGTCCCATGCGGACAATCGTCCAATCTCCGGCCGGAACATTCCACTTGAGGGATCCGTCGGGCTTGAGCTGCTTCGTAAGATCCACGACATGGTCCCGCTGGATGACGCCCGTCGGCCCTGGTTCTAGGTAGCTTGCCGAAGTCGGCAGATAGGGCTTAACCTGTTTCCATATCGAAAACGGCCCCCTGAGGAACAGCGCCTTCTCGTCGATGTCGGCAATGAGCGGCTTGCGGCTGGGAAAGGCGAGGACCGCCACATCCTCGTAAAACGGGCTGGCCATCGTAGCAAACGGGGTCGATCGTTGCGCCGGCATGGGAAGCACCGCCGAATAGGTCTGTGGCCCTTTTAGATCGACCGCACTGAAGACGAGGTGCTGCATGGCTTGCTCCGGCTTGACCCAGGGGCCGCCGCTGCCGCACCAGCCCGGCCCGATCCCGAGGGTGATGTCAATACCCAGGCGTTCCGCGTCGCGGACGGATTGGACGAAAAGCTCCTGCCACTTGGGGCTCATGAACGCTACCGGGCCAACCGGTGGCTCGCCGATGTCCACCTCAAGAAATATCAGGTTGCCGAGACCCGCCGCCTTCATGGATTCCAGGTCGGCGGTCATCTCCTTGCCATTGAGATTGCCGTTCAGAAAATACCAATAGACCCCGGGCCGCGCGGAGTCTGGCGGATTGAAGAAAGTATCTTCCATCTCACCCGCGGCCAAGACACCGCAACAAAGCGCATACGGAATAATCGCCATGATCATTTTCTTAAACATGTTGATACCTCTTTGTTGTTTTACTTCTTATGGATACCCGCAATCACAGCCCCTTGATCTTGACGGCTTGCTGAATCGTCACCGGGCCGATTAATCCCGCCGGCATGAGGGGTGAATCCTTCGATACGGTCGGCGAGGTTAGAGACGTGTGCCGCTGCTCCAATAACAAGGCCGCGTCGCCCGCGAGGCGGTTGTTCCAGCAGTTGACAACATCCACTTCGAGCGTGTTCGCGCCGGGCTTCACGGCGGCAGTGATGTCGAGGCGATAGGACGGCAGCCAGAGCGTGGCGAGTTCTTGGCCGTTTACGCGCACGACGGCGATATCGTTGACTTTGCCAAGGTCGAGAATCATTGCGGAGCCGGGTAGGCGCTCTGCCGGGACTTCAAACGTCTTGCGATAGGTAGCCTTGCCGGAGAAGTGCTTGATGCCCGCTTCCGGACGCTTTGTCCAATCCGTGAGTGTGTCGAATGCAATCTTCTCCGGCGCATCTCGACCCGGCGCAAAACTCACTTCCCACGCCCCGGTGATTTCCGCCGGGACAGCAACGGATGAAACCTTCAGCGTACGAACCCGGCCATCAGCAAACTTTACTTCGTAATCCCCCGGCTCTCCGCCCTGCGCTACGATCTGGCCATCCGTATTGCGCGTCAATTGAATAGGCACCGCGCTACTCCCCTTTTCCGGTTTCTCCATCGCAGTCATGAGCCCAACGATCTCCGCCTCACCCAACGGACGTTCAAATACCTTGATGACGCCCAGCTCACCGCGATACGTCGCATCCCCTCTTCCCTCGCCGGAAAAGATCAGATGAACTTTGTGCGTGCTCTTCAAGCCCGTCCGCGCCAGCACTCCGTTGAGATACAAGCTGGGCTGCCCATCACGATACACCACGGCCAGATGCGTCCAGTCCGTGAGTGCTGCGGCATGAACGAGCGTGGACACAAAATAGTTCCCGCCATGTTCCAGTACACACACGCCATTGCGCCCGACATCCAGTCCACCGGCTGCGTTGGCAGGATCGGATCCAAAAACAGCGCCATGCGTTGGAAAGAACACGTCGTTGCGCTTCCCGGTAATCCACGCGATACCGCTGTTCGCCTCACCGCCGAGCGTGGTGTCATCCCCGGGCTTCACCCAGAACGCATAGGAGAAATTACCCGGGTTGTCGGCCTCCACTTCCTTACCCCGCGGCTTCACGGTTGTGCCAAGAACCTCCTTGCCATTTCGAGTGACCGACACGATGCGTTCCGTCTTGGACAGAGCCTTGTCGCGAAACACGACAAACACCGAGCCAGCCGGACCGAACGACAACGGCAACCGCACCACGCCATCCGCCGTATCGTAAACTGCCGGATGCTCCATGCGCCCCGAATCCGGCCACCACAATTCCGGCGCGCGACCGTTGACCCGGAACGCAGCGGTCGTTGACACAGCTTCTTCCAGCGGATTGGCCACAAAATAGATATCCGCTTCATCGCTGTGCCGGTGCGTAAAACCGAGATTCCGCGAACTTTCAAAATCGGGTTTCGAATCGAGCGTCGCCAGGATCTTTGTCAGACTCTTGCCCCAAATGACGCGGCCCTTGCCGAACGGATGTTCCCCCGGCTGCTTCAGATCCGCATCACCCCAGAGATCGCGGGTGAGCGATTGCAG
>Ga0118677_10004542_pt1 | contig 25193 bp, 11 predicted proteins | sample AliMusrvi5mmetaG_FD_86154 | JGI IMG/M metagenome (GOLD analysis project Ga0118677, IMG submission 86154)
ATGCAGTTTCATCGGGAAACCGTTGAGTAAAAAACAATGTATTCATGTCCTTTTTCATGCAAAGTTACATCAAGGGTACGCCAAACAATGTCGTAGTGTATAATTGTGAGGAATCAAATTACTTTTTCCCTGTATCTCTGATTAACCAATAAAAGCTATGGAAACCTATATTAACCGTACACCGATCAGGAACTGGGCCGAGGATGACCGTCCCCGCGAAAAATTCCTGCTCAAAGGCCGTCACAGCCTGAGCGATGCAGAACTGCTCGCCTTGCTTATCGGCTCCGGAACCCGTCATGATACGGCCGTGGACCTGGCAAAGCAAATCCTGAAGCTGTCGCACGACAACCTTGCGGAATTATCAAAGCTGAGTATCTCCGACCTGGTCGCCATCAGGGGAATCGGCACGGTACGTGCCATCACGATCATTGCGGCGCTGGAAATCGGGCGGCGGCGGAATGAGTCGGCCGTCATGTCGCGCGAAAAGATCAGCCGCAGCAGGGATGCCTATGAGATCTTTCGCAGCACCATGGGCGACCTGCCGTATGAAGAATTCTGGATCATCCTGCTGAACCGTGCCAACAAGGTTCTGCACAAATGCCATATCAGTGAAGGAGGGGTTTCAGGAACGGTGGTTGATCCAAAGAAAATTTTCAAGATCAGCCTCGATCACCACGCTTGCTCCATCATTCTCGGGCATAACCATCCGTCGGGCGTGGTGACACCCAGTGAAGCCGACACCTTCCTTACCAAAAAAATCTGTGATGCAGGCGCCTTGCTTGACGTAGCCGTGATCGACCATCTCATCATCGGTGAAGATGGCTATTATAGTTTTGCAGATGAGGGATTGTTATAACCCGATCCCCTCAAACCGGTAACCCTGCTTCGAAAAATGCTCCAGCATCCTGGGTAGGGCATACCTGACACTGGCGATAGATTTAAGATGGTCGTGAAAAACGACCACGGATCCTTGTTTTGTATGCTCAATGGAATTTTGCAGACATTGTTCGGGTGTGACCCGCCTGTCATAATCACTCGTAAGTACCGACCAGAGGATAATGCGGTAATCGCTTCTCAGCAGGAAGTATTGTGACGGTGTAATGCGGCCATAGGGCGGCCTGAACAACTTTGTTTCGAAATAGTCCCTGCAACGGCTTACATCTTCGGCATAGGCGCCGGGAGAGGTCTTCCAGCCATTGAGATGATGAAAGGTATGATTTCCGACAGCATGCCCCGCTCCCTTGACCTGTTCAAAGATTTCAGGGTATTTCCTGACATTGTCGCCTACAACAAAAAAGGTGGCTTTGGCCTCATATTTTGAGAGGATTGACAGTACCTCCGGCGTCACATCAGGAATCGGGCCATCATCAAAGGTAAGGTAGATGACCTTTTCCGTTGCCGGCAGGTCACACACAAGGTACCCGGGACTCAGCCACCTGAGGAAAAAAGGCGGGGCTACCGGACTCATTGGGAGGGTGGCTGGTAGACCTTTTCAATATAAAGGTCGTAGTATTTTTTCATCACCACATCGGTCTCGGCCGCCAGTTTCTCCTGTTTTGCCTCTTTGAGGGCAACGCCCAGCCGCTGGATGGTATAGACAGATTCCTGGATATTCATATCCAGCCGTTTAAGGTCTTCGTTGGGAAATGAAAAAAAGTAGGCCAGGTCGCTGGTGGTATTTTTAAACAGTTTTGCAGCCAGGGCGTTTGCTTTGGCCGTTTCACCTGTTTTAAAATAGCCGTCAACCAGGGGTACCGTGAAGAAATCATAGCTGACCGCTGTTTCGGGCAGCACCGCCAGGCACCGGTCGATGACCCGTTTGGCCGAGTCCAGCTTTCCTTCGCGGACAAGGGCATCGGAAAGTCTGCCAAAGAGTCCGCGGAAATTCATCACCATGCGGGCATTGGTTTCGTCGATATAGACCCGCGGGTCGTTCATCCCTCCCCAGGTAAATTTATTCATCACATTGTCGTACATGATGGCGGTATTGACTTCGCCCACCTGTCCGTCGGTATCCCTTGCCTTTACAGGGAGCAGGCGATAGGCAAGACCCTCGAGGTGGAAATACTTGTCGAGCCCGATATAGGTATCGGCCCCTGTGGTCATCACAAAATAAACCGGGCGCTTCCAGTTATTGGTCGCCAGCAGGTCGAGGATCATCAGGTTGGCCTTTTCAACAGCCTGGGCTTTTATCTCCCAGCGGATGGTATCCACCCTGTTTTCCATTCCGCGCGGTATTGCGCCTGTGCTCCTGATCGTGGCAGGGTCGTAGGTAACCATGAATTTCTTGGTAGGAAAATAGTCGATCATGCCAACCTGCGAGGTATTCATCTTCAGCTTGCTGTCGTCGGTGGTAATGATCCCGATGAGATCCTTCACGTCGATGAAGGTGTTTTTCAGCCCTTCATCCTCGATCAGGTAGGTGACATCGTGTGTACCCTGACGATACTTGTCTTTTGTCAGCGAGAATGGCACCGGGCTTGAATTGTAGGCCTGGCGCTTCATCTGGTCGATATACCATTCTGTGTTGAGCAGGCTCAGGTTTACCACCCTGACATCGGTGCGGAACCCCTCCACCTCCTGGGCATACCATACGGGGAAGGTATCGTTGTCGCCATTGGTAAAAAGGATGGCGTTGGGAGCGCAGGAATTCAGGTAGTTTTGAGCCATGGCCAGCGAGGTGTAACGGTTTGAACGGTCATGGTCATTCCATCCCTGCTGGGCCATCAGCGTGACGACTCCCAGTCCGAAGATCATAGAAACGATAAGGGCAATTTTCTTTCCGCCATATTTTTCCAGCCAACGCACCAGCTGGATGATGCCCAGCCCGATCCACATGGCAAAGGCATAAAAGGAGCCGGCAAAAGAGTAATCACGTTCACGCGGCTGCGGTGAATGCGAATTCAGGTAAAGCACAATGGCAATACCGGTCATGAAAAAGAGGAGAAAGATAACCCATGCGTTGTGTTTGTCGTGTTTGACAGAGAGATAAACCCCGATTAGCCCCAGCAGCAGCGGCAAAAAATAGAAGCTGTTGTCTCCCCTGTTTTTGCGGCTTTCGGGAATATCCTGTGGCCCGAGCCGCATGCTGTCGACAAAGGTGATGCCGCTTTTCCAGTTTCCATTTATTTTGTTGCCAAGTCCCTGGAGGTCGTTCTGTTTGCCCACGAAATTCCACATGAAATAGCGGTAATACATATGGACAAGCTGGTAATTCCAGAAGAAGGCAAGATTTTCGGAAAAGGTAGGCACGTTGCGGGTTTCGGCACGTTCGCCCGACTGGAGTTCAACGGGGGTGCCCTTTACATGCCCCCAGCGGATGTATTCGCCCTCAAACCTTGATTCCGACTGATCCCACATACGCGGAAAAATGGTCGTAAAGCGCGGATCGAAAACAGGGATCACCTTTTCCCGTTTATCGGTGATGACATATTTGCCCGATTTGACATCCTTTACATAAACCGGGTTTCCATCGGTGCGGTCAACCACGGGGGCGTTGTAATATTGTCCCTTCAGCAGGGGCCAGTCGCCATATTGTTCGCGGTTCAGGTAAGCCAGCAGGTACATGGCATTTTCAGGGTTGTTCTCATCGAGGGGGGTATCGGCATTGCTGCGGATCACCAGCATCAGAAAGGAGGAATAACCGATGACAATGAAGGTGAAGGCAAGGATGATGGCGTTCCACACCGGTTTCTCCTTTTTGCGTGTGAAACGGAGCCCCCAGAGGATCAACCCTACCAGGAACAGGAAATAGATGATGGTACCGTAGTTGAAGGGAAGACCTGCCGAATTGACAAAAAACAGTTCGAAAAGCCCGGCCAGCTTTATAATCCATGGGATGATCAGGTACATCACGATGGCCAGGATCACAATGGAAAGTACGGTGGTGATGACCATGCCGGTCCAGGAAGGTTTATGATATTTTTTAAAATAGTAGACAAAGGTGATGGCAGGAATGGCCAGCAGGTTAAGCAGGTGGACACCGATGGAGAGACCCATCAGGTAAGCGATCAGGATCAGCCAGCGGTAGGCGTGCCGTTCATCGGCGTGCTCCTCCCATTTAAAAATGGCCCACACCACGATGGCCGTAAAGAAGGATGACATGGCATAGACCTCACCCTCAACGGCCGAAAACCAGAAGGAGTCGGTAAAGGTATAAGCCAGTGAACCTACCAGGCCGGCGCCCATGATGGTATAGAGGTTATGGGAGGTCATCTCTTCATCACCACGGATGACGATTTTCCGGGCGATCATCGTGATGGTCCAGAACAGGAAGATGATGGTAAATCCGCTGGCCAGGGCCGACATGGTGTTCACCATCCTGGCGACATGCTGTAAATTGCCGAATGCAAACAGCGAAAAGAAGCGCCCGATCATCTGGAACAGCGGGGCTCCCGGCGGATGGCCCACCTCAAGCTTGAAGGCGGTGGAGATATATTCGCCGCAATCCCAGTAACTCATGGTGGGCTCGGAGGTCAGGATATAGACGATGGAGGCAATGACAAACACGGCCCAGCCAAGGATGTTGTTGATCTTTTTGTAGCTGTTCATGAAACATAGCGTTGAAGCCTGGCAAAGGTAGGAAAAATAGAGACATTTTTGTATTTTTGCCCGGTATTGAAAAATCCATAATCATGAACAAACTCGTATTGATACGCCATGGTGAAAGCACCTGGAACAAGGAAAACCGCTTTACCGGATGGACGGATGTAGAACTCTCGGAACGTGGCATCAAAGAGGCCATTGAGGCAGGCAAAATCCTTAAACGGGAAGGCTTCGAATTTAAAATTGCCTATACCAGCTACCTCACCCGCGCCCTGCGTACCCTGTGGCTCGTGCTGGAACAGATGGACCTGCAGTGGATACCGGTGGAAAAAAGCTGGCGGCTGAACGAAAAACATTATGGTGTTTTGCAGGGGTTGAACAAATCGGAGATGGCCGGAAAATATGGCGATGAGCAGGTACTTATCTGGCGCCGCAGCTATGACGTGCGTCCGCCCGCCCTCGATATGGATGACCCGCGCCATCCGCGCTTCGATCACCGCTACCGCGACCTCGATCCCAAAGACATTCCCGCGACGGAGGCCCTGAAAGATACCGTTGAACGTATAGTTCCCTACTGGAAAGAGGAGATGGAACCCGCACTTTTAAAGCATAAACAGATCGTGGTTGCCGCCCACGGAAACAGCCTGAGAGGCATCCTGAAATACCTGAAGAACATCTCCGACCAGGATATCGTCGGCATCAACCTGCCGACCGGGATTCCCTACATTTTCGAATTCGACGACCAGATGAATCTCCAGAAAGACTATTTCCTGGGAGATCCCGACGTCATTAAAAAACTGATGGACGAGGTGGCAAACCAGGGTAAGAAAAAATAACATATGGTAAAACGCTGGGTGATCCCCGACCTGCATGGGTGTGTGAACACTGTGAAATCAATGGTTTCCGACCTGATCAGGCCCATGCGGTCTGACGAACTCTACTTTTTAGGGGATTATGTCGACCGGGGGCCCGACTCTAAAGGGGTGATCGATTTCATCCGGTCGATGCAGCGTGACGGTTATAATGTAACTGCGCTGAAGGGCAACCATGAAGATTTTTTAGTTGAACTCTTTGATGCTGAAAATAAATCGATGAGTTCCTGGTGGTATAATTTTGGCAACAAAAAGCACAAGTCGTGGCTTGAAATCGGCGGCAAACCAACACTTGCCAGCTTCGGCGTAACCAACATCCGCGATGTTCCGCCCGATTATATCGACTGGATGCGCAACCTGCCCCATTACGTTGAGCTGGATCGCTTTGTCCTGGTCCATGCAGGGCTGAATTTCAAAAACGAAGATCCTTACGAAGACCAGCGGGCCATGCTCTGGTTGCGCGACTACGAGATAAAGCCCGACAAGATCGGCGGCCGGCGGATCATCCACGGCCATGTGCCTGTCAACATGGAGCTGATCACCCTGTCGGTGAAAAACAAATTTTACAAGTTCATCGACCTTGATAATGGCCCCTATCTCTCGGGAAAAGATGGTTACGGGAACCTGGTGGCGCTTGAACTCGACAGCATGGAGATGGTGATCCAGTACAATATGGACATTAAGTAGCCGGAAAGCAAGGCAGTGAAACTGATCCGGCGACCGATCGGTTACTTTACAACATTCATCCTGTTGATGGCCTCCTGCAGGTTTTTCTCGATGGGCAGGTAGTTGAAATCCGACCAGAACTGGTGATCCTCTGGTCCGACCAGCTGGTCCCACCGCTGGTTTATACCTATCGATTTATCTCCTTTGAAACTTCTCACCTTTTCGGGTTCGCGTGACACATCGGTCACCACCACCTCGTTTTTATGGGAAAATTTCAGCTTTTGCCGGGTTGCAGGGTTGGTAAAGGTCAACCAGTTTTCGATACTGATGGTATTCAGGAAGTAGCTTCCGTTGCGCAGCGACCAGGTGGTGGTCCAGTCCATCAGCGGCATCTCCTCGATCCAGCCGGGGCTGTTGCCGATGATATAGGGATGTTTGTATTTCTGTTTTTCGTACTGGTCAAAAGCCTCGAAACTGGGCTTCTGCGTGATCTTCAGCAAGGCAAAATCGGCGGCATTGACAAAGAGTTCGCCCTTCCACAGGGTTTCGCTGACCCCCCGCTTCTGGTCATACCAGATATGATAAAGTTTGCCCCCTTCGGGCCTGCTGATCTCCTCCATCCTGAACTGGTAATATTTGAAAAGCTTTTCATCCAACACCGTATGATGATAGAATTCGACGAAGTCGTTGATGAAATTACATCCCAGGCACCCGGCGCTTTTCCCCAGGTCGACGATGGCATTCACCAGGCTTGTATCTGAAATGACCCTGCCCTTCAGTAACAGGGGGGTATTCGACTGCCGGTGATGCTCCTTTTCCCTGCCCTGGTCGTACAGGCGATAGCCTGTTTTCATGTCCTCGATGATGGCTTCTGTATATTCGGCCAGCTTGTTGTTCAGGAATTTCCGGGAACGAATAAATGCGGTAAGGACCAGCGAGTCTTCGCCATAATTGGCAGGAATGTGCGCTACCACCTGCCGGATCACCTCCTCGGGCGAAAGAGAGACGATCTCCACCTCCGCCAGTTCGAAAACCTTAGGCTTCAGCGCTATGTCAACCGGCAAGGAGAGATTACCGGTAATGGAGCAGCTGGCGGAGAGATACCCGAGATAGGCCACCAGCAAGGTATCAAGAGCGTAACGGGTGGGCAGGTTGATCTGGAAATCCCCGTCATCGTTGGATACTGTGCCCAGGGTACTGTTTTTCACCGAGATCAGGGCAAAGGGCAGTCCCTTGCCAGTCGAACCATCAGTAATCCTGCCCGAGAGGCTTAGCGTTTCCTGCGGAAATGACCGGAGTTGTAGCAGCAGGAACAGGATTGCCAGGCCTCCCGGTAAAAGCACCTGCCACCCTGCGGGGCGTGATTTGTAAACCTCCATGAACCCGATATTTTCAATAAAAGTACAGATTATTTTGTAATGCATGAGATGTGAATTCCGAAATCCGACACCTCTGGAAAATCCCTCAGACTCCTCTTGATACAAGGTTAGCCAAAGCAACCCCGAAGGAACCTTGAAGCAACCGTGAAGCAACCCCGAAGGAACCGTGAAGCAACCCCGAAGCAACCCCGAAGCAACCGTGAAGCAACCGTGAAGCAACCGTGAAGCAACCGTGAAGCAACCGCGAAGGAACCTTGAAGCAACCCCGATGGGACGGTGAAGCAACCCCGATGGGACCGTGACCGAACCGGAACCGAACCGGAACCGAACCATATCCGAGGGAGATCCGAAGGAGAATTAGAAGGGACTTAGAGCGGACTTAGAGGGGACTTAGAGGGGACTTAGAGGGGAGTTAGAGAAAACTTAACTGGAAGAATTTCAGAAAAATCAGGGGATCGCATGTAAACAGCTGTATAACAACCCTGAACGGAAGACAAAGATACGAAATCCGCGACCGTTTTCAAAGAGAAACAACAACTTTTTTTGTGACTTTTAACGCGCTACCTCCCATTTAAGGTACGAAACACAACGTACAAAATACAAACGAAAGCGGGAAGTACAAAGTTCGAAGGACAACAGCCTGCTATCCCAAACTTTGTACTTTGTACTTCGTAATTCGTACCTGGTATCCGTGTTCTGCCGCACCAAATGTAAGAAGTAAGTAAGCGTCAGAGGGAGAGGTCATGCTCAATTCAATGAATATCTGCCGGTATGATTCAGGTCAATCAATAAATATTTAAAGATTTTATTCCGTAAATTTATCCAATGAAAACAAGTATCAGAGGATTGCCGGTATGGGTCTTATTGTTGTTTACACAGCTGGTTCCTGGTTACGGCCAGGGCAGCTGGAACCCTGCCGGGGCCGATTTTAGCTTCCCGCGCACCCTGCTTGACAGCGCCGCGGTTCCGGCGGTGCGGCAAACGCTGTCAAACCCGGAGATCAACGGTTTATACCGTTCTCTTTACCTTAATGCCAATGGCGCCGTTTCCTCCGACGACTCAACCGATAATGCCCGGCTCATCCGTGCCCTGATGGCCAAAGAGGCCGCCTTTTCCGTATTGATGGACCGGAAATATGAGAGTGGTGTAATCCTGCCGATGACTACTGCCGAACGCGACACAATGATCCACAAATGCCTGTGGTTGCTCGAAAACATCAAAACAAAGGTCGGCTACCAGCCGGGATGGGTGTTTTACCAGGAGTGGCAGTTCAGGTCGAAGGAGCTCATCGGATACCTTGTTGCGTGGGATCTGCTCCGGGGTGCCGGTATAGCGCCGTCAACCCTGCAACGGTCGCGCGACTCGCTGCTCCGGTTTACGGCTAACCTCTATCACCGGGCCACCGATACCTATGTGGTTGGCGTGTTTCCCATCAAGTTCTTCAACTTCCAGTTCGACAACCACAGCATCATGACCGCCTCGGCCCTTGGTCTTGCTGCCATTGTACTGAATGACAACACCAGTTCCGATCCCGATTTCCAGCCGCAAAACTGGATCAATGCGGGGCTGTGGAATCTCGACAACACCCTGTGGATGCAGGGCGGCACCTACCCCAGGGTTTCGGAACCCGACACCCTGGCCGGTTATGCCGAGGGTCCCTGGTATTTTACCTATGCCTTCCAGAACGCCTTTCCCTTTATCAGGGCCCTGGGTAATTTTTTGCCGGAGGGTCTCTCCCCTTTTACCTTCAACCAGACCACTCGCCAGATACCAAATCCGTGGTATGACAGGCGTTACGACTACCTGTACGACTGGATGAACCGCATCAGGATGCCCGATGGTTCGTTTCCAGCCATCCATGACAGTTACCTTGCGATGGGGACCAGCATCACGGCCCTTTCGGGGAAGGCCGGGTTCAATGTACCCAACCCCCGCTTTTCACCCGACGATCCCTATATCCGCGCCCAATATATTGCGACTGCAGTGGCACCCGGGATTGTAACGGACAGCCTGTTCCAACCCCTGTCCGAAGCCGGGAGCCTGGTGTTCCGTTCGTCGTGGGATACCGCCGCCATCTGCATGCATCTCATTGCAAAACATGGCATTGCGCTTTCCGGTGCCAAGTCGCACCACCAGGGCGACGCATCCAGTTTTACCCTTTTTGCCTACGGGCAGATGCTGGCGCCCGATCCCGGTTACCCGGGGGCGGCACTTTCGTCACTGACCAATGGCGCCGCAAACCACAACCTGGTGCTGGTAAATGGGAGCGGACCGCTGCCGCCCAACGGTGAATTCGTGAATACCGGCACCAACACCGCCTTTATCGAACATTACTTTTCAATTCCGTTTCTCGATTACGGCGAGGTAAGAACTTCGTACGGGGGGGCCACGATTACGCGTAAAATTCTGTTTATCAATCATCAATATTTCACCATCGCCGATTTTCTTACCTCGACCACCCCTAACGAATACACCTTCCAGCTCCACGGGAACGGGCTGTCAGGTGCCTTTCCGCAGGATGCTACCGGCGCCTTTTACCCGGGTTTTTCAAATGCAACCTGTACCTACCAGCGCGATTCGGTTCACCTGCTGGCGATGATTCAAAATGAAGGCACACCGGCATCTTTTACCACCGCCACCGATTCGATGGCCATTGAAAACGGGTGGCGCCATTATACAAAAACAATGGCAACCCGTACCGCCGACAGCCTCCTGTTTGTAACGGCCCTGTTTCCCTGGGTTGGAACCCCTCCGGTTATTTCCCGGGCTGGCACGGGAGCCGCCCAGGTGGCCAACAGGATCAGCGATGGCCCCTCCCATGCCTTCTTCTTTGCCCAGCGAACGAATGGCCCGGCAACCTACCAGCCATCCGCCACCGGTCTTGCAGCGCCACTCAGCGGCAACGGCAATCTGAACCTTTATATGGCCGATTCGGCCGACTCCTTCACCTCGGCCTTCCTCCAGCATGGCGATTCAATTGTTTACGGCCAGCAACCCGTGATCCGTGCTGACCACAAAACGGATGTCGCCTTTGAACAACTTGCGGATGGCATTTATGCCGGTTATGTTTCCGATGCGGGGATGGTCGCCTTTGCCTCCCCCCACCCCCTTCGGGTTGTATCGGGAGCCGTTTCGGGAATCACCTATGATCCTGCCAGGAACCTCTGCAGCGTGACCTTTGGTGCAGGGTGCAATTTCAGGCTGGAAACGGCAAACGGCCTTGCCGAAAAACCCGGCGAGCCTGCATTCCAAATGACTGCCTCTCCAAACCCTTCGCGCGACGGGTTGTTCCAGGTAACTATCCAATCAAAGGCAGACTGTAAGGCAACCCTGCTCCTTGCCGACCAGACAGGGCGTACCCTCCCGTCCCAGCCTCTGACCCTCAAAGCCGGAACAACCCAATGGATGGCAAACCTGTCAGGTAACCCTGCAGGGGCCTACCGGCTCATCATTTCAACAGGGGCTTTCAGCAGCAGCCTCACCCTGGTGAAGACCGGCTATTGACGACTGGTTCTGTCAATCCTTAAGGGTTACCGCCATAGCTCTGACCTCCATTTATCTTCAGCCAGTCGCCTCCCCGGAGGGTAATTCTTCCAGGATAAAGGGCCTGATCACCTCTTCGTCGACCCGCGCGAGGAGGTTGGCAGTAAGGTTTTCACGGGTGCCAAAGTAGGACTGGACCAGCTCTTTGGCCACCATGGTCTGGCCAGTGGTCAGGGTGGCGCGGAAAGAAGAGAAGCGGTAATTGGCCGGGTGCTCGGTGACCCCGTGCCGCCAGGGGTTCTGGTTGATGTACCGGATCAGCTCCAGGATATAGGTCATTGACCTGATCTCCTTCCGTTTCATCTTGAAGCGGAACAATTTCCCCTCTTTGCCGTTGTGTTTGTTATACCCCTTTGCGTAGGCATTGAAAAGCAGCGCAAAGTTCTTGTAAAGGCTGCCGCAGGCCTCATCCCTGATACGGATCAGGAAATGGAGATGGTCGCTTAAAAGGCAGTAGGCATAGGTTTCCGCGATGGGACAGACATGCGCCTGGTAGAGCTTCAGGAAAAAGCGGAAGTCCTCCTCCTCCCCGAACAGCGGATCGCCGTTTTTCGCCCGGTTGTATACATGGTAGTATTTTCCCGGTTCCAACAATGTTGTTTTCATAAAGCAGGTTTTCTGCTTTATCGGGGTAAGGGGTAAAAGGTAGGGGGGTGTTGATAACTTTTACCCAGAAAACTTCATAGTACCTTATGCACGAGAAATTTAGTAAAACCGTGGGCATTCCATTTCCCCTCCGCCCCTGTGGCCACCGGGCACATACCCTCCGCCGCCACCACCGAAAATCTGAAGCTTATCAAATCCGAGGATCAGGGTGATCTCATGCGCTCCTCCCGTACCCTGCAGGGCACCCGACATCTGGAGGTCATAGCTGTACATGAATTTGAGATTCATATCTTCATAGAAGTTGTAGCGATACCCTGCCACCAGGGCCACAGCATTGTTCACCACCCCTGTCATGGTTGACTTATACCAGCATCCCACGAAAATATTATATTTGAGGATGTTGAGTCCGACTTGCAGCGAACTCAGGCTGGCCTGGTTCTGATAAATTCCACCAATATTGAATTTCAGGGGATCATCGGAACTCCGGCTCAGGGAGGAGGAGGAACTGCCACCCGGGCCTGAAACGATAATCAGGTCAAATTGGCCGACCCATTTCCGGGGATAGAGTGATGAACCCGTTGACAGAAAACTTACATCCGGCTGAAAGAGATGGTCAACACTCAGGCCGACATTCCCGCTGATATTTCCCTGCGGACTCAGGAACTGCAGGACACCGCCAACACCAAAGTCAGGGACTACCCTCTTATTTGCATCGGGGGGAACGAAGGAAGATTGAAAGACATTCCCATATTTACCGCTGAGCTGGTCTGCAAAGACCAGGTCGCCCCAGTTTACCGTGCGCTGCATAAACCCGGCCTTAACCCCCAGTTGACTAACCATAAACCCTGTAATCGGGATTCTGATTCCAACGGTAAGGGCAGCCCCAAAATTATTGATCAACCCGGCGCCTGGTGTATCCTGGTTGACCAGGATACCAATTCCGCCTGAGCCTGGCAGGTTGCGGTCGCCCAGGTCGGCTGAAAAGCAGTAGGATTTAAAGGCTGAAGGCAAATTAGGCCACTGGTCACGGAAGAGAAGCCCGGCTCTCAGGCCGCTGTTGATCCCCGTATAGGCAGGGTTATAGTAAACAGGAGTACTGAAGCACTGGGTATAGTTCATGTCCTGGGCAGAAACCGATTGAACAAATCCTAAAACCGGTATCAATATTACTGCAACAAGGTTTGATATTGTTCTCATTTTTCCAGGGTTTAATTTTTAACGGATTAAAATAACGGTGCCCTTTGTCTTGCCACCACCAACTGCCCCATTGTCCGACCCCTGCCATTGCGATCCATCCACGAAGGAAGCGCTGATCTTCCACACATAGTTCCCCTGGGGCATTTCCTGGCCTTCAAAGGTGCCATCCCAACCTTCGGTCGGAATGCCCTTTTCATCGAGTTTAGCCGATTCCCACATCAAGTGCCCCCAGTTGTCAAACACAGTTACATGGTAGGTAACGAGATTCACTCCTACAGGCTGAAACAACCGGATACCCAGGTTGATGCTGGACGGTGCAAAAGCATTGGGGACATAGAGCCCCTTGAAGCGCAGGTCATACTTCAGGAATGTCGTATCCATGCAATCGAATTGATTGATGGAAACCAGCTTGATAATATAGCTTCCATCGTCGGTAAACAGGGCTACAGGGTTCTTTTCGGTTGAGGATTTACCATTACCGAATTCCCACACGTAGGTCGTGGCACCAGTCGATAGGTTGTTCAAAAGTAACTGTCCCTGTTTTCCCTGGTAATTGTAACCTACGTCAAATGAGCTTACAGGTGTCGGGTTAACATGAATTACATTCACGGTATCATCATGACATCCCGCGGTATCCGTTACAAGTAATGTTACCGGGTAGTCTCCGCTGGTTAGAAATTTATAGAATGGGTTTTCAATATCGAATATCACAGAATTGTTGATTTCCCAATGCCATTTATTGATCTTTTTAATATCACCATACATGGAGGAATCCGACAACTGGAATTGCTCGGTTTCACAGATGGGTTGCGGAACCGAAATCGAGGCGACAGGCGGGGTGTAAACATTAACTTTGTGTTTGACATTGAATTTACATCCGGATGCATTTTTAACCGTTAAGGATGGATTGTAGCTGCCCTTTCGCTTAAACCTGTATTTCGGGTTATTCAGGCTGCTGGTATCCTTACCGGGTGCATATTTATCACCAAAGAGCCAGGTATAAGCAATGATATGCATGTCGGTTGAGTCGGTGAATATGGTAAAGGAGGTAGAGTCCGGGATACAGGTTTTAGAAACGATAAAATCTGCCGAGGGAGTTGGTCTGACGAAAATCTCCTTTTTGATCGAATCGTAGATGGTGTCAGAGCCAATTATTGTAATAACGACAAGGTTCACGAGGTAGGTGCCTGTGTCCTTATAGGTATGATGAATGGCGACAGGCCGCTTGATGTAAGTGGTATCCCCGCCATCTCCGAAGTACCAATACCACCGCTTTATGGCTGCCGCAGGTGCCGAACTGTCATAAAACTTTACTGATTGTTGAGCGCAATGCAGTGTGTCAATCCCAAAAATGGCGGCAAGGCAACTTACCGTTACCGGTTTTGTAACCGAATCACGACAACCACTGCTGTTGTAAGCCGTCATGGTAACATTCCGGGTGCCAAAGGGCAGGTGTTTCCTCATTATTCCCGGCAGGGGCACTTTCTGCGTTGTGTCGGTCACACCCGGTCCGAATCTCCACCTGATCGAATCAACCTTGCTACCGATGCCAGCAGCGCTGTACCTGAAAACAACCTTAGCACTGTCACAATAGGGGATCGGATCATAGGAGAAATCAGGTGTTGGTAAACTGTGTAGTGAAACCTGACGGTAATTGCTGAGTGGGCAATTATCAGAATTAGAGGCAGAAAGCGTAACTGTATATGTCCTGACCTCAGAAAAGGTATGGGTAGGGTTGGGAAGGGTTGATGTATTGGGGTCAGGTCCTGAAGAATCATCAAAATTCCAGTGGAAATTCTTAAGGTAGTCCCCTGTTGCCGGTATTGCCTGAAGATGTGTTTGATCTCTGAAGCAAGCCGTATCCGCCAGTATCGTCAAATTCATTTTAGGCTTAACAACCACCGAATCACAAATGGTATCCTTGCACCCGTTTCCATCGGTTACCACCAGGCAAACCAGGTAGGAGTTTGCAGAGTCCGAGACCGGGAAGGTGAATACCGGGTTCTGGAGCGTTGACGATTGCCCCTGGGTAAATGTCCAATGCCAGCTAATAATACTTTGGTTGACTGCTGATGAACTATCATGAAAAGCTACAATACCCGGATTACAGAAATTGTTGTAATAGTCGAAACGTGCAGTTGGTGGTGTGTGAATAGTGATCGGGATCTTTACGCTGTCAACACAGGAAAATGTATTCCAAACCTTTAGCACGACGAGGAAATTACCCGGAGATGAATAAACATGAACCGGGTTTTTGATTGTACCGGTTAAACCGTCGCCGAAATTCCAAAGCCATTGATTGATCATTCCCCCTGTGGTGTAGGACAAATCAGTAAACTGTATATGTTCCCATTTACAGGTGCTGTCACTATGAGAAAACAACGCAGTAGGATGGGGATTTACACTTACCTCCATACTGGTGTCTTTCAGGCAGCCATGTGAATTGGCAACCAGGAGCGTCACAGTGAATGATCCCGGACTGGTGTACAGGTGCGACGTGTCGCCCTGGGCTGGCGGTAAGATGACAAGCGGAGGCGTACCATCACCAAAATTCCAGGTCCAACTGGTAATCGAACCTGAATTCGCCGACGACAAGTCAGTAAAGGTTGTTCTGAGACCCTTGCAAACGGTATCTGCATGAAAACTTGCTTTCGGTATTGAATCAATGTGAACCGGATAAGATACCGTATCATCGCACCCGTTGATGTTGTTGATAATAAGCCGAACCGTATAGGTGCCGGGTACATTGAATACATGGAACGGATTTTGGGCGGTATTGGTATTACTCGCACCAGAAGCAGGGTCTCCGAAATTCCAGTTCCAGACAGCAATGGGCAGGGATCCCACCGGCTGGCTCAGGTCGGTAAACTGTATGGGCGAATGAACACAATGAACTGTTGACCATGTGAAATTAGCCAACGGGTTATCAACAACGACAACCTGATTGGTTTGCGAATCCTTACAACTGTCGGCGGTCTGAACGGTAAGTGTGACATTGTAAGTTCCCGGGGTCAGATATTTATGTTTGATATTGGGATTGGCCGGGAAGGTAATCGTAACGGGATTGCCGGGATCCCCAAAACTCCAGGTCCATTTTACAATATAACTTTGAGGCGTGGTGGATACATTGACAAAGGCTACGGAATCGCCCACACAATTTCCCGGGGTAAATGTAAATGCCGCAAATGGCAAAGGATGCACATTTACAAAGGCTGAAACTGAGTCAGAACATCCGTTTGAGTTTGTCACTTTAAGTGAAACCTGGTATTGCCCGGAAGCCAGGTAGGTATGGCTCGCAGCCGGGTAAAGGCCAAAAAGATGGGTCCCATCACCAAAATACCACTTATAACTGTTGATAGCAGTAGCATTGGACACTGAAGTGCTGGCAAATTGGGTAATCTCATTCAGGCAAACCGTTGTGGCTGTAAAGGCTGCATCCGGTTCCAGCTGAATCGTAATTGGCTTGTAAATAGTGTCCCTGCATCCGTTCGAAGCGCTAATAATCAGCATAACACTGTCGTAGGTGCCACTCTGACCGAATGTATGATCAGGATTGAGCAGACCGGAAGTATTATTAGCCCCAGATGCAGGATCATCAAACTTCCAGGAATGACTTACAATGCCTCCGCTTCCATTGGATTGGGAGAGATCAAAGAAATGAACCGCTTCGTTGACGCATCCCGGAGACGGGACAAAATCAAAGTTTGGAACGGGTGCAGGATGCACTACAACCGGGACCGTATCACTGTTCGAACATCCATGGTTATTTGTAACGGTAAGTATCGCCGAATAGGTACCGGGACCCGCATAGTTGTGCGAAACATTGGGTGAATTTGGCCAGGTTATCGTAACTGTCGGGCTGCCATCACCATAGTCCCATGTCCATGTGACATTGTTATTATTGCCGGCATTTGTTGAGGCATCAAAAAAATGAATGGTTTCATTTTCGCAGTTCGGAGAATATGGATCCGTATAAAAAGCCACAACTGGAAGGGTTGCGACCGCAACCTGGTGAATTAGTACTTTGGTGCATACTCCTGTTGTATCAACGACGGTAAGTGTAACGTTATAATTGCCATATGTGGCATACAGATGGGAGGGTTCGTATGGGAAATTATAGGTCTTTGGAGGACCGTCACTGAAGTCCCAGGTCCAGGTGCTCACTCTAAGAATTTCACTCCCACCTGATAAATGGAAATGAGTACTGTCACCCAGGCAGGAAGGATCAGCGAAGAAATTAACCAGGGGTGGCTGCGTAACTGATACGATTACACTGTCCTGCATCCAGTTATGACAGGTATCGCCTGAAGGCCATGCCTGTGAAGCCCAGACCTTGTAAATCCCCGGAGTTGACTGGTAACCGAAATTTAGCATGGAACCGTTATTCCCCATCAATGGCGTGCCCACGGTCGTATTGAATAATTTCAATTCATATTTGACACCAGTTTGTGAACTTATCAGCTTGATGAGCACGCCCTGACTCCCTTCGCAGAAGTTTGTCCCGAATGGTGTCAGCATCGGGTAGGCCGACGGCTTGGGATGCACCGTAAATAGTGCTGAGCCTGTAAAAATGTTTCCTGTACAGTATTTGTCACTCACCCCAAAAAGCGTATAGACTGTTGTCACGGTCGGGCTGACTGCAATTTTGCATGGGCTGGCATAGATTCCCGACAGGACATGGGGAGTGATCCCGGCAAAGTATGACAGAGTCCAAGGGGGAGCCCCTGTCAATAAAATTGAAATTGTGTCAGTTTCTCCTTCGCACAGAGTTGTTCCACCTGAAAGTGCAGCGGTGGGAAGGTTGCGGATAGCTATTTCAACTGTGTCGTTGGGAGTCTTACCCAAACAGGTGAGTCTACCAAAAGCCTTTAGGATAAGAACCGCTTTCCCGATTGAATTTTCAACTGTACTTGGATGATAGATGGGATTGATGACTGTATTGCTGGGACTAAAATAACCTCCCAGGGAACCCTGGGCAGACAACCAGTAGACACCTGATGCATGAATGGTATCACCCGCCAAAAGTACAGAGTCTCCGTGGCAAATCGTATCGTTGACTCCCGCATTCACAATTGGATAAGGGTCAAAACAGAGTTGCAGAGAATCTTTGGCTGTCTGGGATATGCAGGTCAGCGTTCCTCCTACGGTGAGTCTCAGTATAATGCATCCGGCGATACTGTCGTTAGCACCAGGGTGGTAACGGGCAAGCAAGGTCTGGTCATTTGGGATAAAGGTACCGTCGCCCCCCTGCCAGAGGACTGTACTGATATGTTGTACCTGAGGATTACACTGGAAGGTATCGGCAATGCAAATACTTGCATTCGCCCCGGCAACCACGACTGGCAAGGGATTGATATTGATTTTGATGGTATCCGTGTGCTGGGCGGACAAACAGGCTGCAGTGCCATGGACCGTAAGAATAAGTTTTACAAAACCATTGGTTTTATCAGCATTACTTGGGAAATAGGTCGGATGAAGCACATTGGGCGGGTTTGGACTAAAAGTGCCCGATCCCATCAGAATGGTCCAAGACGGATTAACAGAATGGGTAGTAGCAGAATTGACAAGGTGAACGGAATCACTTGCACAGACTGTAGTATCATTTCCGGCGAAAGCAACAGGCAGGGAATCAATGGTAACCAATCTGCTGTCAGGGGTTACATGATCAGGGCACAATGTCAGCCCCGAGGCATTAATTGTTAATATGACAGATCCGTTGTTCCTGTCGGTATTGCTTATTGAATAGGTCGTATTGCTAGCGTTCGGCGGGTTAAAAGTCCCCCCTGATGATGCCACCCAGGAAAAAGTATGATACCCTGTAACAGAAGGATTCAATGGGAATGAGGTCATTGATGCGCAAATTGTGGTATCAATCCCGGCATCAACTACAGGGAAAGGAACTATGCTCAGTACCATTGAATCAGATTTCCACTGGGGAGTACATTGGGGAGATATGCCATGCACTGTGGCCGTCAGGATAATGGACCCTGAAGTCTGGACCGGAGTAAAGGTTGTTGCCAAGGTGTTGACCGGAGAAAATGTTCCGGGTCCATTGGCACTCCACACAATGGTAGAAGGATTAAATGAGGTTGCCTGAGCCAGCAGGGAGATTGAATATCCCGGGCAGATACTTGTGTCAGGGCCAACATTCACGGCGGGAAGTGCTGTAATCGTAACAATACCGTTCATCAGCGAATCACATCCCGAGACGGGATCAAATCCTCTGACTGTATAAATGCCACCATGTTGGTAACCAAATGATAAAATAGTATCATTCCCCGGGAGCACTACTGTGGGTATTCCATTTTTTCTCAGCTCATAATTGATACCTGCTACCGAATGGAAAAGTTCTATCTTGGTTGAGTCACAATTCGGGCCACCGGGCATCAGGTTATATGCCACCGGGCGGGGGTGAATATAGAGACTGTCGGCCATTCTTACAGAGCAATAGGCAGTATCTGTAGTAATCTTATAGATTCCCTCGGAGTATTGTTTGCCGAAATTCAGATCTCCGTTATTCCCCGTCAATTGTTTGATAGGAATTGAATTATTCAGCATCAGGATATATTCTAGCCCAGATTGTGAGCCATTCAGATGAATCTCGGCTCCCGAACAGGTATCTCCGCGAGGAAAAATAGAATATATTGTCGGTATAGTCTTGATTTGAACAGTATCATTCATCCAACGCTGGCAATGTGGTGTAGCCGGGTATTCACCTACAATAGTGTATGTTCCTGCGTTGAACAAAGGGCCAAAAGAAACGACTCCCCCTCCCGGAACCGAAGACGGAAAAATGGTAAAAGCAGGCGTTATCATTACGAGCCGGTAGCTGACCCCTGTTTGGGAAGTCAGAAGACTGATGGTGGCTGGAATACAGGGAGGATGGGTTATATGAACATTATAGGCAGTGGGTAATGAAATGATCGTCACGCTGTCATCCATCAAAGTATCACAATTGGGATAATTGCTTAATATTGCCTTTATCGTATAGACTCCTGACGTTACCTGCTGGCCAAAACTGATCTGACCTCCTCCTGCTAATCCGGGCAGACTCCCTACCTGGTTATTCATGCTTCCTGTATGTCTCCATAACTGGTATTGAGCATTTGGCTGAGTTCCCAATAAACTGATAACAGTTCCAGCACATTGTTTACCAGCAGGGTAGATTGAGAATACTGTCGGGAGGGGTGTAATTTTAGTACTGTCATTCATCCATCTCCAGCAGTTCGTCGACCTGGTTGTATCTATCGCCATGACCCTGTATATACCTGGTATATACTGCAATCCGAAATTCACAGGACCTCCCGCACCAACCGCATAACCCATTGGCAACCCTGTAGTCCTGTTTATTAGGATGTATTTAATTCCTGACTGCGATGCATTAAGCATCAGCGGATAGGTACCCGGGCAAATCGAATCTGAAGGTGACATGGAGTATGGGATTGGCTTTGGGTTGAGTACAACACTGTCGTTCATATAAACGCTGCAGTGAAGGTTTGAGGTATCGACCCGCACCCTGTATACTCCGGGGGAGGCCTGTATGCCAAAGCTGAGAGGGCCGTTTACACCAGAAAGCGTATCCCAATCTACACCTCCAAGAGTCAAAATATACCTGTAACTGGGACCCTGTGACCCCAGCAGTTTTATCTCCACCTCTTCTGCACAATGAACTCCGGAAGGAAATATGGCATAAATATGAGGTGTAGCGCGAACCGTTATGAAACCTATCATCCAAACCGGACAAGTGGGTGATCCTCCATATCCTGCCCTTACCCCAAAAAATCCAGCATTTCTAACCGAGTCAAAGCAAATGGAACCGCCTGTTCCAGTTAGGTTGCCTATCAATATCTCGCTATTTGTATTGGGATTTTGAATCAGTTGATAATGCATACCTGGCTGTGAACCAGATAGACAGATGCGTACCGGAGAACATGTTCCACTGGCAGTTACAGTGTATTGGCCTGGAAATGCAACGATCTCCGTACTATCCCCCATCCATCTGTAACAATTCGGAGAGGCTATGTAAGTGCCCCTTATTTTATAGGTCCCGGGTATGGTCTGGGGGCCAAAATTAAGTATACCTCCGCCTGCCTGGGTAATCCCTTCGGTTACCACCCCCCCGTTGATTCTGCAAATTGTATAGCTAACGCCAGCCTCGGAGCCCAACAGTTGGATTAAGGTCCCGGCACACTGCACGCCAGAAGGGGAAATCATGAATGTCAAGGGAAGCGGGGAAATGATGGCACTACCATTCATCCAGGCAGCACAATTGGTCGGCGGATGGGCCATATCGACGGCTTGGACCATATAAACCCCTGTATGCTTCGGTTTCCCGAAAAACAAAGCGCCTCCTGTCCCCGTTAAAGTAGTATCCACCTCCGGGATTGAGGTATTTACAAACTGATACTGTACCCCCAGCCTGGATCCGCTGAGATGTATTGTTGAATCACCAAAACACAGGGGCCCGGTAGGGACGAGATTATAGGACTGCGGGATTGAATCCACCCAGATGGTATCCATCATCCAGCGTCCGCAATGGGTTGAGTCATTGCGTGCCCACACTCTGTAGTACCCGTACCGCGTTTGTGCCGGGGTAAATTGAAAAACAGAACCTGTACCTTGTTTAATGGAGACCGTGTCCACATTATTCCAAACCAATTTATAGGTTACAGATGGGTCCGAATCATTGAGACCCAGGTCAGCAGGAGGACAATAGTGACCAGAAGGCTGCGGAGTTATCGCATAGGGGGTTGGCTTTGCGTAAAGGGTCCCTCCCCCGTTCATAAAGGAGTTACAAAGCGTAAGCGTGTCAATGGCAATAACGGTATAATACCCTGGCCAGGGAAGGATACCAAAACTAATCGTATCTCCTGTACCGTAAACGACCATACCAATATACATGTTGTTGAGCAACAACATGTATTTTATCCCTATCTGCGATCCTCCAAGCCGGAGGGAATCACCTTCACATAAGATTCCGGCAGGTATGACATTGAAGATAGTTGGGCTGGGATGCAGGTTGACAACGCCATCCATCCAGGCCTTACAATGTGTCACGGTATCTTCTGCTCTACAGCGGTAAGTCCCGGGAAGAGTCTGGGGGCCAAAGCACAGATATCCTTGCTGACCCGTTCCCATGACAGATAAGAGGGAATCGTTCAGATTATAAAACAAAGAATAGATAATCCCGGCCTGTGATCCGTTCAGACATAAATTGGTTCCGGCACAGGTGTCGCCGGGAGGAGTAAGCAGGAAAACGGTCGGTAACGGATTCTTTGTGACGATGACCTGCCCGTTCATCCATTTACTTAAACCTGTTATAATATTGGCTGCAAAAACAGTATAGGTACCGGGCTGATTGACAATCGGGAAGTTAAACCCGGTACCGGAGCCATTGACCGGACTGCCATAATCAGCTCCATAACGCTTAAGTTGATAATAAACGCCAACTTCTGAATTGGAGAGGCCAATATAAACCCCTGAGTCGGCTTCGCAGAAAGGCCCTCCGCCAGTGACATTAAAGATGGCCGGGTAGGGTAACACAAAAAGGTGAAGGGTATCGGGCGACATCCCCGGACAGCCATGTGAGTTGGTATAATTTACAGTAATATACTGATTTCCTGAGCTGGTCCACTTAACACTTACAACATTGCCGTTTACCGGCGACATGAAAGATCCGCCAGTCACCGTCCATGAATAATTTGACATTCCTGACTGCGTTGTATACTGGGTTGTGGATCCGAACGGAGGGTTGATATTCCCCGTTATGGTAGGCACAGGTCGTGGATTAACGAGAACAGCATGACAGGTTGGGGCTATGGCTGTACAATTGTTCTGGGTATAGTTGACACAGACAATTTTGATACCTGTGGAATTCCAGGTTAATGTAATGGTGTTGTCAAGTGGTGATCCGCCTGCAACAACAGTTCCCCCCGGGTGATTCCAGACATAGTTTGACTGCCCGGGATCCGTCGAAAATACCTGGCCAGCGGAATTGATACATGTTGAATCCGGCCCGTTAAGAGCAGGAACAGGCAATGGGTTGACCGTGATGCTTTTAATGGTCTGCCCATTCGATGGGCAGCCTTCAGCCGAGGTATAACCGACCTTTACAAACTGATTTCCAGGCGAATCCCAGACTATGGTTATCGTGTTATTTGACGTACCACCGCCGATACTGTCATGCCCACCGGCAGATACTGTCCAGTTATAGGAATTCATTCCCGGCTGGGTGGTATATAATCCATAGTCTCCGGCACACCGGGGATCAGGACCGGTGATATTGGGAACCGGGATCGGGTTAACCATCACGTTTATACATTTGGGAGGCAAAGCATTACATCCGAAAGAATTGGTATAATTCACACAGATATTCTGTAAGCCGGGTGAGTTCCAGGTCACAACAGCACTGTCGGTTGGAGGAGTGTTGCCAGCAGTCAGGGAACCTCCCGCCGATACCGTCCAGGTGTAGGTTGAATAAGCCGGGTCGGTAAAATACTGAACCCCGGATGTACCTGCACACAGGGTATCCAACCCTGTTAGCCCAGGGTTTGGCCTGCAATTCACTGTGACTGGCTTGATTATGGTATCACTGCAACCATCAGAAGAATAGGCAATTAGTTTAACATTAAAGATCCCGCAACTATTATAAAGATGGGAAGGATTCTGAACACCGTTCACCCCCGTAGCATCCCCGAAATCCCATTTCCAGTTCACGATGGAATTTTGGTTGATCGTGCTACCATCAGCAAAAGTAGTGGCGATACCTTTACAGGGTTGTGTTGCCGAAAAATCGGGAATAATCTGCGTAGGCTGAATGGTGGCATGAATGGTCACTTGGCATCCATTTACTGCTGTTAGCACGCAGTTATATACCGTTCCCTGAACCGGGTTGGTAATAACAATGGATTGGGTTGTTGCACCACCGTCCCAAAGATAGGAAAAGCCCGGAGGGGCTGTAAGGGTGGCGGTAGAACTTTGCGGACAATACCCAACTGTCATTTCAAGTTTGGCACAAGATGTTGAGATATAGGCATAACCGTAATGACCGCCCAAGGCACAATCGCGTGTAGTAAAAATGATGGTAATTGTTTGACCCAATAATGAACTTAAATCCAATCCCACGGTAGTCCAGTCTTTCCAAACTACGGTACTTTCAGAGCAGCTGTTCCAACCAGGAAGACCCGGCTGTGAAAACACATAATAATAACCGCAAACCGGGTCAAACATAACTCCGTTCTGGTCAACAACCTCTATCGTAAAGCTTGGCTGGTCTGCCGGGTTATGGCCGGGATCCTGTAAAACAACAGCATATTTGTATATGAAGAGATTGTTGTTGGGCGATACCGTGAGCGTATACCTCAACTGTTCCGCTTCAGCCCCGGTATTGTCATTTCCAAGCCTTGCCACATTGGCCTCCCCAGGCAAAGAGGTAATTAACCCTCCGCAGGTGTGCGGATCCGTTGAACCAGGGGTTGGTATGATCATATGGCGGGGATTATTCCCGGATGTGACAAAGCCAACATTTGCTGCCGGAACCGAAAAAGAGCCATAACGTCCGTCCCAATTATTGAAATTTCCCAGGTTGAAATTAGAATTTGGGCAATTACTCTGTCCGTTTGCCTGTTCGTGGAAACAAAATAAAAAAAGAGGGACAAAGCAGACTAAGCCTAACCAATGAATCTGAAAAGTGCTGAAACGTTTCATAAAGTATACTTTTTCCATTACTTACTGATATTATACGATTCGTATGGGAGATGTTAATGTATCATGATGAAAAACTATGAATTAATCAATCCCTTTTAATACCATCTTATCAAGGATTAATTTCACATAGCGAAAGGGCCTCACCTGATTCGAACTTCGCAAGTACAATCGCAAATCACTGTTGACACACTTGCCTTCCAGCATACTTTTTCCTAAAAGGTCAAAGCTTTTAAAAGACTCCTGTTCGCTCCGTTCCATCGGATCCTTGTTTGAGGCGTCCAATAAGTGGGATACCCATGCCAAATGCACTCGGTTTTCCGAACTATTTTCAATTTTAAGCAATATCCAGGTATTTAAAACCCCATTGACCGCTTCCGAACAGGTTGTAACCTGGTATGAAATAAGTATGGGATATTGATTCAAATATATTTTCCAGTCAGTTGAATTTTCATCCAGTATAACCGTGTCTGTCCTAACCGGCTTATCATAGTTAAGAACCTGACAAAAAAGTTCAAAAGGAATAAAAACCAAAATCGAAAAGACTACTAGTACAATTCTCGTTAATTGCTTTTTCATACAGATTGTTTTTAATGGTAATAAATGCCCGTTCTGGTTTTGTTGTTTGTAGAAAGTCTCATCTTCCAACAAGGTGTAACTTTAATATTTTATAATGCTATTA
>Ga0118677_10004543_pt1 | contig 25192 bp, 12 predicted proteins | sample AliMusrvi5mmetaG_FD_86154 | JGI IMG/M metagenome (GOLD analysis project Ga0118677, IMG submission 86154)
TGTTTTTGCTTCCATATATTTACAGGAAGAAGTCTTAGTTTAAATCCGCAACTTTTTATTATGTCAATATATTTTTTCCAATTTATCTCATAAGGGTTGCTCATATTATATTTATTAAACCCATGAGAGTTCTTTGCAAGTTCTATTATAGCATTACTTAAGATATCAACAGGCATCATCTCCACCGATCTGTGCCAATCAGGTGCTGCGCCCATCTGAATACATCCTTTCATAAGAAGCAGTGCATGGTTTTTTTCCGGAGGGCAGATTCCTTCTTTGCTGTCGCCGGTGATGTTTCCGGGTCTGAAAATATTTATATCAATGTCCTTCACATTGCTTAATATTTTCTCTGAAACCCATTTGCTTAAAGTATATCCGTTGGTTGACAAAGGGGAATCTTCAGTGTCAACTTCTACCTGAAATCCGTTGGCATTCCTTATACTTGCCACGCCCAATGTCGAAATATAATTGAAGGTTTTCTTTTTGCCGGTGGCAGCAATTTTAAGAAGCTCAACAGTAGAAAAAACATTTGATTTTCTTAAAGTGTTATAATCATACATGTGATGAACCATAGCTCCGGAGTGATAAATGGAATCAATCTTTTCAATCATCATTTGAAGTGTGGCATCATCCATTCCCAGATTAATTTCTGATAAATTTCCTTTTACAAGTATTACTCTCGGATGGTTTTTTAAGTATTCTTTTTTATATAAATCAAGTGTTGCTTCATAACGTTGCTGAATATCTTCATTGTCTTTACCTCTGACCAGGCAGTAAATGTCTGCTTTGGTTTTTTTAATCAACCCATCAAGCAGATAAATGCCCAAAAACCCGGTGATACCAGTCAGTAATATGCAAGATTGTTCTTTTTCGCATGTTAAAGTAGTATTGTTCACTTTCACAACTATTTCAGAATCCTTAATTGCCAGACTTAAATTGTTTTCGGATGCGCCGGAAGTTATTCCTGTGCCGTCAATAAAAGCAGCCAGATAGGCAATAGTAGGCTGTGCGAACATTTGAGAAATATTCACATCTGCGCCAAACTTTCTCTTAACACTTGAAAGCATTCTTACGGTGAGAATGGAATTACCTCCTATTTCAAAGAAGTTATCGTTGACACTAATTTTGTCTAGTTTTAAAAGTTCTTTCCATATATCAGCCAGCGTAAGCTCTGTCAATGTAACAGGAGGGTTGTATTCTCTTTTAGAAGACATTAAATCTTCTAATTTGGGTATAGGAAGCTTACTTCTGTCAACTTTAAAATTGTTATTCAGTTGGAATGATTCCATCTTTATAAAAGCGGTTGGAATCATAAATTCAGGAAGCTGTCTGGCAAGGAAAGTCTTCATATCTTCCTGTGCTACTACGTTATCTTTGGGAACCCAATAGGCAATAAGATATTGATTCCATGGAATTATAGCACATTGTTTTACCTCCTCATGCCGCAGAAGTAATGCCTCAATTTCTTCGGGTTCGATTCTGAAACCGCGTATTTTTACCTGGAAGTCTGTTCGCCCAAGGAACTCTATATTGCCATCCGGTTGCCATCTTACCAAATCGCCTGTTTTATAAAGGCGGATATTTCTATGCTGTTCTTTATCTTCTTTTGAAACAAATGGATTATTAATAAATCGCTCTTTAGTAAGTTCATCCCTGTTAAGATAACCTATTGCCAGAGAGCCTCCGCCAATATAAAGTTCTCCCGGAACACCTATGGGCAAAGGGTTTGCTTTATTATCCAGCACGTAAGCGGTATAGTTGTGGAGTGGTTTTCCAATAGGGATAACATCGCTGTCTTTATACTTATCAGTAATCAGACAGTAGGTGCTGAAAAAAGTACATTCTGTAGGTCCATAACCGTTGTAGACATTAAGAGTAAGTGGTTTCGAGTCAATTAATTTTTTAACACATCCAACATTAACAGCTTCACCACCAAATAATACGGATTTCAGCGGATAGAGTATCTCTGGGTCGCAATCTACGATTGTATTAAACAGAGCAGTAGTGAAAAAAGCCGATGTAATTTTATTATCTAAAATTTCCTTTTTCAACAAATCAAGATTTTCAATTTTAGTTTTATCAATAATTACCATGGTAGCCCCTGAAAGTAAGGCACCCCAGAATTCATAAATAGAACCGTCAAAGGCATAATTTGCACACTGTGCAATAATTTCATCTTCAGTAATTACGTCGGCTTTCATGCTAATAACAAGATTAGTTACCGCACTTTGAGGGATTGTTACGCCCTTGGGATTACCTGTTGAGCCAGAAGTATAGATAATATAAGCAATATCTTCCGTGCATATTTTATTATATGGGTTTTTATCCGAAAAATCTGTATTATCAACAGTTTCCATATCAAGAGGAATGACGATTCTTCCTTCTTCTGCAAGAAAAGGCAATTCCTTCATTAGCTTTGATTGGCTCAGGATTATCTTTAAAGCCGAATCGTCCGTAATAAATCTGATGCGGTTTTCAGGATAATTAGGCGGTATCGGAACGTAAGAACAATCTGATTTGAGAATACCAAGGAAGCCTATTACCATATTAACCCCACGTTCCATACAAATACCAATGGCTTTATTGTCCTGTAATTGTATAGTAGAAGAATTTTGATGGATTTTAGTCAACTTCCCTGCAAGTTTGTTTGCTTTTTCATTTAGCATTTGGTAAGTGATCTTGTTACCATTATGAATAACTGCTACTTTATCGGGGTGTAATTTTACCTGCTCTTCAAACATGTCAATCATGGTGAGGCTCTTGTCATAATCCACAGTGTTATCATTGAATCCAAACAATATATGTTCTTTTTCTTTAGGTAGCAGAATATTTACATCCTCCACGTTTTTCTCAGGGGATTTAATTATTTCTTCCAGCAAAGAAAGGTAATGTTCAAACATTCCTTCTATTGTTTCTCTCTTAAAAATATCGCTGTTGTATTCCCAAACAATGGTTAGATCTTCCGTTTCCAAATGAGCTGATTCTACGGCTAGATGCTGTTCTGCCCTTGGGATGCAGATGACATTCATATCCACTTTGGCTGTGGCATTGTGTCTTTCAAGCAATTCGCCATGAAGTCCGGCAAAATCGAGAAGCGGTATATCGCTGTCGTGAAAAGCGAACAATACCTGAAACAGAGGGTTTCGACCGGGTGTAACGCCGGCTTTCATCCGTTCCACAATATGCATAAAAGGTATATCGTAATGGGCAGCATCATAGATCATGCTCACTTTTGTTTTATTTAAAAGCTCTTTAAAAGTCGGATTATTTGATAAATCGGAATAAAGGAGAACGGTATTCACAAACATCCCCATTAAACCCTCGGTTTCCTTTAAGTTGCGGTTGGCAACCCCTGTGCCTATGAGAAACTGCGACTGCCTGCTGTATTTTGAAATCAAAATGGCAAAGGCAGAATACATCGTATTAAAAAGTGTTACCTTATTATTTCTGCTGAATTCGCGCAGAGAATGGTACAAGCTTCTTTTTAAATTAAGTCTTATGGCATCCCCGTTAAAACTCTGTACGGAAGGACGCGGATGATCGGTAGGGAGATTTAAAACGGTGGGGTAATCTTTGATTTTATTTATCCAATAACTTATTTTTTCTTCTAAACGGTCGCCTGAAAGATTGTTTCGCTGCCATATAGCGTAATCGGCATATTGTATGGGTAGTTCCTGAAGGGGCGAGGGCTTCCCTTCCTGGCTGGCGATATAAAATGCTTTCATCTCTCTCAGGAAAATACCGGCTTCCCATCCATCATGAAGAAAATGATGTTCCATGTGAAGGAAGATATGTTCTTCTTCACTTATTTTAAAAAGGCTCCACGATACAAGTGGAAGTTTGCTGAAGTTGAATGAGTGGGACAAAACTTTTTCCATAAGTTTTTCCGCTTCTTCGGCTCTTTTATCTTCGGGCAAGTCGGTCAGGTCTGCTTCATTAAGTTTTACCTTCCATGGCGCATGAACAATCTGAACAGGTCCCTTGGTGCTCTCTTGGAAAGTTGTCCTCAATATCTCGTGACGGATAACCATTTCATTGAGAAACTGTACTAAAATGTTTTTGTCGAGTTTTCCTTTCAGCGATAATGAAAATTGAAAGTTATATGCCCTGTTGTTGGGAACAAGTTTGCTCAAAAACCATATCTGTTCCTGCTGGAATGAAAGAGGAATATTTTTTCTGTTGGGTACCCGTGAAATTGAAATAAGTTCTGCTTTTTCGTTTACTGTTATCTCAGAGATAAATTTTGCCAGACTTTGAATATTACGATGCTCAAAAATATCTTTGAGTTCAATTTTTATAGAAAACTTCTTTCTTATATCAGAAGCAATTTTTGCAGCCATCAGAGAATGAACACCCATGTCGAAGATATCTCTGTCGGTGCCTATTTTTTCGAGGTTCATGATGACGCAAAGAATTTCAGAAATCAACACTTCGTGCGGTGTTTCAGGTGCCACATATACCTGATGAGATTTTTCCATAGCGCATAAAAGCGCTGTTGTCGGTGGGGGTAATAACCTGCGCTCTATTTTATTGTTTGGCGACAGAGGCATTTCAGCAAGTTCTATAAATACTGTTGGAATCATAAAATAAGGTAAAAACTCTGACAGATGAGCTTTTAAGTCAGTGATGGCAGGCGATGTTTCGTGCTTAGGCACATAATAAGCAGCCAGACGTTTTTCATTACCCTCATCATAAGGAACCACAACACATTCTTTAATTTCTCCATGAGACGAAAGAACGGCTTCAACTTCACCGGTTTCAACACGGAAACCTCTTATTTTAACCTGAAAATCCACCCGTCCCATGAAGTCAATAGAACCATTGTTTAGCCACCTTACGCGGTCGCCGGACTTATAAAGCCTGAGATTTTTTCCTGCACCTTTTTCTTCAAAAGTGATAAACGGGTTTTTTATAAAAAGTTCGGCTGTAAGTTCAGGACGATTTAAATAGCCTCTGCAGACGCCTATCCCTCCAATATAAAGTTCGCCGGGTACATCTATAGGTGCAGGATTCAGATATTTGTCGAGAACATAGACTTTCATATTATCGTTGGGACAACCAATCTCAGTACTTAAACTCTGTTCGTTATAGGTGCATCCATTTGAAATAACTGTACACTCGGTAGGCCCATAAACATTGAATAAGTTTTTCCCTTTACTCCAGAAATTTAATGTTTCCCTATCGCAAATTTCGCCGCCCACATAAATATATTTCAGAGAGGGTACATCTTCTTTCGGCATGGCATGTAATACAGCTGGAGTCAAAAATACACAGTTGATAGACTGTTCCTTAATAAAATAAAATAATGCTTCCGGATCCATTCTCAGCTCATTATGCGTAATGTACAATGTGGCTCCGAATAATAATGCAGGAAACATATCTCCTGCTGACATATCAAAATTTATTGAAGAGAACTGAAGTATGCGGTCTCCCGGGTTGATATGACGTGTTTTCTTATCAAAAAAAGCATAGTTAATAACATTTCTGTGTTCAATCATCGCACCTTTAGGGCGACCTGTGGAACCTGAAGTATAGATGATATATGACAGGTTACGAGAATTGTTGATTAGGTCCGGATTCTTGTCTGAATATTTAGAGATGACCTCCCATCCCCCATCAAGAGAAATTACACCATAGTCTGTTTCATTTAGAAAAAGAAGTTTTTCAAGATTGGCCATTTCTGTTACTACCAAGGGTGCAAGCGCATCATCCATCATAAAACGAAGGCGATCTGCCGGATAGGTCGGATCAATAGGCATATACGCACATCCCGCCTTGAGAATGCCCATTATAGCCACAATCATCCCAACGCCCCTGTCCATACAGATTCCAATCGGTGTATCCGGAAGAATATCTTCCTTGTAAATTGTGCGGTAGAAACCCCTTATGGCATGACCCAGACGATTAGCCTTTTCATTCAACTCTTTATATGTTATCCTTTCGTCTTTGTAAACAACAGCAATATTATCTGGAGTTCTCTCTACCTGTTCTTCAAAAAGCTGATGCAAGGTTATATCTTCACGGAAATTAAATTCTGTTTTATTGAAATCAAAAAGTATTTGCTTATTTTCAGCAGATGTTGTAATCGGAATTGAGTATAGGTTTGCTTCGGGGTTAGATAACACCCCTTCAAGCAAAGATATAAAATGATTACCCATTTGTTTTACATAGAAATCCTCGAACTTGTCGTTAAAAATAATCTCAAAGGATTCAGTATTTTTCGGATCAAATTCAAACAGCATATCAAAAGGTATGAGATTTTGATGTTGAGAAGAAATATTCATCACTTCACGAATAGCTACAATGCCTGATTTTATATTAGATTTGGAATCTAAATTCAGAGACTCAATCAAAGGGTAAATATTGAAGAGGGGATGACTTTTCCCTTCTTTTAATTGCAAAGTTATACCTGTAATAAGCTCTGATAGACTTGTTTCTTTAGTCATTGATACTTTTATCGGCACAAAAGGATCTGACGAAAATATCACAATATTTTCCTGATCAGCATAACGCGAAACAAGAGCAATCCATAATGCCGTAAAAAGACTTGAAATGTCGTATTGGGTTGAAGATATAAAAACCTCAACTTTTTTTTGCAACTCAGGATTCAGTTTGAAATTAATTGTGCTGTCGATAGTTCCATCACCTTTACCCAAAAAACAAAGCGGAATTTGTAAAGGTGCATCTTGCAAATAATTCTTCCAATATTCCATATTTTCTGTTAGAGATTTACCTGATTCATTCGGTGTTGTCATAAATATTCTCCTTTAATATTAAGTTTTATAAATTTGTTAATTGTTTAAAAAATTTTACTGAAACGGTTTTCAATATATTTTAAAGCTTCACTAATATCTAAAGCATTGCTCGATGGTCCGATTCTGATGTACATTTCCTCATCGAATCCGGGCTGATGAAGGAACGCCGGTCTGTTTGAAGGGAGGCAATCGACCAAACAAATAGTTTTTTCATCTATTTTCTCTAATCTGGTGCTGATAAAAGAGCTTATATCCCTTCCCAAACAGGTTCTGATAAGAGTCCAGAGGTGAAGAAGAAATTTATCTTCATTGGTAAACTTATCTGTTTCAATACCTTCAATAGAACCATCATCGCGAACTCCAATAAGCAAGCTGCCACCTTTTGAATTCAGAAAAGCAGCAATAGTTTTCAAACACGACCGCTCTATAGCAGGGTTGTTTTTTCCGGCACGTATATCCCAGCGTAGCGTTGATTTGAATTCTGTTTCATCTCCCTCGCCCTCTTTGATAAGAGCAGACGTTGACTTTTTCCGATTCTGTTTTTGCATTATTAAATCAAGGTATGTTTGCAGCCCAACAACTTCGGCAAGGGTTTCTGAATACTGTTCTTTGAGTCTTAATTTTAATGCTATGAGCCCTTTTACATATTCTATAGGACTAATTTCATCTAAAATCAGCAACAGTGGTAAAACGATGCCTGATTGATGCACACTGCTTAATGCCTGAATAGCTACTTTCTGGTCGGGTAATAATCGTTCATAACTCAGTTTTAATATTTCCGGAAAAGGATGCAAATTGCTCTCCTCTATGATAATTTCGCTCATTGTTTTTGCGGCAAAATCGTTAACTACTTCAATTATACCGGTTAGGGTAATATAAGAAAAAGAAAAGAGTGGGTCATCAGGACTGAAAATATAATTCGATTGATATTTAGTGGTTTTTATAAGAACAAAGGGGTCAGAGGCAAGCAGGTTCTTCCATTGATGCAAAAACGGATCATCGTCTGCCTTGAAAATATCCTTCCTATATGAATATAGTATTGGAGATGAAAGCACTTGAAAGGAAGAATTATTAAATAGTTGCATATCTGTAATCAATAGGCGAACTAATTCTTCCAAAGGGTGTGAAAATACATTCCCTTTTGGCGTAAGCACAGGATTAGAGTCTTGATAGATACAGTATTCTGAATCGTTTGTGCCAAAATCCAGTATATAAGGATCGCAGGAAATTTCAAATGAATCTGAATATTCTTTGTATGTTTTCATTGTTTTCTATTATCTATAATCCTTTTGGTTTTTGAAGTTCTTTCTACACTCAGGATACCGCCTGGTGGAAGCAAAACTACCAAAAAATTATTAATTTTATTAGCTTCACGATAATCCCGTAATGCATGAATCTGTTCATTAAATGCCAACTCTATTTTTTTTCTCAGGTTTTCATCCGAAGCATATTCAGGGATGCGGGTTTCAATATTAACAGTGATATTGATATATTTCTTTTCATCTTCATCAATAACCGCCTGATAAATAGAAGTTAACTCTGTGAACTTTCCAGAAATATTAGTTATGTCTTGAAAAGAAATACTGCTTGCCGGCAGTACGATACATTTTGCACTTCGGTCAAGCAGCCGTAAGCGTGGTGAAGTGCGTCCGCAGCCACAGGGTTCATCCACCCATTCGGCAAGGTCACCTACATTATATTTAATGACAGGGAATAATTTTCGTCCAAAAACTGTTACAAGAACTTCTTTTGATTCGTTAATATCTACCCTGCACCAGTCCTCTGCTACATGGTGTTCCGTTCCCTTGCAGTGTCCACACTGATAGCCAATTGGGCCGGTTTCCACTGCGGCATAGCCGAACGATTTAAAAACCTTTACATTGAAAACACGAATAATACTGTCTATGTCAGCCTGTGATATATATTCACCTGCATAAAAAATTTTTTCAAACACAATATCAGCTTTGGTTTGTTCACATGCTTCTGCAAGCCTTATTAATCCACTTGGAAAACCAAGAATAGCATTAGGTCTGAAAGTTTTTAAATATTCTATGGTTTGATCTACCGGCTGATTGCATGAAAGCGAAATTATTCTGCACCCGGTTTCTTCAAGCCCTGAATTTACAGCCAGAAACCCTGTATATAGTCCACCAGCTTTTAAATAATTGGCAACAACATCTGTTTCATTTACCCCTGATGCTCTGAAGCCTTCACCAAATATACGTTTCGATTCATCAAATTCATCATTGCTATAAAGCAAAAACTTTGGGCGATTGGTTGTGCCACCTGAAGCAAAAATATAGCAATGGTCAGGTTTTTCAGTTGCCAGAAGGAAGTTTTCATCCGCAGAACACTCAAAAAGATGCGTTTTTTCAAGTGTGGGTACTGCGTTAAATTCATCCAGGTTTTTGAGTGGCAGACTTAATTTATCGTAAAATTGAGAATAAAAGGGAGCCTTTATAGCTGTCAACATCAGATCATTGATTTTCGAAAGCATAAAGTTTTCTTTCATTTGTCCTGAAATACTTTCCAAGCCAAATTTCTCAGAGGGTAGATCTTCATAATTCATTAAACGCACTAAATTTTGAAGTATCATTTTTCCATCATGCGGATGTTCGGGGTTTCTTCCAGACGACATGATACCGGGTTTTACAAACCGCATGACACCCATGCGCATGAAATCTTCTGTTATTTGTTGCATTTTATCTGTTGAAGCCACAGAAAGCGTTGACATATAATATTTCATCCGACTCAGATTGCCTTTCAGAATGTCGGTATAATCTTTTACTATATTTACAAAAATGGTTCTATTGAGCGGAGAATCAATAATATCTGCCGACTTTTGCACAATGACCGTATGATAGGCCTTTTCCCCTTCTTTCATTTTAAGTTGTCCATTAAATTCATTCCATTTAAGCATTTCCCTTTCCTTGCGTAGTTCTATGGCTGTATCAATATTTAATGATGACTGCGGAAATTTTCCTGCTTCGGCTTCCAGCGCTTCATAAAGATATTTTACAAAAACATCATTACCGGCATCTTCTTCAATAAAAATATTCTGACACGATGTGCAGGCACGCTGTTCCCAGAGAACGATGTCGTGTGCAAAACCTTTTGCGGCTTCGTTTAATTGTTCATCGCTGAGACCTCTGCCTACAATACCATAACTTATTTTCGGACCAAAAGCCAATACTTCCGCTTTTGCTGACAGTCCATTCTTGTATTGCTTCACTGTTTCCTCACCTCCAAAGAGCAAAATAACGTCTGAAACCTGTTTGACGATATCTTCAACACCTTTGTTATGGCGACTCCAGTATGTCATGGCGATATATGGTACAATTTCATTGTGTGTGTCAGCTTCAATAAGAGCTTCCATAAACATTGAAGGGAAAAGAAAATCCTGAGAAGAAACCTTGAGAATATTCACATTCTTTGTGATGATACCCTGAATAAGAGACCCTACAGAGCCCAGAAAGATATTGCCGGCAGCAACATGGCAAACCGTTCCCATAGGTATAGCACGCTGGTGATGGGCATGACGCAAACTTACATAATAATCAAGGCAATGGTAATCTGGACCTATTTGTTTCAACATTCGTTTAAGGGTACTGCGACTATTTGAGCCTCTGAAAGCATTAAAACCATATGTAACCATTTCAGGAGAATACTGTAAATGCTCGGGCAATTCCTGCATGGCTTTTTTATAATACTTACCTTCAAAATCACAAAGAATTTTTGAGGTTCGTTCGAGCACTATCAAAATGTTGTCAATAGGTACATCCATGAACTGCCTGCTTTTTTCATCCAAAATTTCTTCGGTAAATACCTGTGAAGCAAAATCAGCGGATAATTCACCTGTAAATTCGTGTTTTGATCCGAAAATATAATGTTTAAAATTCTTAAGTTCCATATAGATTTTTATTTAACTTTTTTGTGATTTGTTGAGAATTTCTTGTGCAGCAATAGCACAGCCTTTATGTTTGCGTATGCCGCCCCTTCTGATAGATGAGATATATACCCCGGGCATGCCACAAGCACAATTTTCTTTAAGTATGCACAGATCTGTTGATAATACAGACAGGTTGGATTGTGACGTATTGAAAGGTGTGATTAGTTGCAATAAGCCTTCTTCTCCCAGAGGCAGAATTTTCATGCTAAGAGGATCAATTGTCAATAAACGTCCGTAAACAGGCACATGATGAAAACCTTTTCTACATGCGGCATACGGAATACCATGTTCGGCCATGCCATAAGTGTCGCGCACATTTTCTGCCGGCAAGCCAATGTTTTTCTCAAGATAAGTAGCAAAATCCTTATGTGTCATAGTTTCTCCCGAATGGTTTTTCCATCCGCCGCCGGCAATCACAAAACTATCGGGATGCACTTTAAATCCGGGTTTGACCTTTATCAGTTCCTGCACAAACTTGAAGATAAAAGCGGGGAAACCAACAAACCTCACTGCATCAGTAGTAGGTAAATCGATGATTTTTTTTATCCACTTTTCAATATCAAAATCGAATTCTCCTTTTTGGTCGTTCCATTCTATTGTCCAATATTTTGCTATGGCAGGAGCAATCTTTGTTTTTTGTTCGGCACTCCATGCAGTGCCAACGTCTGATGCTTTACCACGGTCGTAATTAAAGACAAAATAATGAACTGGTTTCAGACTCACCATCCCCATTTCATTAAATACAAAGCCCGAAAGCTTCTCGAGCCTTTCAAGTGAAGGTTCATCGAAAAAGGTTTGAGTTTTTTGTCCAGCCGTTCCTGAACTTGTTAAAGTCATCGTGATTTCTTTATCAGTAACGCTTTTAAAACCATGTATTTTCATCGTACCCACAAATAAAGGGGGTATCCTGAAAACATCCTCATATTTTTTCATCATTGAGGGATTAAACCCCGACCGGTCAGACAAAAAGCGAATATAAGGCTGTTTTTCATATTGAAACATATAATTCTCTTTCATTGCTTCAAAGAAAATCTGGTCATTTTCAGGTGAAAAAGCAAAAGCTTTTGATTCGTTGCAAAGTTTTTCAATGTTTGGAAAATTCATAATGTTATTTTTTAATCTTTTTCAATATTAGAATCGTATTTTTTGATATATTGCACTAACTCTTCTCCAAAAGCAGAACAGAAGCGGAGTTTATCATATTCATATTTCTGATTATTAAGATATTGAAGTAAAAGCCAGGTTTTGCCATCTTTACCCGGTTGCAACCCACCAAAGAAAAACCCCATAGTTTCAAAATCGCAGCACAGAAAAGAGGTATCGGGACAATCGAGTGGCAGGTAAAGATAAATAGTTTCAGCACGGTTGATACAAGAAGTTTTCAATGATTTGTTGACATTTTGGAGTATATTACTCCCAAATTGTTTTACAAAGATGTGAACACAAGAATATACATCAACTGAAGTTTCAATCACGCTCATTTTCTCTAAGCCTTTGTAGTTTTCTGCCGTAGCTGTTTCGTACAATTGAACTTCAATACCTATGTTCGAGAATATCTTTTCAATCATATCGCGATGATGGTTTGGAACAAAAATCTTTTTGTGCCGATACGTTTTAAAGTACCTGCACATATAAAGTAATGCATCACGTACAGAATTATCTTCATTTATATTATTCATCTTCATTGCAGTTAGTCGTGAAATAAACAGAGCAGACTCTTTCAAACCCAATCCGAATGCGGCTTTTTGTGAATAAATATGTGCGGTAACAGCATTCACACAAACACCTGCATAGCCCAAATTTTCAATGTCAGTAATCTGAAATTTTGAAAGTTCTTTCAGACAGCCCGAGCCTCGATAAGCAGGATTGACAAAAGCAACAGCCATTTCACTTAAATCAGAAAACTTATCCTGCATGAATGCACAATGGCCGACTATTTCTTCATTAGCCTTATTTACAGCCACATAACTCATTAATTCGTTGGTGAGGTTAAGTTGTCTTACGCGTTCAGGATAATAAATATGTTCGTAAATATAGCTCAGGTTGTAAGCATAGTAGGCAAGCCGCGAAATAACAGGAGATTCTTCAGGTTTAATTCTGCGAATATAAAAATCAACGTTTGGTGTTTCCTCAACTTTTACTAAAGGCTCAGGGAGAACGTTTTCATCATTATTTATATGTGAATAGGGGAGATACTTTTCAATCCATACTTCCTCGCCTTCCTTGCCTTTATTGGTATAAACCACTTCGTCGGCGAAGCTTTTTATCAAGAGTGTCCCAAGACCATGGGCATTATGATAAATAATATCTTCCGGTTTTACCTTTTCAAATGACTTTATTGCATCTATATCCAGTGGAACGCCTTTGGATTTAATACGGATGCCTATACCCAGCGTAGTTGTTTCGATATTAATATCAATATTTTGGTTTTGTCCGGGCATATAATTATACTTAATCACATTACTTAATACTTCTTCCAGGGTAAGTTCGATATGCCAACATTCTTTTTCAGCAAAACCAAGTAATTGTGCATAAGAAACAGCACTAACCATAACGATGTTTATTAACTTCATGTCGTTAGGTATTGATATTAATATTTTTTCCATGACCGGATTGTTTAATGATTAGTGAATTATTCTAATTATTAAATCTTATTACTTATTCGTGGAATAAACAAAATTGGCAAGGCAGAAACAATAGTCATTACCCCGTTAATTAACAGTATTGTTTGAACAGACAGGCTTTGTGCCATCAAACCATTCAGTAAGTATGCCAATGGAACAACGGAAGCGACAATTGACACCTGAGTTGAAAAAAATCTTCCTTTCATATCATCAGGAACGTTATGCTGAAACAAAGAAAGTACAATGGCATTGGTAATGGCTAGTGTTGAGCCAATAGCAATGAATTCAGTAATCATAACATATTTAACAGGTGTATAACCAACCAGCACCATGAGAAGTCCCATTGCAAATAAAGCAAGGAAAATGATCAGGTAAATTTTGTTATATGATTTTCTGAAACTGAGAATAATAGCAGTAATCCCAGCCCCTAAAGCAAATGAGCCGTCGAGAAATGCCAGCCAGTTTGCCGTTTCTTTCAATTCAAATTTCACAATCATGGGAATAATCAACATAAGAGGAGCCGCAAAAAGGTTAAGTGCCGCAAATATCAACAGCATATAAAGTATAGGTTTGTTATTTCTCAAAAAACGGAAGCCTTCTTTAAGCTGTTCCGAGTACTTCTCTTTAATTGCTCCATGTTTGTATGAAAGCCCGACAAATGATATTAATAAAAAAGAAAAGAAATAACATGCTGCATTAAAGCACAACGCCCAGCCAATACCGATTAGAGCAATCATAACCCCCCCCAACATAGCGCCAAGAATATTTGAAAGATATACAGAAGTAGAATTTAAAGCCACAACCTGCGAAATAGAATCTTCATCTGAAAGACTCTTAAGTGAGGATTGTGCGGACGACTCGAATAAAGGAACAAAGGAAGAAATTATAAAGACCATTACGTAAAGCAATGGTATTGTGAGTGAATCGGTAAAAAAAAGAATGGTCAACGCTGATATAAGTGAAAAACGAATAAAGTTTGCAAGCTGCATACATTTCTTCCGGCTGAAGCGGTCAGCAAGTGTGCCCATAAACGAACCCAGCAATACAAGAGGCAAGATATTCAGTGCCATAAGTATTCCCAAATGAAGTTTACTGTTTTCATGCCCTTGCGAAATAATCCACCAGGCAAGTGTTATAGTAAAAAACTTATCGCCTATAGATGATAACATGCGACCTGCAAAAAAAATTCTGAATTCTTTGAATTTCACTAGAGGATGTTGTGCCAGATTTGCTTTCATTTGAAGTTATTTTGTGATAAAAAAAATTATTTTACTAACATCATTCTCTTAACGTCAGAAAAATTACCTGCAAAAATTTTACAGAAATATATGCCGCTGTTTAAAGAAGAGCCATCAAACTGAGCTTCATATGTTCCAGGGTTCATGTTTTTATTAATAAGCGTTTGAACTTCACGACCCATAAAATCATAAACAATAATTTTTATATCGCTTGATTTTGTAATTTCAAATTTAATGTTTGTAGTAGGATAAAAAGGATTCGGATAGTTTTGACAAAGCAACAAGCCAGAGGATAATCCTTCGATTGTATTTTGTATTACAATTAATTCGCCGCCCGACTCTCTGTAACGTTGATGAAATTCCTGAAAATAAAGATTGTTCACTCTTGCATCGAATATGGTAAGGGAATTTTCGTCATTACCAATATCAGCAGGGACTTCCCAATTAAATGAACCTGTAGAAATAATTTTGTTTCCACCAGTTATATCTGCATCTGTGATAAAATATTTATGATGAATCAATCCGCTTATAGTGTCAAGAAAAACATCAGCAGCAGGATTCCATGGATTTGTTGCTGCAATACCCTTCATCCGGGGATAAGCACTGTTTGGCAAAAAGGCATCTGTTTGGTCAAACACGCCTTTTATATGTATCCCATTATTAAAAATTGAGTGCAGCGCATTTTCAACAGCAGGCAATACAAATTTCAACATACAGAAAAATAAACTATGCGTTGGTTTAGTAAGGATAAGATGGCTTATAAAAGCTGAGACACTGTCGGAAGGTGAGAAATAGACTTCCATCCGCGTACCTGCAACATTAAGGATATGGGGAACGTTGTTAACTTTTTGATTGCCGAATCTTGCTCTTAGCGAGTCATACCTATCTGTATGCGAGCCCCACATTTCTTCAAATTCCCGAGTATATATTGCACAAAGCGATTCATCCTGAATAGTAATGATATTATTTCTATCGGCATGAAATTGGGCATGCGACACGTTGGTTGAGCCAGTTAAAAGATATTTGTCGTTAGGATTGTTGTTATACCTGTAATCAAAGATCCAGAATTTATTATGCATGGAAAAGATGGTATCATATTTTCTTTGTATCACCGGTATGCCATATGCACGCAAGGAATCTATCTGAGGCGTGTAAGCCGTGTGATTATAAACGAACCTGATTTTCACGCCGCGGTTTTTTGCATTTATCAATGCTGTAGCAATTGAATTAAAATATGCAAATTCCCATACGGTAATGTCAATGCTGAATTTGGCACTATCAATCTGTTTAAGGTAAAGGTCTTCGAAGTTCTGACTGCCGTTGGCAAGTTCACCGGTGCTTACGGTATGGTCAACGGTATGGTTAAAATAAACATCCACTTTGCCGGTTGACAATGATTGGGTTACAAAATAGCCAGAATCCACTGCTATTCCACCTGTGTTTTGAGAAAAAATATTGTATTTGTATATCGTTGCGGGCAGGAGGTTGCTGATAGGCAGAACATGATTTGTTACCGCATTAGAAACATAGATTGAATCGGTAAAAATAAGTGCCTGATAATTTGAGTCAGGAGCCATCCATTTAATTTTAGAATCCGCAGGCAAATCGGTTGACCAGAACATAGTGACACTGGTCTGTGCGATGCTGTCGTATGTTAGATTTGATATTACAGGTGCGCTCGTTTGGCACATACAATTATTAATGTTATAGAAACTGAGTAAAATCAGTAATAATGCTAAAGAGTAAATTGTTTTTTCCATTTTAAATGGTTTATAAAGTTTAGTCTATTGTCTTGCTATTTTTCATTAAAGTCAAGGTCTCGTCCAAATGTTTCTGTTGTAAAGTATAAAACTATCAATGCAATTAATACGCATGGAATTGTAACCAACGCTGTACTATTAACAAGTCCGTAAGTCGGTTTGAGAAATTGAAAAATTGCAGAAAGAGGAATAACAAGTCCTCTGATAAAATTTGGTGTCGTTGTGGTAACAGTTGCTCTTAGATTTGTTCCAAATTGTTCTGATGCGTTAGTATTTATTATTGCCCACAATCCAATCCCTACGCCTAATAAACCACAACGTGTATAATAACCTGTCAAGGTCTGAGATGGGAAGAATAAAAATAAAATAATAGCTATCAGAAGAATGGTAAGAAAAAGGAACAAAGGGATTTTTCTGCTTTTAAAAATCTGACTTAGTGAACTACAAAGGATGTCTGCAAGTGAGATACAAATATAAGTTATCATTACTGCTGTTCCGGCTGTTGGAATTTCCGTCATGCCAAACGCTATTCCAAATTCAGGTGTTGCTGTAATCATAACACCAATAACAAAGAAAATTGGCAAACCCACAAAAACTGCTTTAAAGTATTTTACAAATAGTTTCCAACTTGTAAAGAGTTGAAAGAAATTCCCTCTCTGAACATTTTTTTCTTCAAGTGATTTTTTGAAAAGCCCACTTTCAAAAACACTGACACGCAAAATTAAAAGAAAAAACCCTAAAGCACCCCCGATGATGTATGCTGTTCTCCATTCAAAATTTTGACCTATGTAAGACGCTAAAATTGCTCCAAGCGTACCAACTGTTGCTATTAACATTGTTCCATAACCTCGTTGTTTCGGTTTCATGATTTCACACACAAGCGTTATACCTGCACCTAATTCTCCTGCAAGCCCAAACCCTGTTATGAAACGAAAAATTTTATATTGCTCAATAGTTGTTATGTAGGCGTTGGCAAAATTTGCTAAAGAATAAATAATAATTGAACCGAATAAAACTTTTAACCGCCCTTTCTTGTCGGCAATTACGCCCCAAAGTATCCCGCCTATTAACATACCTGCCAACATCCAATTCATTAAATTTAAACCAACAGAAAGTAAGTCTTTTTCTGCAATTCCTAGACTTTCTAAACTTTTTGAACGGATTACACTGAAAAGAAGAAGGTCATATAAGTCAACAAAGTAACCAAGTGAAGAAACAACAATTGCCGATACTATTAACAGTGTCTCTTTTTTATTTGTTACTTGTTCCATAATTTGAAATTATCTTTTAGTAATAAGTTTAAGTCTGTCATTTGATGTTGGTGTGTCAATGCTTGCTTTTATCATCAATGTTTTTAAAAATAGTTTTTCCATCTTTTTTCAATTCGGTTTGACCATGCCATTGTGAAAACACATACTTTTCATTGCTGTATTTAACCCCTGAACCCATCGTATCTTGTTTTAGTTCAATTGTTTCTCCTTTAAAAACGAGAGTAGCTGTTTTCTTTGTATTATTAAAGACCATTTCTAATTTAATGCCCTCTTTATTAGTAATTGAAGAAGTTACAATATTATCTCCAATAGTTTGGCTTGCAGCCTTTTGTACTTTAGTTTCAGTTTGGTTTGTTGTTTTGTCTGCTTCATTGTTTTTCTTCTGCTGACAAGAAGTTACAGTTATACTTATTACAACTGTAATTGCTAAGATTATTTTTTTCATTTTATTTATTTTAATTAAATTTTGTTATCCAAGGAAATAAAAAACCACAGGAATCATAAAAATACATATCACTATATGCGAAAAAACCAATGCAGAAGCTGTTTCAGGAGCGCAATTATATCGTTTTGCAAAGATCGGTCCGAGTATAGCGGAAGGCATTGAACTGATTAAAACAAGAATCTGGGATTGTATGGTTGATAAATGAAACATTGAGGCTTGTGTGTGAGATATGAATGGTTGAAACCACATTTGCAGTACTGCTGAAATAATAAATAAAGGGAATATTCCTTTTAATGATTTAAGTTTTAATTGCAATGATAAAATGAGACATGCCAATATTGCCATTGCCCCATTGGTCATTTTAAGCGCTTCGAAAAAGGGAGCAATAAAACTGTTGTCCCGATTGATAGGTAGAAATGAAACAGCTATGCCTAAAATAACGGCAATGAAAATTGGAGAACGGAAATAAGATAAAGAAAATGATTTTTTTAAGCTGAAGTTCTCATTATTATCGCCGTAATACATCGCAACCGCAGGGCCTATAATAAACATGGGTAAGCCAACGCCCAATTCGCTTAAAAACACGGCATCCGAAATTGCTTCAGGATTATTGGGGAAAGCAAAAATAATAAACGGATAACCTAGAATTGCCGATGAACCAAAGGATGATGTAAGCATTAATGCTCCTGTTTTTGCCTTGGACAATTTCAACAAACGCCCTGCTATCATTGCTAAGGACATTGATAAAAGCCCTGTAATTATCATAGCAAATACCATTAAAAATTGGCAGCCTTGTATAGGAATTGCCGATAATTGAAAGAAAATAACAGCAGGAAGCACCGCCTGAGTCATCAGTCGTGCAAACACACTCCCATCTTCTTCCTTAATAATTGAATACTTACGTAGCAGCAAACAAGCTAATACCACAATTGTAAATGCAAAAATTGTTTGAAATATGTGAAGATTTACTGACATATTGTTTTAATTTTTTGTTTCATTTTCAAAAGTTTTAAAGTCTTTTTTTGCACCGATATTAAAAATCTGATTCAATAAAATTGCAAGCATAGATGATAATGTAAGAGAAGATGAAAAAATTGGATTTAACCAGTATGGAAGTCTGGAATAAAGGTCGGGAAGAATGATAGCACTTAATCCGAAGATAAAAGATAGCCCAATCACAAATGTTTTTCTTGTGTCCAATTTGCAGCTCTGAATAATTTGAATACCTGATATAATCATAAAACATGTTACAAACACAATCAAAGCACCCATTATTGCTGAAGGCATTATTGAGAAAATTGCGGTGAATTTTGGTATGAAAGCTATTCCAATAAAAATGAATCCTGCATAATAACCTATACTACGGCTGGTAGCAGATGTGGCTGCTGATAACCCTACGTTACTGGCAGAAGTGTCTGTGGCTACGCCGCCTATAGCACCTGCAATTGTTACGCTCAAACCGTCTGCAAATAAACCTTTCCCAATATTTTTCATATCCGGACTGCTCCATTTTTCATCATTAATCTTTTGGCATGTAATAAGGTTGCCGATAGATTTGAGACTTGAGCATAGTGAAACGATAAAAAAAGGAATGACCAATCCCCAATCAAATTTATAATTAAATAATTTAATTCCTTTGCCGGGAAGTGAGAACCATGGTTCATTCAGAAATGCAGTAAAATCATTATGTGAAATAACACCGGTAGCCAAAGACATTGTATATCCAATTCCAAGTCCAATCAATACACAGTATAGTTTCAATTTTCCTTTACCCCAGATATTAAAACCTATCATTGAGGATAGCGTAACTACTGCGATGAATAAGCCTTTCATATTAATAGAATCTCCTGCATAATCAATACCCACAAACTTGGATACCCCAACTGGTATCAAACCAACAGCAATCATGAGGACAACAAGCCCAGTGATTTCAGGAGGGAAAAAATATTTGAGTTTTTGTACAACTCTGGAAAAGAAAACTTCAAAAATACCTGTTACTATTGTCATGCCGTGCATTAAAGGGAGTCCTCCAAGCGTTGCAGCCTGAATTGAAACAGACAAATAAGATGGCCCGTTAAGATGTGGGCAAAGATAACCGGAACCAATCGGACCTCTATTGAGAGATTGCAATATAGTGCCTAAACCAGAGGCTATCATAGAAAAGCAGACTAAAGATTGAACGACATCAAAGCCGCCTCCTATCTCATGGGCAATAATCACAGGTATAAATAAACAACTGGACATTGTGAAGACATGCTGTAATCCAAGCGTAAATGCAATTTTCCATACAGGTTTATCATCTACACCATATATTAAATTTGCCGGTTTTGTGGCCATAGTCTAAAAGTTTAAAACTTTTTCCAAATAGATTCCATAATAAATAAACTCGATCCAACAATAACAGTGTCAGTGCCTGATAACACTTTCCTGGCATATAATATCTTTTTCGATGGATTAGTCTGTCCTGGAGCTGGCCACATATAGGGGATACGCACGACATCTTCTTTCTTTAGCTTTTTAAGCATTTCCTGTATAATCATATTTCCTGAATAATCCTTAAAATCAATTACGTTTCTGCCAATATTGGTTGGGTAAGAAGGATCTACGAGGAGTTTACCATCTAAAGTTTGTACGAAAATATAAGTATCATTAAAATAAAAAATACTTGATTTATCTATAAAGTGAATGTATGATTCCTTACCGGTACTTTGGATAAGCTTTGCTGCTGAGTCAACAATGTCTGTAACAAATGTTATCTCTGTGCGTATATTATATATACCACTGCCAATAGCATAGGTATTACCATCAGGTCCCTTAACACCAACTATATATGCATTTTTCCAGGAAGGGAAAATATCTCCTTGTTCAGCCCAAAGGTAATGAATCCATCCATAGGGTTTTTTTGTATTGGAAGCTATTGCATGAATAAATTGCCCTATCGGCTTACCATTAATGTCGGTAAGCCCTAATTGATTTTTTCCGACAAGCTCCTTTAAAACGGGATGAAAAACACATACGCCAGATAAGTCATAAATAAAAATGTATCTGGTGTCTGAAAACCATTTACTGTCTTTTTTAGCAAACTCAACAAATGCATCTTTCCCTTTTTCTGAAAATAGTTCAGCTGCTTCATTAATAAAACTTACCAAGTCGCGCGTTTCTTTAAACTGGTATTGTGTTAAGTCATCTTGCGAGTTTGGTGTCCGACCACAAGAAAAAAGTATCAATAGTCCGAAAAAGCAAACTTTTTTCATATTGTTTATCAAGGTATTTCTAATCAATTTAGTAACAGATTTCTTTTAACAAACATACTGATTTTTATTAATTAGTATTATTCCTCTCAAAAATAATATAAAAATTCTAATATCAATTACTTCATGCAACTTTAACTACCTTTTTTACAATTACCTCCTTGCCAACTTCTATAGCTAGATAATAAACACCTGGTTTAAGTTCCCCAAATTGAAAATTTAAAATTTGATTTCCTGAATGTAGGATTTTATCCGGAAATTCCTTTACTAATTTTCCATTAATTGTATAAAGATAAACTTGAATATTAGCAGTTTTATCTGTAGTTATCTCTAATTTAGCATCATTTTGTACAGGGTTAGGGAAAACATTGCCAACAAGAAGTGAATGAACATTAGGTTTATCAATTCCTGCCGAAGGATTAAAATAAGTACTATAAATTCCGTTTCCATGGGTACCGATGGCAATAAAGCCATCTGTTTGCCTTACATCAATCATGTCGATAATTACATTACCGATAGTTGCAGCGCCTTCTTTTACCCAGATTGTTGAGTCTCCATTTAATTCTGTCGTAGAATATAAGCCGCAAGAGGTTCCTGCAAAAATGATTTTCTTACCCTGGTAAGTCAACAACTTTGTGCAACGTACAGAAGGGCCATCTCCCGAACCATCGGCATGCTCTTCGAGGTTACCTCCAACAGCTGCCCATGTTAAGCCTCCATCTGCAGAATGGAAGAGGCTTTGAACACCATAATTTGAAAAAGTAACCATCAGGTGATTTGCATCATCCGGATTAATATCTATGTAAGCAACAAAGGCATTAGCAGGAAAGTTAGTTCCTGTAATATCAACAGGAACTGGATTACCTGTATTAGCATTATCCAGCCTATATACTTTGCCCAGATTGGTGCCATAATAAAGCCGGTTGGCTGGCGTTTTTGAAACGGCGATATAACTGATTTCGGAAGCTGATCCTACATTCACATTGCTTAGGTGACTCCACCCTACATTCCTTTGAGCAGTGTCATAAGCTGCAAGTTTAAGGTTGTCTTTCCTCCAGACACTTTCAATCGTAGGAAGGTAAAAGGTTTCGGCGTTATTTGGATCAAGTGCAAAATTCTGATAAAAAGGGAAAAGTGTGTTACTTCCCATCACCGGGTCATAAGATTTAAGAAGGGTATCGGGAAGTTGTGGAAAGATGTCAATTGTGTGATGATTGTTGTCAAATCGTGATGTCCAGATATTTCCACTGTAGGCAGAGAGTACGCTATATTCCCAGTTAGGCGCAACACTGCTTGCAAAACCATCATAACAAAGGTCAACATTGAACCAAAATTCCGTAGGATCGTTGGTCGTCGTGTAATACCAGTTATTATCCTGAAGTCCTCCAATTATCCAGTCATTTCCTGTTGAGCCATGGTCTATGGCAACGCTGTAAAACTGAGTGGTTATCAGCTTGTTGTTCCGCCTTTGCCAAACCATGTTACTACTGTCGGCCATGCAGTTTTCAGTGCGGTAAATGCCACCATCATTAGCAATAAACATTACTAAAGAATTAGTTGGCAAGAAGGTAATGCCATGTTCGTCTGGATGAAGCGCATTTAATGAGTCCATATCGTAGGGGTAACCGCCCATGAAGGTGGTCATCAAGCTGTCGGTAAAACCGTTATTTGAACGGTAAAGATTCATCCCTCCAAGGAAGACAACATTTTCGTTATCAGGCTTAACCCCCAATGTTACGCAATAGCCTCCATAAACAACCAATGAATAAGGGAATTGATTAATACTTCCTTCGCCTCTGCCCGGAATACCTGGGGTGCGGTTTTCCCAAACGGCTGAATCGGCAGCTGTGTTCCATGTCATCTTCCAGAAGGTATTCACCGAATTGGGATAGCCATCAAAGGGCGTGAGATCAGGTGATTGTGATTCGGTAAACACATACAGAACATGTTCATTTGAGGGTGCAAGTGCAAGTTTCGTAACACGGTTATCGTGCGGAAAGCCTGATGGTGTAATTTTGTTCCAGTTAATACCATCAACAGACCTCCAGATACCGGCTTTGCCGGGAGGTTCAACAGACAGGCAGAAGCTGCTTAAGGCTGCATAAAGGACACCATCGGTGGTAATAGCCAGATCAGTCACAAAAGATTTGTTTCCAAGATCACCCAATGAAACATTCCAGGTTGCACCCCCGTTTTCTGAGCGCATTATGGCTCCATAACAGGCTGCATATACAATGTCTTTATTAGTAGTTACCGGATCGGTAACAATTCGCCAAACGCCCTGAAAAATTTCCAAAAGATTGGCTGGTGAACCCCCTTGTGTAAAAGACAACGGTTGCCAGGTAGCGCCATTGTCAATTGATTTGTAAATGCCATTACCAACACCTATCGTTCTGGCATTTGTACTGATATTCCGGTCTGTTGTACTGAGCAGTTCACCGGTACCGTAATACCAGATGTGGTGCTTGCCTGGTCTTTTGTCCTGTACCAGACAGGTGGCGCTTTGTTCTGCATCAGGAGATGTCGATTTATGCCAGTTCTGACCACTGTCAGTCGATTCCCACATGCCTCCTGAAGCGCTTCCTGCCAAATAATGGGTAGGGTCATCCATATCAACCGTTATGCATAGCATACGTCCACCTATGTTGGCAGGCCCTCTCCATGTCCACGATTGTTCTGCACTTTCTGACTGCTTTGGCAGTTTAGATACAAAGGCAAGCTCCCGAGACCGAATCCCTACAGGAATTAACCCTGTTTTGGGGTCCCTGAGTTTCATTAATTGGTAATCAGCTTGCATGGCCAGCAAAGTAGCTTTAGGCATTTTTTCCTCTTTGTTGAGGACTTTTGAGATATTCTTTTTTTTAACAGATTTCAAAAAGCCATGGTTAAATATGAAGTATGTAACGATGGCAATGAATCCAAGAAAAATTAAAATAAAATAATACTTTTTCATTAGTCAATGTATTTAATTTAAAACTGATTTTCTATCTGTAATTCAACCAAACACTGCCAAAAGGAAAGCATGGTTTTTTTCTTTCCATTGTCTCTTTCCGATTTTGCTGTCAAATTCTTTTTAAGTAGCTTTCTTACTAATATCATCTACTGTTTTAATGCTTCAATAATTATATTCATAAGCTGTATATACGCAAATATTATTTTTCAAAAATAAAAAGAAATTGGCATTTTGCAAATAGGTGAATACTTGTAAATAGGATAAGTGAATACCCCTATGAAATTAAAAAATGAGAAGGAGAAGTGTTAAGCTATTGAAAAATACTTGTTCTTAATAGCCCACACAATTAATTCGGCGCTATTTCTGACATCTACTTTATGGAAAATATTACTTCGATGGACTTCGACTGTTTTTACACTTATGAAAAGTTTATTTGAAATTTCCAGAGATGTAAAACCTTTACATACTAACAGGAGTATATCTTGCTCACGCTGAGTAAGCCGATTGGGGTCGGTTGAGCAATTGACAGATTGAAAAGCCATTTTTTGTAATATTTCCTGACTAAAATAATGACCACCTGCATAAACTGCATTTATTGCTTGCTGAAGTTCATATTTATTTGACTTCTTTAAAATAAAACCTTTTATCCCTGCATTGATCATTTGAGTATAATGCATGATATCAGAAAACATGGTAAGGGCGATAACTTTCAACCCCTGATTTATTTCAATGGCTTTTCGTGTTGTTTCAATACCGTCAATTATAGGCATTTTGATATCCATTAACACCACATCCGGTATAGATTTTTGCAAAAACTCCAGAAATATATTGCCGTTAGAAGAATCAAAAATAACTTCAAAATTTTCAACCTGCCCGATAACAAGTTTTAGACCCTCTCTGAAAAGGTCGTGGTCGTCAATTATTGCTATTTTAATTTGTTTCATTT
>Ga0118677_10004545_pt1 | contig 25180 bp, 10 predicted proteins | sample AliMusrvi5mmetaG_FD_86154 | JGI IMG/M metagenome (GOLD analysis project Ga0118677, IMG submission 86154)
ATAAACAAGTGAATAGAACTGAAATGACATCAGAAGATCAAAAACTGTATTAAAAATTATTACTAAAGGAGAAACCTGAAATAACCGGTATAGGAACAATTAATGACACAAATTCTTTACAAAGAATACGTAATTGCTTGATCAATTAATGTGTTTTCGTTAATTGTTCAAAGCAAATAAAAGGAGATTAAATTTTCAATCCGGAAATTGCCACACCGGAAAAGTGAAACAATTTAAGCTATTTACTGTATAATAGTCTTAGCATTAAATGAAGAAAGAGCAGAAGAAATTCAGTATAAACATTGCAGCATAGAACAGGGTAAAGTATAAAAGACAGAAGATTGTGAAGCACATTTACACAATTAAAAAAAATATTCCATTAGTAAAATACTGTTACCTCGCGTTATCAGTGTGCTGTCTTTGTATTGGTATTCCATCAAAAATAAATACACTAAATTTAATCCGTGTTCGTTCCAAAACACTTTTTATTTTACTTACGGGATTGTTTTTATTTAGCTTTTCATCATTTTCACAATCATTACAACTTACTTTGCAATGTCCGGACACGACAATATGTACAGGAAATTGCACACAAATTTCAGCACATATTTCCGGAGCAAATGGGATCGTTACATATTCATGGACACCTGCAACAGGGTTCACCAATGTCAACGACTCAGTCATCAATGCCTGCCCTACATCAGATATTATGTACAAATTGGTTGTTACAGATGCATTGTTCAATAAAGATTCTGCATTCATTTCAATCATTGTTTACCCTGCTCCAGCCATTCCCAACCTGGTTGATACCATTTGCAACAATGGGGCTTTTACATTAAGTCCACAGAATAATCCCCCTTTAGAGATCGTCCCTGCAGGCACTACCTATAGTTGGTCTGCGCCAACTGGAACAGGATTTACAGGAGGTACCGCAGGCAATGGACCAAACATCACAGGGACACTCACCAATACAACATCTGCATGGCAAACGGCCACCTATACTGTTACACCCACCTCAGGAGCTCCTGAAAATTGCCCGGGTTCTGCATTTACTGTATCAATTATCATCACTCCAAAGGCTGATATATCATCCATAACTCTTACTGTATGTAATCAAACCGGATTTGCGGTTACTCCGGTTGATGGCACCAATGGTATTGTACCAACCGGAACAACTTATAGTTGGTCAGCTCCTACAGGAACAGGGTTTTCAGGAGGTACCGCCGGAAACGGATCCGGAATAACGGGAAATCTGACAAATCTAATGAACACTTCACAAACTGCCATTTATTATGTAACACCAACTTTTGGTAATTGTGTGGATTCAAGCTTTACAATAAAAATAAAGTTAACTCCTGCTGCATCTGTTGAAGCAATCAACATCAACGTGTGCACTGGAGTCGGGTTTATAGTAACTCCTGTCAATGTTATCAATGGAATAGTTCCGGCCGGAACCACCTATAGCTGGTCGGCACCTACAGGAACCGGTTTTACAGGAGGTGCTGCCGGAAGCGGAAACAATGTTCATGGTACGCTGAACAACATGACTTCTTCTCCTGCAACAGCAACTTATACCGTTACACCAACTTCCGGAAGCTGTGTTGGTCATACTTTTATTCTGACAGTTACTGTTAATCCAAAACCAAATGCTTCCACAACAAGCCCGACAACCATTTGTAGCGGAACATCTACCAACATCTTATTGACAAGCGTTACACCAGGTGTTAATTTTACCTGGACAGTTGGAATAATAACCGGTGGAATAACAGGAGCCAGCGCATCCAGTGGCTCTGTCATTGCACAAACACTGACAAACCCCGGTGTCACGGCGGGAACAGTGACCTACAATATTACTCCATCCATAAGTGGCTGTTCAGGAAACGTCCTAAGCATTGTGGTGACAGTGACGCCCGGTGCATCATTGATTTCATCGGGACCTACATCCATCTGCACCGGCACTACTACAAATATTGCATTGTCCAGCAACGTAACGGGTGCTACTTTAAGCTGGAACATTGGAGCGATCACAGGAGGAATAACGGGTGCAAGTGCTGCGGTAGGTTCAACAATAGCACAGACGCTTACCAATCCCGGTACGACTGCAGGAACGGTTACTTATATTGTTACTCCTATGGTAAATTCCTGCCCTGGAATACCCTCAAACATTGTTATTACTGTAAATCCTGATCCTGCAATTACAACAATTTCTACTTCTGAATATAGTAGTGTTTTGTTTACCGTGACTCCTGTAGATGGAATTAATGGTGTGGTTCCTGTTGGAACAACATATAGCTGGTCGGCTCCTACAGGAACAGGTTTTACCGGTGGTGTTGCAGGGAGTGGAACAAATATTAGCGGAACATTTACAAATAATACAAATTCTCCTCAAACTGCCACTTATACTGTTACTCCAACCATAGTAAATTGTCCGGTCACAACTTTCCAGGTTATAGTAACAATTAACCCGATTCCGATAGTTTCTACCATAAGTCCTACAACCATTTGCAGTGGGAATGCCACAAATATCGCATTGACAAGTAATGTCGCGGGAACTTCATTCAATTGGACCATTGGTGCAATAACAGGAGGAATAACAGGATCCGGCTCATCGGGTGGATTAACCATTGCCCAGACATTAACCAATCCGGGAACTTCAGCAGGAACCGTAACCTATATTGTCACTCCTACCGCCAATGGCTGTTCAGGAAATGCATTGAACATAGTTGTAACTGTAAATCCAACTCCTAATGTAACTACGATTAGCCCGACAACAATATGTAGCGGAACTTCAACAAACATCGCTTTAAACAGCAATGTTGCAGGCGCCACGTTTAGCTGGACAATAGGAACAATTACTGGAGGAATAACAGGTGCCACAGCAGCAGGCGGAGCCACTATAGCACAGACTTTGATCAATCCCGGATCCACTGCCGGTACTGTTACTTACATTGTCACTCCAATGGCGAACACATGCCCCGGAAACCCAACCAGCATTGTTGTAACTGTTAATCCAACTCCAAATGTTTCTACAATAAGTTCTACAACTATATGCAGCGGAACCTCCACAAATATTGCATTAACAAGCAATGTTGCTGGCACCACATTTAGCTGGACAATCGGAACAATAACAGGAGGAATAACCGGTGCAAGTGCATCAAATGGCTCCACAATAGCTCAGACACTGTTTAATCCGGGTACAACAGCGGGAACTGTAAATTATATAATCACTCCGACTGCAAATACCTGCTCAGGAAGTCCATTTAATATTGTCGTAACTGTAAATCCTGCTCCTTATGTAACTTCACCAAATACAGCAACAATTTGCAGCGGAACATCAACCAATATTGTTTTGACCAGCAATTTTGCCGGGGCTACTTTCACCTGGACAATTGGTGCTATTACAGGCGGAATAACAGGTGCCAGTGCTGCAGGAGGATCAACAATCTCACAAGTATTGACCAATCCCGGAACAACTGCCGGCACCGTTACTTATATTGTAACTCCGGGTGCAATTATTTGTCCTGGTATTCCAACAAACATAGTCGTTACAGTTAATCCTATTTCTTCCATTAATCCGATGGTCACAACAGTTTGTAGCGGCGCAGGTTTTACTGTAACACCTGCCAATGGTACAAATGGAACTGTTCTTGCAGGAACAACCTATAGCTGGTCGGCACCAACAGGTGCAGGTTTTACTGGTGGTATTGCAGGCAACGGAAACAATATTAATGGTACACTAACGAACACAACAAACAATCCTGTAACTGCCGTTTATACAGTGACACCGACCACTTCCATTGCATTGGGAAGTTGTGCCGGACCGACATTTACAGTTACAGTTACTATTAACCCTACTCCAAATGTTTCTACTGCCAGTTCTACTACGATTTGTAGTGGCAATACAACAAACATTGTGTTAACCGGAAATGTTGCCGGAACATTATTCAGCTGGACAATCGGAACAATAACCGGAGGCATTACAGGCGCCAGTGCATCAAGCGGGACAGTTATAGCTCAAACTTTGACTAATCCCGTCGCCACTGCAGGAACTGTGACTTATGTTATAACTCCATCAGCAAATTCTTGTCAGGGAATTGCAACAAATATAGTGGTAACAGTGAATCCCGTTCCGGCAATAACAGCAATAACTGTCAATGAATGTAGCGGAGTTGCATTTTCTGTAGTGCCTGTTAACGGTACAAATGGAATTGTTCCGGCAGGAACATCATATAGCTGGTCGGCTCCTACCGGAAGTGGTTTTACAGGAGGTTCGGCAGGTAATGGAAGCAGTATCAATGGCACTCTTACAAATTCCACAAATAGTCCGGCAACGGCTTTCTATACTGTAACACCAACATCTTCTGCTGCACTAGGAAATTGTCCTGGCACCCCCTTTACCGTCACAGTTAATGTCTTCCCTTCAATTAATGTTTCTACTGCAAGTCAAACCACAATTTGCAGCGGAGCAACTACAAATATCGTTTTGACTAGCAATATTTCAGGAGTTACCTATAGCTGGACTATTGGTCCCATTACAGGTGGAATAACAGGTGCCAGCGCCTCGAGTGGTTCAACTATTGCACAAACTTTAACCAATCCTGGAGCCACAGCAGGAACAGTTACCTACATTGTTACACCATTTGCAAATTCCTGCTCAGGAAACATTACAAATATTGTCGTAACCGTTTATCCAACTCCTTTTCTGACATCACCAACCACAGCCACTATCTGTAGCGGACAATCTACAAATATTTCATTGAACAGCAATGTAAGCGGCTCTACATTCAGTTGGACAATCGGAACAATTACCGGTGGTATTACCGGAGCAAACGCAGGAAGTGGAAATGTAATAGCTCAAACCCTTACCAACCCGGGAACAACAGCCGGAACTGTAACCTATATTGTCACACCTTCTGCTAACGGATGTGTAGGAAATCCAACAAACATTGTGGTTACAGTAAACCCCGCCCCTTATGTTATAACTTCAGGCCCAATGATCATTTGCAGTGGTGCCACCACCAATATCTTATTAAGCAGCAATTTTCCCGGCACTACATTTTGCTGGACACTTGGAGCTATTACCGGTGGAGTTACAGGAGCAAGCGCATCCTGCGGGCCTGTGATTGCACAAACACTGACTAACCCGGGTTCTTCAACAGGAACTGTCACATATGTCATCACACCATCGTCAGGTATTTGCCCGGGAATCATATCAAGTATTACTGTTATTGTAAACCCCGTTCCTGAAGTCACACCGATTACCACGATTCTCTGCAGTCAGAACACATTTTCCGTAACACCTGTTGATGGCACAAATGGGATAGTTCCAACAGGAACTACTTATAGCTGGTCAACTCCAACCGGAACTGGATTTACGGGAGGAGCTGCAGGAATTGGATCCAGCATTAGTGGCAGTCTGACCGATACAACCAATGGTCCGATAACAGCAGTATATACCGTGACACCTATATCTGCAGTAGTAGGTAATTGTACAGGGCCTGCATTTACTGTTACAGTAACTTTAAATCCTATTCCGATCTTAACAACTCCCCCCACAGCTTCAATTTGCAGTGGAAATACTACAAACATTGTTTTGACCAGCAATGTTGCCGGTGCAACTTTCAGTTGGACAATAGGGGCTGTGACAAATGGAATTACAGGAGCAAGTGCTTCGACCGGATCAATTATCGCTCAAACACTCATCAACCCCGGAGCTACAGCAGGAACTGTTACTTATATCGTTATACCTGCAACAAGTTTATGTCCGGGTACCCCTACAAATATTGTTGTCACTGTAAACCCTGTACCTGTTATTACAACAATGTACGCTACGGTATGCAGTGCTACTACCTTTACAGTAACTCCATCCAATGGAGGTAACGGAATAGTTCCGTTTGGAACAACTTATTCATGGTCGTCACCAACAGGAACAGGTTTTACAGGAGGGGCAGCAGGAAATGGAACTAATATTCATGGTATGCTGACTGACACAACAAACAGTCCGGTAACAGCAACTTATACTGTGACTCCGACAACATCTGCAGCATTGGGAAATTGCCCCGGTTCTCCTTTTACTCTAATAGTTACATTAAATCCTGTTCCTGCTTTAACTATAACAGGAGCAACCACAATTTGCAGTGGTGATAATACGAATATTGCTTTGTCAGGCAATATCCCGACCACTACTTTCAGTTGGACAATTGGACCAATTACCGGAGGTATAACAGGAGCCAGTGCTTCAAGCGGAGCTTTAATTTCACAGATATTAATTAATCCGGGCACAAATCCAGGCACCGTTACTTACATTGTTACACCCGCCACAAACGCTTGTCCCGGCAATCCAACAAATATCATCGTTACCGTCAACCCTGCAGCAAATGTAAGTACTTTCAGCCCAACCATTATATGCAGTGGAAACACAACAAATATTGTTCTGAACAGCAATGTTGCCGGAACAATTTATAACTGGACAATAGGACCAATAACAGGGGGGATCACGGGCGCAAGTGCGGCAAGCGGAGCTACCATAGCCCAAACTCTGACAAATCCGGGATCAGGCGCAGGAACTGTAACTTATATCGTTACTCCTTCAGCAAATATTTGTCCGGGAATTACATCAAACATGGTTGTCACAGTTAATCCGGTACCTGCTATTACACCTATTTCTACAGCAATATGCAGTGGTTCCGGTTTTGTTGTATCTCCTGTTGATACTACTGACGGTATAGTACCTATCGGAACAAACTATAGCTGGTCTGCTCCAACCGGTGCAGGATTTACCGGAGGAGCTTCCGGAAGTGGTATCAATATCAATGGCACACTTACCAATACAACGAATAGTCCTGTAGTAGCAATTTATACTGTAACTCCAACCTCATCGGCAGTGTTTGGAAGTTGTACCGGCAATTCATTTACAGTCTCTGTTACTGTAAATCCGGGAATGAATGTCTCTACGGCAAGTCCTGCTACAATTTGTAGCGGCACTACAACAAACATTATTTTGAACAGCAATGTTGCAGGTTCTTCTTTTAGCTGGACAATCGGGACAATAACAGGTGGAATAACTGGTGCAAGTGACTCAAGTGGAGCAATTATTGCTCAAAATCTTTCCAACCCCGGTTCGGTAGCAGGAACGGTAACATATATCGTAACTCCATCATCAAATTCCTGTGCTGGTATTCCCACAAACATTATTGTTACAGTTAATCCGGTTCCTGAGATAACAACTCTCTTTGCCAGTGTTTGTAATAGTATAGGTTTTATTATTACACCCCTAGACGGAACGAATGGTATCGTCCCATCAGGAACAACCTATACCTGGTCAACACCCACAGGTACCGGATTTACAGGTGGTGCAGCTGGTAGCGGCACAAATATAAAAGACACACTTACAAATACTACAAACAGTCAGGTTACAGCAATCTATACTGTAACACCAACATCTTCACCATCATTTGGAAGCTGTTCAGGTCCTGCTTTTACACTGATTATTACATTGAATCCTATACCTGATGTTACGACTATAAGCCCAACAATAATATGTAGCGGATCCACGACAAACATTCATTTGTCCAGCAATGTGACAGGTGCTACTTTTAGCTGGTTAGTAGGTGCAATTACCGGTGGTATTACAGGTGCAAGTGCTTCCAACGGCTCAACCATAGCTCAGACATTGACAAATCCGGGAATAACTGCCGGTTCGGTAACTTATATTGTCACTCCTTTGGCAAATGCATGTCCAGGCATTGCAACTAATATCGTTGTGACAGTTGATCCTGCACCGAATGTTACGACTATCAGCCCTACAACAATTTGCAGCGGAAATTCAACAAATATAGCTTTATCAGGTAATGTTGCAGGTACTACCTTTAGCTGGACTATTGGTGCAATCACTGGCGGAATAACAGGAGCAGGTGCAGCAAGCGGACCAACCATAGCCCAAACATTGATTAATCCGGGGGCAACTGCAGGAACTGTTACCTATATCGTTACTCCTTCAGCAAATGGGTGCACAGGCATCACATCAAATATTGTGGTAACAGTAAATCCGGTACCTGCCATCCTGCAAATATCTGCTTCAGCATGTAGCGGTGCCGGTTTTTCAATAACTCCGGTAAATGTCACAGATGGTGTTGTTCCTATTGGGACAACCTATAGCTGGTCGTCTCCAACAGGGGCGGGATTCACAGGAGGAGCATCAGGAAGTGGCGTTAATATCAATGGTACACTTAATGACACAACTAGTAATCCGGTTACAGCCACCTATACGGTTACACCAACTTCTTCTGCATTATTGGGGAGTTGTCCCGGTCCGGCCTTTGTAGTGATAATAACATTGAACCCAGCTTCCAATTTAACCACGGTAGGATCAACAACAATCTGCAGCGGAACAACAACTAACATTGCTTTGATTTCCAGCATAGGCGGAACAACTTTTAACTGGACAATAGGACCAATTATCGGTGGAATAACAGGTGCCAGTGCAGCGGGAGGAACAACAATAGCACAAACTTTGACAAATCCCGGAATAACTGCAGGAACAGTAACCTACGTTGTAACTCCAATAATTAATTCCTGTGCCGGCAATACGTACAACATTGTTGTTACCGTCAATCCGGTACCGGCTATTGAAGATATTATTATTTCTGTTTGCAACGGTGTTGGATTTGCTGTTACTCCTGTTGATAGTGTAAATGGAATTGTGCCTGCAGGAACAATATACAGTTGGTTTACTCCCTCTGGTACCGGATTAATAGGAGGAGATGCAGGCACCGATAGTCTTATAAGTGGAACTCTGACAAATACAACTTTCATGTCGCAAACGGGAGTTTATACAATAACACCCACATTCGGAGGTTGTACAGGGAATCCTTTTAATTTATCAGTTACTGTTAATCCGATACCGGACATTACAAACATAGACTCTGTTGCAATTTGCAGCGGAACAAATACGAACATTGCATTGACAAGTACTGTTTCAGGCACTATTTTCGGATGGACCATCGGGCAAGTTACAGGGGGAATAACCGGTGCCAGTGCATCAAGCGGATCAGCTATTTCACAGATCCTGACAAATCCGGGAACATCGGTGGGAACAGTTACCTATATCATTACTCCATCCGCAAATTTTTGTTCAGGTGATGCAACAAACATTATTGTTTATGTTTATCCTACTCCAAGTCTAACAACTTCAGGCCTAATAACAATTTGTACTGGAAACACAACAAATATTGGATTAGCAAGCAATATTGCAGGTGCTACATTTAGCTGGACAATTGGAACGATTATAGGTGGTATTACCGGCGCAAGTGCGTCAAATGGATCAAACATAGGACAGACTTTGACCAATCCCGGAGCTACAGCAGGTTCGGTTATTTATTCAATAACACCATCTGCTAATAGTTGCCCCGGAAGTACAACCAATATTTTGGTAACTGTAAATCCTGAACCTTCTATAAATATTATGACAACGACAGTTTGTAGCGGAGTTGGATTTGCGATGGCACCTGTCAATGGAGTAGATGGCATAGTGCCTTTGGGAACAACTTATCACTGGTCTGCTCCGACAGGACCAGGTTTTACAGGAGGCCTTGCAGGCAATGGAACCAGCATAACAGGGACACTCACCAATACAACCAACAATCCTGTTACTGCAATTTATACTGTGACACCGACATCATCAGTAGCATTGGGAAGTTGCCCCGGCCCTGCTTTTACAGTAACAGTGACAATAAATCCAACACCCAATGTTTCAACAATAAGTCCAACTACAATTTGTAGCGGTACCACTACAAATATTGCGTTAACCAGCAATGTGGCAGGCACCACTTTTAGCTGGACAATAGGTGCAATTACCGGTGGAATTACCGGCGCAAGTGCTTCCAACGGCTCAACCATAGCTCAGACTCTGACAAACCCGGGAATAACTGCCGGTTCTGTAACTTATATTGTCACTCCTTTAGCAAATGCATGTCCCGGAAGTGCAACAAATATCGTTGTTACTGTTAATCCTGCACCAAATGTTACAACTAATAGTATTACCACTATTTGTAGTGGGATGACAACAAACATAGTACTGACAAGCAATGTTGCAGGTACTACTTTTAGTTGGACTATCGGGTCAATTATAGGAGGAATAACAGGTGCCAGTGCAGCAAATGGATCATCTATTGCACAAACTCTGACCAATCCCTTGTCTACCGTAGGCAACATCACTTATATAGTCATACCATCAGCTAACAATTGTCCTGGGGTCTCATCAAATATTCTGGTTACCGTAAATCCTGTTCCTGCAATATCTCCTTTGACCACTACAATTTGTAGCGGAACAGGATTCACTGTGATTCCTGCTGACGGTACCAATGGTATTGTGCCTTTTGGAACAACTTATAATTGGTCTGCACCAACCGGTGCAGGATTTACAGGTGGCGTGGCAGGAAGTGGCACCAATATTAACGGCACACTTACCAACACTACCAACAATCCGGTCACTGCCACTTATACAGTCACCCCAACAACCTCAGCTATATTGGGAAGTTGTCCCGGTACTGTGTTTAATGTGACGGTACTGGTGAATCCAACACCGATTGTTTCAACTTCAAGTCCAACGACCATTTGCAGCGGAAATACTACAAACATAGTATTAACAAGCAATGTTGCCGGAGCTACATTTGGCTGGACAATCGGAACAATTACCGGTGGAATAACAGGGGCAAGTGCATCAAACGGATCAACCATATCCCAGACTTTGATAAATGCAGGGATCAATGCAGGAACGGTAACTTATATTGTCACTCCTTTGGCCAATGCATGTCCGGGTAGTGTCAACAACATTGTGGTAACAGTAAATCCTGTACCTGCAATATTACCGATGATTTCTACTGTCTGTAGTGCTGCTGGCTTTACAATAACACCAGTAAATATTACCAATGGTATTGTCCCGGCTGGAACAACTTATAGTTGGTCTGCACCAGCAGGAATTGGATTTACAGGTGGTGTTGCCGGAAATGGTGCAAATATCAGTGGTGCTCTCACAAATACAACCAACATTCCTGTAACAGCTGTTTATACAGTTACGCCAACTTCATCAATAGCTCTGGGAAATTGTCAGGGATCTTCTTTTACTGTATCAGTGACAGTGAACCCAGAACCCGATGTGACCACCATTAGCCCGACAACAATTTGCAGTGGAAATACAACAAACATTGCATTGTTAAGCAATGTTGCAGGGACTTCATTCAGTTGGACAATCGGACCAATTACAGGTGGAATAACAGGCGCCAGCGCTTCAAACGGTTTGACAATAGCCCAGACATTGACCAATCCGGGAACAACCGCAGGAACGGTTACTTATATTGTCACCCCATCAGCAAATGCATGCGCCGGTATTGCAACAAACTTTATCGTAACAGTAAATCCTTTACCTGATGTAACTGCAATTCCAACCTCTATTTGTAGCGGAGCTGTTTCAAATATTGCATTGGTAAGCAATGTTGCTGGTGCTTCATTTAGCTGGACTGTTGGTACTATTACAGGTGGAATAACAGGCGCGAGTGCATCAAACGGAACAACGATTGCCCAGCCATTAACAAATCCGGGGGCTACTGCCGGTACGGTGACATATATTGTTACACCATTGGCAAATGCTTGTCCGGGTGCTACTACAAATATTTTGATTACTGTAAATCCTATGCCTGCCATTACAGCAATGTCCTCAACTGTGTGTAGTGGTATTGGAGTAACAGTAACACCCGTTGACGGAACAAATGGTATCGTTACTTTGGGAACAACCTATAGCTGGTCTGCTCCCACTGGTGCAGGATTTACAGGAGGTGCCGCAGGAAGTGGAGCAAATATTATTGGAACACTCACAGACACAACCAGCAGTCCCGCTATTGCTACTTATACTGTGACACCAACAACTTCAGCAGCTTTAGGAAGCTGTACTGGCCCTGCTTTTACCGTAACTGTAACAATAAACCCAACACCAATAATTCCACAATTAACTTCGACCGTATGCAGTGGAACTCCTTTTACGATCATCCCACAGGACAATCCTCCTACAGCGATTGTTCCTGCAACTACAACCTATACATGGAATTCTCCTGTTATAAATCCTTTGGGCACAATAACGGGCGGAAGCTCTCAATTAACCGGGCAGACCTCTATCAGCCAAACATTGAATAATACAACAATAAATCCTGCAACTGCAATTTATACGATAACACCTGATGCAATCGGTTGTACCGGCAATACTTTCATATTAACAGTAACAGTAAATACAACACCCGTTGTACCGGCACAAACTGTTACCATTTGTAGCGGAAACACATTTACAATAAACCCTTTGAATAATCCTCCAACAACAATCATTCCGGCAGGTACTACCTATACGTGGTCAACACCTACAATTACCCCTTTGGGTGCTATTACCGGTGACAGTGCACAGTCAACTGGGCAAGCCATCATTAGCCAGACTCTGACAAATATCACAAACAGTCCGGCAATTGTAACTTATATTGTATCACCTTCATCCGGTTCGACAGGAAATTGCGTTGGCAATTCTTTTACTGTAACAGTAACTGTAAATCCAAGACCATTTATTCCCGTGCAGGCAACAACTATCTGCAGTGGCTCTGCATTTGTGATCAATCCTGCAAACAATCCGCCTTCTACTCTGGTACCCCTGGGTACAACCTACACATGGACCTCACCTGTCAGTACTCCAGTTGCTACCATCACCGGTGGAAGTGCTCAGGCAACCGGTGTGTCTTCAATAACTCAGATACTTTATAATTCAACAATAAACCCCGGGGTTGAAACTTACAATGTAACTCCTTTGTCAGGAAGTTGTGTTGGTAATAACTTTACGATTAATGTTACAGTTGATGCAACACCAACAGTTCCTGCACAAACAGCTATCATCTGTAGTGGTGATTCATTCACAATAAATCCACTTAACAATCCTCCAACGGCAATAATTCCTACGGGTACAACTTATACATGGGGCGTTCCTGTGGTTAATCCTGTTGGTGCCATATCCGGCGCCAATGCACAGTTAACCGGGCAGCCTGTCATTAGTCAAACGCTCACAAATTTAATTACAAGTCCGGCAACAGTTACATACTCTATTATACCGACATCAGGTTCAACTGGAAATTGCCCGGGGAATAATTTTACCCTCACTGTTACAGTGAATCCGACACCTGTTGTTCCGGCTCAAACAGCGACAATATGTAGTGGGTCTGCTTTTACTGTCTCACCGGTAAACAATCCTCCACAAGTCATTTTGCCCATAGGTTCTACATTTATATGGGGAGCACCTGTTATCAATCCACCTGGATCGCTGACAGGAGGAAGCGCTGTGTTAACAGGACAGACTTCCATCAGTCAAACATTGACAAATATTACGAATAGCACGGCAACAGCAGTGTACACAGTGACTCCTGCTATTGGCAATTGTATAGGAAATACATATACAGTAACGGTAACAGTTAATCCCGCACCATTGATACCTGCACAATCAACAACAATATGCAGTGGTGCAACATTTACTGTCAGCCCCACAAACAATCCTCCAACCGCAATTGTTCCTGCAGGTTCAACTTACACATGGAGTACTCCGGTTATTAGCCCTCCCGGAAGTATCACAGGAGGCAGTTCACAATTGACCGGACAGACTTCCGTTAGCCAAACGCTTACCAACAATACAAACACTGCTGCAACTGCAACATACACTGTAACACCAAACGCAAATGGTTGTCCCGGCAATAATTTCACAGTGATAGTTACAGTAAATCCTACGCCTTTGATACCTCCTCAAGTGGCTACAGTATGCAGCGGAGCAACATTCACTGTCATTCCGGTAAATAATCTTCCGGCAACAATAGTACCTGCAGGCACAACTTATACATGGAGTGTGCCTGTCATAGCACCAGCCGGAGCACTGACAGGAGGATCTGCCCAACCAACCGGACAATCCGGCATCAGTCAGACACTCATCAATAATACCAATAATCCTGCGACGGCGACCTATACGGTAACACCAACTGCTGGTCAATGTACAGGCAATAGTTTTACTGTAACTGTCACTATTGATGCCAAGCCAAAAATTCCAAATGACACCATCACTATTTGCGGTTCCGGTCAGTTTACTTACAATCCTCTGAATAATCCTCCTTCAACCATTGTTCCTTTGGGAACAACTTACACATGGGCTGCACCTACAGTTACCACTGGTGTTACAGGTGGTGCTGCAGGTTCCGGTATCATCAACGGTACATTGACAAATACCACAAGCGTGCCGCAAGCTGCTATTTACATCATAACACCCACTTCAGGTTCTGCAGGATTGTGCGAAGGACCGGCATTTTCATTGACGGTTCTCATCAATCCAATTCCGGTTATTCCAAATTTGACTGAAACCGTTTGCAGCGGAAATTATTTTTATGCTTTCCCGCAAAACAGCCCACCGGATACAATTGCGCCTATCGGTACTACTTATAGCTGGTCAGCACCAATAGTGACAGGAGGAATTACCGGGGGCAATGCAGGAACAAATCAAACAATGATAGGTGACACCCTGCTGAATCCAACGAATACTCCTCAAACAGCCATTTATTATGTGGTGCCTATTTTCAATGGTTGCCCTGGAAGTATGTTCACAGTTACAGTTACTGTTAATCCAACACCTTTAATACCCAACAAATTTTTGACTCAGTGCAGCAGCGAAGTATTCTCTTTACAAGTGCCTTTAAATAATCCGCCAAATACAATCGTACCTAATGGCACATCATTTAGCTGGTCAGCACCAACCACTACCGGTAATTTATCAGGAGGCTCATCGGGGATTAATCAAAGTTCCTTCAACGGCTCATTATACAATTCATCCAATCTTCCTCAAACAGCTACTTACACCATCACACCAACATCAGGAGCACCTGATTTTTGCTCTGGTCCACCTTTTACACTCATGGTTACCATTAACCCTGCACCACATATACCGGACCAGAAAGCATTTATTTGTCCGGGTGAAACATTTACTGTTACTCCACATAACGGAATACCTACAAATGCGACTATTGTACCCAACGGAACCACATATAGCTGGTCATCACCTACGGTTACAGGAGGCATGACAGGAGGCACTTCAAACTCAAATCAACCTTCGATAAATGGTGACCTGACGAACTACACACAGGCATTGCAAACGGCAACTTATTCCGTCACTCCTACAGCAGGAAGTTGTATTGGAAATATTTTCAACGTCATCATTACTGTCTATCCGCAACCTGTTGCAGGTTTCAGTGTTGTAGGTAACAACCCTCACAAGGATGATGATGTTCAATTCATCAATACTTCACAATATGCAATAAATTACCTCTGGAATTTTGAAGATGGGACTACTGATAATACCACCGATGTAAACATTACCCACAGCTTCGTTAATAATGGCAACTACTATGTGACGCTTATAGCCATCAATAATTATGGCTGTGAAGACAGTGTCTCACATTTGGTGGATGATGAAGATTATTTTCTGCGTGTCCCAAATGCATTGTATCCTGGTGATCCTGATACATTGGTAAATCAATTCAAGCCCATCGGAAAGGGTTTAAAAGTCTTCCAAATGCAAATCTATGATGAGTGGGGAAACCTGAAATGGGAAACTAATAAATTGGATATCTATGGACGCCCCAGTGAAGGCTGGAAAGGAAAAGATCTCAAAGGAAATGAACTGCCTTTTGATGTGTACACATGGACGATTTATGCAAAGTTCCTCGATGACTCCGATTGGAATGGCACCGACGATAAACAACATTATAAAACAGCAAAAAGCGGCACTGTTACTTTAGTCAGATAAAATGAAAATGAAAAAGTACCTGATAGCAATATTTCTTTTGGTTTTCTGTGGCAAACTTTTTGCCCAGGACCCCAGCTTTTCACAGTTTTATTTTAACCAGCTTTACTATAATCCTGCTTTCTGTGGCTTCACGGGTGGCACATACGTTTCGGCAACATACAGATCATTATGGCCGACACTGCCGGGGCATTACAATTCACAAAAATTCAGTTGGGAATATAATATCCCCAACGATTTTGGCCTCGGTGGCATTGGTGTTATTGTCGCTAATGATGATGAAGGTCCTTCCAATCTTAGCAGCGGAAATTTAAAGACAATTTCTATTGGTGTGCCATTTTCTATAAGACCGGTAAGCTTTAGCAAGAAAAACGATTTTAATTTTCAATTCGGTGTTGAACCTTCGATCATACAAAAAAGCATCAACTGGGATAAGCTTATTTTTAGTGATCAGTACAGCCCTGTTGACGGGGACTTCATTACCTCAAGCAGTTTTTCAGGTAAAGATGATAATTCAGGCCGCATTGTTCCTGATCTTGCGGTTGGAGGTGTGTTTGATTACAGGCAAAAACTAAACAGGTTGTATTACCACATTACGGGAGGCATTGCGTGTTATCACATACTGGAGCCTTCTCATTTTTTCTACAATTTTGAATCAGTTCTGCCGCGTAAACTTGTTATTCATACCAGCATTCAGCGCGATCTGAAATCAGACAACAGCATATCTTTTACGGGAGTTTATGAAGGTCAAAAAAAGATGAAGACTTATTTGTTCGGCTCAAATTTCCTGTTCAACCATACCGTTTACGTAGGGACATGGTTTCGCACATGGACTGCTCCTTTGGGCAATGCCGATGCAGTTATTTTCATAGCAGGTGCAGGTATTCCTGCATACTCTAAAAGATATCATCCTTTTGTTTCACTAAGCTATGATCTGACAGTTTCAAAACTTGCAGGAGCGGCCAATAATGCTCTTGAGATAAACATTTCTGTGTTGATTGATCAAAAGACAAACAACAAGTGCAAACACAAGCGATATGTGGATCCTTTCATTACCATCGAACATGCAGTGAAGAGTCAATTTCAGTATAAGTAATTCTGAAATGCATAGTCATTTGTCAATAGTCATTTGTCAATAGTCAATGGTCAATTTTGATTTTAGAATGAGCTTAATGCGAAAATTCATTTTTTGCGTCATGAAAAGCTGCAAAGCCCGCAATCATAAATTTCTATTCAGATTTTAATAATTTTGGAACTATCTTTACAGACTTTATTTCACTAAAATAATTTGAATCTACTGACCGAAATTCCGGCTATTTTATTTATCATCGTTGGCTCCTGCTATGCCATCATAATCATTGCTTTTAATGTTGCCTGGTTCAGGTTGAAATGGTGGAAAAACACAATCACATCTCCTGTTACAAAGGTCACTGTGATCATACCTGTTCGCAATGAAGAGAAAAACATTATTCCCTGTCTTGAAAAGGTCACCACTCAAAATTATCCTTCTTCTCTCTATGAAATTATTGTTGTTAATGACTCTTCAACCGACCATACATTTTCGCTGGTGACAAAATTCATGTTAGCGAATTCACATAAAAGTATTTCACTCCTCAATCTTTCACAAAGGAAAACTTCTTTTAAAAAAGCCGCAATCACCAGAGCTGTCAACATTACACAAAGTGACCTCATCATTACTACGGATGCTGATTGCAGCATGAGCGAAGGATGGATAACTGCCATTGCCGGTTACTATGAAAAAATGAAGCCTGCCATGATTGCCGGACCCGTGTGTTTTAAAAATGAAAAAGGAATATTCAATAAAATGCAGGCATTAGAGTTCCTCAGTCTTATAGCCTCCGGTGCTGCCTCAATCCAACTGGGTATGCCTACAATGTGCAATGGCGCCAACCTTGCTTATGAAAGGTCCGCTTTTCTTCAAGCAGGAGGCTATGATGATGATTTAAATTACACTTCCGGTGATGATATTTTTTTACTGCATAAAATGAAAGCACAGCATAAAAAAATCGCTTTCATCAAATCGCGTGAAGCTATCGTTGAAACAACTGCTCAACCTTCACTGAAGATGTTTTTGAATCAAAGAAAACGCTGGGTTTCCAAGAGCCGCGGCTATACCAATATTGCAACTATCACCGTTGCTCTGCTGGTTTTATTGTTCAATTCGGTCATCGTTGCAAGCCTGATTATGTCGTTTTTTTTCACACCATTTCTTTGGTTGTTCCTTGAATTTTTCATTATAAAATCTGTAGTTGACCTGCCTGTTTTGACAGGAATTTCTACTTTCGCAAATAAGAAAAAATTGATGTACTTTTATCTCCCTTTGCAAATCATCTATCCTCTGTATATTGTTTGCACAGGATTTCTGGGGTTGTTTGGGAGTTTTGAATGGAAAGAAAGAAAATACAAACAATAGCAATAGTCATTGGTCATTGGTCACTAGTCATTGACGGTGGACTATTGACAATTGACTAATGACGAATGACTATTGACGAATAACAATTGACAATTTTATGTGGAAGAGTTTTTACAAAAGCAAATGGTTGCTGCCGCTGATCGTTTCCGTACTTTTTGTCGGCCTGCTTTCGCTGCGGTTATTGTCGGATCCTGACCTTGGTTTTCATTTGAATTCCGGCAGGTGGATCATGGAACATTTCTCTTTTCCATCAAAAGATACTTTTACTTTCAGTGCAACTCACAACGATTATACTGACCTGCAATGGCTTTTCCAGGTGATCATTTTTCTTTGTTTTAAAGTCACAGGATACGCAGGACTGTGCATCCTCACTGCATGTCTGAGCCTGGCTTTGTTTTTCATTCTGCTAAAAAGAAACTTCTCACTGGGCATTCCTTTGTATCTTTCGTGCATTTTACTTCCTGCCGCTTTTCTGATCATCGAGGCGAGAATCGTTCTCAGGCCCGAGATGTTCACATTTATTTTTATCACCACAGCCCTGCTCATTCTCGACAATTATTATCACAGTGGCAAAAAACAACTCTATCTGCTGGCAGTGCTAATGCTCGTCTGGTGCAACATCCATAGTCTTTTTATACTTGGCTTTGCGCTGACAGGGTCTTATTTTGTCAGCTTACTGATCAGGGACAGGAAAGTGGACCTTTACTTTTTATTATGGATGTGTTTGTCATTTGCAGTTTGCCTGATCAACCCATATTTTATCAGGGGTTTCACATTTCCTCTTGAGCTTTTTACACGTTTCGACAGCAACAACATTTACCATCAATACATCAAAGAATTCAGGTCGTTTTTTCACATTGACTTCACATCAGTAAAGGATATTTTGTTCATATTATTTTCTGTTTTTTCAATCTTCCTTGCACTGATCACCATTAGAAAAAGAAAAGCACACGAGCTCATCCTGATGTTGATTTTTCTTTATCTTGCATTGATCTCCATACGCAACATACCGCTATTTGTGATCATCGCCTTTCCTATCACAGGAGCATCATTGAAGCAGTTCACTGAAATGATGAAGAAGAGAAAAAAATTCACTGACACCAAATGGATAAGGCGTGTTGTCTTCTGTATGCTGCTAATCATTCCGGTGGTTCTTTCGTTCAGGCTGTTCACCAACTCCTGGTATCTTTCCAATGAATCTTATTTTAAAACCGGCATGGGTATTGATGAATTTCAGCAACCAGAGAAAGCCGCAACTTTCATGACTGACCATAAGCTGAACGGAAAAATTCTCAATAGTATTGGCTTTGGTGGCTGGCTTGGATGGCGTACGATGCAACCTGTGTTTATTGACGGACGTCTTGAGGTGATGAAAGAAGATCTTTATAATGAAGTGGTGAATAGCTGGAATGGCGGCCTTGTGAACCTTCTTTCCAAATACGATCCGAAATTCATCGTCTATAACTATCAGAAGTATTACACCTGGACTTCGCAGATCGCCGCAATGCCGCAATGGAAGCTCATCTATCTCGACGGTAACGCTGCTATATTTATGAAAAAAGACACGACCATCAACATGCCTGAAATTAATTTTGTAACACTTCCGTTGAAATTCGGACTAAATGAATCAACGGATGACCAGAAAAAAATGCAGACTTTAAATCTCGTGCCCAATGGAAAATTCCTTACGTGGATGGAGGGGTTCTATAAAAAGGTGAAATACGAAAACAGAAGTCTTCTCAACATTGCATCTTTTTGCCTTGAGTTGAAGCAATACACCACAGCCGAAAGGTTTTTTCTTGAAGTGCTGAAACGCTCTGAAGGCCGCGAAGTCTCTGTGTATTATGCGTTGTCGGAAATTTACAAAAACACCGGCGACACTGAAAAAGAACAAGCCTGTCTGCAAAAGATCATGTTGTCTGATAAAAAGAACCAGTATGCAATTTCTTCCATGCAGGATCTGAAATCCGGCGCAGGAGTTGATGCAGCGAAATCCATTCCCGACGGCAGCAAGGAAACCCGTGCAAAACAATTCTTCAACAGCGGCAATTCCAAATACAGAAATGGAGATATTGAAGGAGCGCTTATAGCCTACGACAGCGCCATTGCACTGAATCCTGGCCATTTTAAAGCCTATAACAACCGTGCGATCATCAAAGCCAACGACCTCAAAAAAGATAAAGAGGCGCTTGAAGATTTTGACAAGGCAATAGCGCTTAATGCTGATTATCCCGAAGCTTTACTGGGAAGAGGCACATCCAAATACAACCTCAAGGACTACACAGGCGCATGCAACGACTGGAGCAAAGCAGCTGGACTGGGAAATTTGGAGGCGGGAAAAGAAATGGAGAAATATTGCAAGTAGGGGTTGGGAGAAAACTCCAAATTCCAAGTCTCAAATTCCAAATTCCAAATTCACAGGGGTGCTTCATTTGGGCTGGGTTTCATTGTTGGCACATTTTTCCTGATGTGTGACATCATAGTATTTTGAATTTACGAACACTGCAGGAGATGCGCCCGAACGAAGGAGACGCATACAAACGTGGCTTGCCATTGTCTTTTATATTACAAATCCTGGTGTAATCAAAGTGTCGCATTGCACATCAATTTTTGCTCAAAGGACAGGAGGGAACTTAGCAAGGATTGTCTTTTACTGGCACAATTTTCAAAAACAACAGCCCCTGTTTGGAATTCAATCGTAAAGGGACTGTAGTTTGATGCTTGTAACTTGATGATATTTAAATGGGGGAAGAAGATAGTAACATAGGTTCAGAAGGTATGCTCATGATTTCGGAAGGTATGCACATAGGCAAGGAAGATATGCTAATACCTTCAAAAGGTATTAAGCAACCTTCGGAAGATATGCGCATACGCAAAAAGTTAGGCGCATACGTTCAAAAGGTATTAAGCAACCTTCGGAAGATATGCGCATACGCAAGGAAGATATGCTAATACCTTCAAAAGGTATTAAGCAATCTTCGGAAGGTATGCTTATACGCAAAAAAGATATGCGCATACTCAACGAAGGTATGCGCATACGCAATGAAGATATTGAGCAATCTTCCGAAATCATGGATTATTCCAAATTTACTTACCGGTTCTGCCTGAAAACCAATCAGTCCACTCACCGTAAGTGTCATTTGGAAGCACCAGACAATTGTGTTGCCAAATCTCGATATCGGGTTTTTCACCAGTCAGGTTCTTTCTGCCTTTTGTTGTGGCACGCAGAGGTTTTGAGGTTATTCAAAAAAATCTCTTTCAAAATGCGACTAAAGTCAATTGCCTATTGCACTTTTTTCAGTTCATTAAAATGAACTGCAATAAATGCTGCACTGACATCTATTGCAGTCTTGCTTTAGCAGACTGAAAGAAAAATTCGCCGCCGCTGCGCTTTAGCATCATTGTTTTTCAGTGTAATGAATCCCAAGAATTCACATGTTTTTAGAAAATGCTTCACAGCGAGACATACAACTCCACAGGAGTATCACATTCCGTTTTAAAACATTTTCTATAAACATGTAATCCCTTTCGGGATTGATGAAAACCTGTCAGCGTTTTTTCAACCTGACAGCGTTTTGTAAAAAAATCTCTTTTTACCTCACCCCCCGCCCTCTCCTAAAGGCGAGGGAGCCTCCGCATTTCATAGAAAGAGTGGCAAAAAACACATGCATCATTTTTTCAAAACAAGCAGGAAGTTTGCGACGACAGTCACCCCTTCGCCTTTAGGAGAAGGGGACGGGGGATGAGGTTAAAACAATATTGAAAATTGAGTAGGTTTATGCTATTCCAGGTCCGACTTAAAGTCGGACCTGGAATAGAGGATACTTTCATCTCAATTATTTCTCAATCCTCATCTTTAACAAAGCCTCCGCCAATATCAAATCCTCAGGCATGGTGATCTTGAAATTTTCGCGGCTACCTTCAACGATGGAAATTTTTTCACCCAGATTTTCAACAACTGTTGCATCATCTGTGAAGCTGTCGCTGTAAGGCTGGAGATATGCTTTCTTCAACAAACTGCCTTGAAAGCACTGGGGGGTTTGAACAAAATAAATATGATCCCTGTTCAATGGTTCGGTGGAATCATTTTTTAAGATCCTTATTGAATCGTGTGGATGGACACACGGAATTGCAGCGCCGTTTTTTTCGGCACAGTTAAAAATTCTTTCAATGACATCTTTTGTGATGAGAGGCCGCACAGCATCATGAACAGCGATCAATCCTTCACTGTCATGAATTTTATCGAGGCCATTTTTCACTGAATAAAACCGTGTGGCGCCTCCTTCAGCAATGGTCAGATTTTCGGTGAAGGAATATTCCTCACAAAGTTTTTGCCATGTTATTATTTCCTCTTTGGGCAAAACCAGTACTATATTCAGGTCTTTGTCAAAGTCCTTGAAAACACTGATGGTTCGCATAAGTATTGGGGTTTCTACAAGGCAAATAAATTGCTTGGGGATGTCAGATTTCATCCGCGTACCTGCGCCGCCTGCAACTATGATAACATGATTTTTCAAGCACTAAAAATATTAAAAAAGCCCGCCGTTACAGGCAGGCTCTTCATTTATATGATCAGCATGGCATCACCGTATGAAAAGAACTTGTACTTTTCATTTACAGCTTCCTTGTATGCTTTCATCAGCAAGTCATAACCGGCAAATGCACCAATGTGCATCATCAGGGTTGACTGCGGCAGATGGAAGTTGGTGATCATCGAATCGCCTACATGAAAATCGTAAGGAGGAAACAAAAATTTATTTGTCCAGCCACTGTAAGGCTTGAGCATTCCGCTGATGGTTACTGATGATTCAACAGCCCTCGAAGTTGTGGTTCCTACCACACACACTTTATGTTTTTCTTCTTTGGCTTTGTTCACAATCTTGACAGCTTTCTCTTCAATGATCATCTGTTCCGAATCCATTTTATGTTTGGAAAGGTCTTCCACATCCACGCTTCTGAAAGTTCCCAGTCCCACATGCAGTGTAATTTCAGCAAAAGAAACGCCTTTTAATTCCAAACGTTTCATCAGCTCTCTGCTGAAGTGCAGTCCTGCAGTTGGCGCTGCTACGGCTCCTTCAACTTTGGCATAAATGGTTTGATATCTATCCTTGTCTTCTATTTCAACCGGCCGTTTGATCAGTTTCGGAAGTGGTGTTTCACCAAGGCTCTCTATGGTTTTTTTGAACTCATGATAAGGACCATCAAACAAAAAACGGAGTGTTCTACCTCTTGAAGTAGTGTTGTCAATAACTTCGGCAACCAGTGTGTCGTCGTCACCAAAATAAAGTTTGTTGCCTATCCTTATTTTCCTTGCAGGATCAACCAGAACATCCCAAAGACGGGCTTCATGATTCAATTCTCTCAGCAGGAAAACTTCGATCTTGGCACCGGTTTTCTCTTTTGTTCCATACAATCTTGCCGGAAAAACCCTGGTATTATTCAGTACCATAACATCACCATTTCCAAAGTACGACAAGACATCTTTGAAAATTTTATGCTCTATTGTCTGTGTTTTCCTGTTTAAGACCATCAGTTTACACTCTTCACGGTTTTTTGATGGATGGTATGCAATAAGTTCCGGGGGTAAATGGAACCTGAAATCAGATAATTTCATTGTTTAATTGTTTAGAAATAAAAAAATTAAGCACATCTAAAAGCGCCATATATTCGGCGACATTGTTAGATGTTTGGTTGTTCATTTCTTTTGCTGAAATATATTTGGAGAACTCAAAAATTCTCTTGCGCTCTTTATCAAGTATAAAACCCCCTAATCCCATGTTACCGGAGGGATTGATGGGTTCACAACAACCATCAACATAGGCAACATAATAATCTTTTTTATTATTATTCATTTTTGTATTATTCCGGTTCTTTATAATTAACTGCTTTTCCCTCATTCCTAACATCTTTATATCTATCAATGTGACCGCAGGGGTTTTCCCATCCATCGCAATGTAGCCTTCTTGAACCATCATAAGAAATAGTCCCGAATATTTTCCCCCTTCTTCCTCCGCATATAGGGCAATTATCAGATATTTCAAGTGTTATTATATTGCCGGGGTAGCCCCCATGCTCTGACATTTTAGGAATTGTGACTATCATGATTATTTTGTTTTATTAAATTTATAGAATAACATTCCAAACTAAATCTCTGTGAAAGCAGCATTTTTGCTCAAGCCTTTTTTCTTTATAGAATTCAATTAAAATTCTGCCTTCTGAATATGGTCTCTCTAAGGATATATCTTCCAGTTTGTATTCTTTATCACAAACATCACATTTAATTTTTACTTTTGAAAAATCTTTTATTAAATGTTTAAAAAATGATGTCGGCAGACATTCCCATATTTCACCAATCTCTTTTTTAAAACCTTTTATACCTATGTTTCTTCCGTTTTTGAAATAGAACATTTCTGAAAATGGACAATTTTCATAATATGTTACAATTGTTTGATTTTTAAAAAGATTTCTTAAAGCTTTGTGTATTTCTTGAATGGTATTAAATATCTCAGTTTCTCTACCAATTCTGAACCAACTTCCACCATCTTTTTCATTAAGAAGATTTGCTTCCTTTTGGGTTTTAATAACTTTTTTTAATTCTGTTTCATCATTATGACAAATTGAAGAATAATATCTGGGCGGTTGGGTTGTATCTTCAATAAGGTCATATTCGCAATAATAGTGTTCAGCGCTTATATCTAAGCCTTGCCCCGTTGTTATGTTTGCCAATATCATAATTGTTTTGTTTTATGAAAATATACGAGAACAAGCAAAAAAGGTTTCAAATTTTTAACCATTTAATCCCATTCATAACTTTTAAGTTTCCGGCGACCTTTATGTACTTCAACGCCCAGTGCTGGGCATCAACATCTTTAAACGGAGAGGTATTG
>Ga0118677_10004549_pt1 | contig 25147 bp, 22 predicted proteins | sample AliMusrvi5mmetaG_FD_86154 | JGI IMG/M metagenome (GOLD analysis project Ga0118677, IMG submission 86154)
ACGATGGGTCATTCCAACTTCGCCGAAGTTGGATCCCGCTTTCTGTGTAGCGGTCGCGGAAGGAGGATTTTAACCCGGAATTTTATCTCCAACTTCGGAGTTCGGGATGAATTGCCGGACGGACGCCGTGGTTGGTTCCCTGCTTGCTTCCAATTCGCCAGATCGGATCTGGCGAATTTCTGGCAGGCGGTTCGAGTCGATGCTGTAGAGACTTTACGATGGCGAATCTTCCGAGACTCGGTCGGCGGGGGCCGGGCGCGTTGAGCGGGGGGAGCCCATACGTTCCGGGTGGGACTGCTCCAACTGTCGCAGGCGCTGGAAGTGAGCCTGCAAATCGAAACCGTCCTCCTTCGCGATCTCCTCGCGGATTCGCCAGATTTCTTCGATGGGGTTCTCCTGTTTCATTCCAGTTTTCATCATGGTTCGTCTGGGAAGTGCTGTTCGAGGTCCATCGCGTCGTGGAGGTAGCGCAGGATTTCCAGGTGGGTCCGGGTCGTTCGGAACAGGATGAAATGTCTGGGGCGTTGCAAATGGGGATTGCGGCCCCGTGTCCGGCTGTGGCGGAGGTGGTAGATAAATAGGGCATCGGCGGCATGTTGCGATCCCGGACGCTCCGGGTCCTCCGCAAGGTCCAGCAATGCCTGGCCGATGAGCTGGCTGTAGCGCTCCATCGCCGGACGACCGAATGCGTCGAGCGTCCATTCCAGAATGGACTGAAGGTCGGAATCAGCCGTCGCCGTGTGGCGAATGGTCTTCATCGCCCCACAGGAGCTTTGCGAAGTGCGGAACGGGCGATTTTTTCCAGATGACGCGAAATATCCGCAGCGGGAAGATCCGTGAACCGGCCGGCGGCAACATCGTCGATGCCGGCCCGCGCCGATTCGCGGAGGCGCTGGATTTTCAGTTGGCGCAAAGTCTGCTCGTGTTCGAGAAGCCGGAGCCCGGCGCGAACGACCTCACTGGCGTTACCGAATCGGCCATCGCGAACATTCGTCTCTACAAACTTTTTGAAGTGTGGCGGGAGGTTGACATTTTGGGTTGGCATGGGTTCAAGTTGCGGGAGTTGGCAACAATTGTCAATTTCTAGGACGCCCGGAAATCATGCAGAGTCAAGAACCGGCGGGCACCACGGCAAGGACTTTGATGTGGCGGTCGGCGAAGTCGATCCAGTAATGGATGGCGTAGCCCGAGCAGATGGAAATCTCGACCCTTCTTCCAATCGCATCATGCTCGAAATAATCGGAAAGGCGGTCGGGAGCAGACCGGAGGCTCGGGAGGTGGTTGAGGAGGCGTTTCCGGGTTTTTGCTGGCAGGGCGCTCAACGTGGAAACGACTTCCAAATCGACGAAGAGGCGATAAGACACGGCAGGGATTACTCGGGGAGCCGCGACTTCAGCTCATCCAGCTCCACCCAGTTTTCCGGGTTCCGGTCGTCAATCTTGCCGGCCAGTATTTTTTGGAAAGCCTGATCGTTGTCGGTTTGAACGGCGACCAGACACGCGATGAGCTGCCGCAGTTCACCAGGCGGCAACTGAATGGCTTGGTCTTTCAACTCTGTGAATGACATGGGAGCAACCTATCTGATGGCGAAATAAACGTCAAATCGAAGCGATTTATTCCTGCCTGAAAGATTTCAGCAGCCCGACGGAATCCAGCCCGCCGAACCCCTGGGATTCGAGGTGTTCGCGGAGTGCCTGCGTGGCGGCGGCGGCGATTTTGTGGACACCCTGCTTCGTCATGCCGAGCTGGCCGCCGATTTCCGAATAGCTGTGGCCCTGGCCGATGGCGGTGAGCACCACCCGGAAGCGTTCCGGCATCTGTGCCATCGCCCGCTGGAGGGCCGCGATGGACTCCGCCCGGTTGACCTGCGTGGCCACCGACTCCTGATTTTTGTCGGGGGTATTCTGAACCAAGTCCGTCTGGGTGCTTTGCATCCCTGCCGGTTGATCCAGCACGTAGGCGTGGTGATGGTGATGCCGGACCTGCTTTTCGTAGAGGCTGCGGAGGGCATTGCGGACGGCCTGGGAGGCGTAGGCGGTGAAATCGCCCTTCGACGAATCGAACTGTCGGCCAGCGGCAGCGAGCGCCTCCTGCGCCTGGATTTCAATCTCCGGCAGGTCGATGCCCGGGATGTTTGAGAAATCGCGGGCAATATGCCGGGCGAGCGGCAGGAGTTTGGCGATTTCGGCGTCCATGTGCCCGGAGATACCAGAAATTCTTGGGAGTTGAGAAATTCTTTCAGAATTCCTCTACCTGAACCGTCGATTCATCTGCCGAGCGAAAGTCGCTGGGCGGTGAAGCGGGGGAGGCCGGCGCGGATAATTTTTCTTTTCGTTCGCTTGATGTCGTATTCGACGCGGCGAAACTCGACGGCATGCTGTTCCGGCCGGTAGATGACGTAGCAGGCACGGGTGCCGCCGTCGCGGGGCTGGCCGACCGCGCCAACATTCACGAGAACTTTTCCACCTGGCGGCAGCGGCATGATTTCTTTCCCTGTCCGTTGGGTGACTTGCCCGCCGGGTGATTCTTGCCACCAGAGCATCGGCTTGTGGGTATGGCCACAGAAAGCGAGGTGTGAAGATTGGGCCGAAAAATGCCTGCGGGCGTCTTCCGGGGAAATGATGTATGGCCACCCGAACGAACTCGTCAGCGAGGCATGGGTGAAAACAACCCCATCAATTTCCAGATTCCGAGGTAAGGACGCGATCCAAGCCCGGTCGGATTCACTGAGCCGGGCAGCGGCAAACACGACACCGGCAGTAGCCGTATCGTTAAAATCCTCGGGCGGCGAGGGCAGGCAGGCGGCTTCATCGTGGTTTCCCAGAAGCACCGGGCATCCGAGGGCACGAACCGTCCGCATGCAGGATTGCACGCTTGAAGCGTAGCCCACGATGTCGCCCAGGCAGACGATCTCTGAAACCTCCTGCGACCGGACATCGTCAAGAACAGCCGTCAGCGCCTCGAAATTCGAGTGGATGTCACTGATGACCGCGATGGCGTTCTGCATGGACACGAATACGAGTCTGGGGGAATACCGTCAACCGGACGAGCCGAAACTAATTTGAATGGCTCGGCATTGGGAGATGGATTGGATGAGGCAGAGGAGCTGCCGGTATCGGCGACATCGGTCAGGCGCTGCCAGCCATCGGCGTGGGGCATTTTCAAAGCGTTACATTCAATAACGGTTTGATTTCCCTCCATTTTTAATCATGCCCGGATTCCCAGCGCGAGTAAATGCCGCAGGGCAGAACGCCGGAGCCGTCGGCGATCGGGAGCGCGAGCTCGCCCCCGTAGCAATTGCCGGGTTTCATCAACCGCGAAAGCAGGCTCGTCAGGATCGTGGGGGAGAAACCCGTGGTGTAGGAATTGACGAGCAGGAAAAGCGGCTGGTCTGAAAGAATGGACCGGCAACTCTCGAGCAACGGCCAGAAATCCCGCTCCAGTTTCCAGACCTGCCCCTCCGCCCCACGCCCGAAGGAGGGAGGGTCCATGATGATGGCGTCGTATTTCTGGCCGCGGCGCACCTCGCGCTGAACGAACTTCCCGCAGTCATCGACGATGTAGCGGAGTCCGGCCAGTCCGGAGAGCTTGGCGTTTTCTCCGCACCACTGGACCATGCCTTTGGCCGAGTCCACATGGCAGACGGAGGCACCGGCTGCGGCCGCAGCCACCGAGGCCGCTCCGGTGTAGCCGAAAAGATTCAGGAGCCTGACGGGGCGGTCGGCCGCGCGGATTTTTTCCATCAGCCATGTCCAGTTTGGGGCCTGCTCGGGAAAAAGCCCCGTGTGTTTGAAGTTCGTGGGGCGGATTTTGAACCGGAGACCGGCAAACCCGATCTGCCAATGTTCCGGGAGCTGACGCTTGAACTCCCACTGGCCGCCACCGCTCTCCGAGCGATGGTAGATGGCGTCGTAATTGCCCCACGGCTTGTCCAGAGGCCAGATGATTTGAGGGTCCGGGCGGATGAGGTGGATGTCTCCCCAGCGCTCCCGTTTGAGACCGCTGCCACATTGGAGCAACTCGTAGTCCTTCCAATCTGTGGCGAGGAGGTTGGCGGGAGGCGCAATCACATTTTCAGAGCAGTGCCGGGAATGCAGCCTACAGGACTCGAACCTGTGACCCCCACCATGTCAAGGTGATGCTCTACCAACTGAGCTAAGGCTGCGGGAAAGGGGTGGATAAATACTGCAACGCTTGCCGGTTGAAAAGAAAAATCCCTTTGCTTCCGAAGCGAAGGTTGCTTGTCGCGGGGGGCTTCCGAGATTCAACGAACTGGAAGCCCACCGCTCGCGTGTGCCGCGAAGAGGAGGGGGATGCGCTCCTTCATTCTTGCGCGCCGGTGGAATTTTCATTGAGCAAACCGGCGGCGTCCGACAGGTTGGGCGGGAATGGAACTGGTGAACTTGACGCGGCGCACGGAGATCGGATCCAATTCGTATTGGCTGTGCGTCGGGGGGAAGAATGTCATCCTCGACGCGGGGCTGCATCCGAAGCTGGAAGGGCTCGCGGCGATCCCCGACTTCTCCCGCGTGCCCGAGGGAAAAGTGGATGCGATCTTTGTCACGCACGCGCATCAGGACCACGTCGGCGGCCTGCCGGTCCTCACCCGCCGCGAACCGCAGGCCCGGGTTTTTATGACCGAGCAGACCGCGCGCATCGCCGGGGTCATGCTGCACAATTCGGTCAACGTGATGACCCGCCAGCGCGAAGATGACGGGATCACCGAGTATCCGCTTTTCACGCACCGCGGCGTGGATTTTTGCGCGCAGGCGTGGCATACGAGACCCGTCGGGAGGCGCTGCAACCTTCTCGGGGAACCCTCGGACGACGATGCGGAGGTGACCTTCGAGTTTTTCGATGCCGGCCACATCCTGGGATCGGTGGGGATTTTGTTCCGGTTCAAAGGCCGCACGGTTTTTTACACGGGAGATGTGAATTTCGAAAACCAGACGCTCATGAAGGGGGCGGCGTTTCCCGAGGAGGGAGTCGATGTCCTGATCATGGAGACCACGCGGGGGGATTCGCCGGTCCCGTCAGGATTCTCCCGCGCGGACGAGGAGGACCGGCTGATGCGCGGGATCCGCCGTGCGTTTGAGAGCGGAGGGAGCGTCACGATCCCGGTGTTCGCCCTCGGAAAAACCCAGGAGCTTCTCGCCATGCTCTGGAACATGCGGATCCGAGGGCTCCTGGCGCATGTTCCGATCTACATCGGCGGGCTGAGCACGAAAATCACCGGGATTTATGATGCGCTCGCCGGCGCTTCGATCCGGAGCCATCCCGAGCTCCAACTCCTCCAGGAAATGGCGCCCTACGTCCTCTCGGGAAATGAAATCAACACCGTCGCTCCTCGGAAAAAATGCATCTTCGCGCTCTCGAGCGGCATGATGACGGAGCACACGCTCTCGAACATTTTTTGCAAGAAGGTGCTGGGCGACGCGAACCAGAGCCTCTTTTTTGTCGGCTACTCCGATCCCGAATCCCCCGCCGGACGCATCCGCAGGGCCGCGCAGGACGCGCCGGTCTGCCTGGATGCAGATTCTTCGCCGATCCCGCTGCGGTGCCACATCGAGGAGTTTCAGTTCAGCGCGCACTCCAGCCGCGAGACCCTGCGAAATTACGCCCTGCTTCTCAAGCCCTCGAAGGTCGTCCTTGTCCACGGCGACCGTCCGGCGATCGACTGGTTCCAGCTGGCGCTCTTCAAAGAACTCACCGAGACCGAGGTGATCGTGCCGGAGCCGGGAAAACCCGTGAAGCTCGGATAGCGGCCAAACCGGCCTGATCTGTCCTGGCGCATAGCGCGTTGCCGCGCGGGGGGGGGCGCCGAAACATTTAGCCGAGGAACAGCGTTTCTCCGGGCGGAACGCGAAACGCGCTTCGCCAACGCCGTTTCCGAGTTTTATCTTGCCGCGTGGTGCCGATCTGCAACAAATCGGGCATGAGCACGAAGGTTGGAATTATCGGGGCGGGAGGAATGGTCCAGTATCATATTCCCGGATTTTTGGCGGCGGGTGCCGAGGTGGTTGCGATTGCGGACGTGAATCTGGCTGCTGCGGAAAAAGCCGCGGCGCGATACGGCATCAAGCGTTCCTACAAAGATGCCGCCGAAATGCTTGCCGGGAACCCGGACATCGACGCCGTGAGCGTGATCCTCCCGAACAAATTTCACAAGCCGCTGGCGATCCAAGCCCTCCAGGCGGGCAAGCATGTCTTCTGCGAAAAGCCGCCCGCGCTGAATGCGGCCGAGGTCCGCGAGATGAAGGCGGCGGCAGAAAAGGCGGGCAAGACGCTCATGTTCAATTTCAACAACCGGGCCAGGCCGGACTGCCAGGCGGTCATGGATTACGTCCGCGATGGCTCGGTCGGAAAGATCAACTCGGCGCAGGCGAAATGGATCCGCAGAACCGGCATCCCAGGCTTCGGCGGATGGTTCACTACCAAAGCGCTCTCCGGCGGCGGGCCGTTGATCGACCTGCTGCACATGGTCGATCTGGCGTTCTATTTCCTGGGCTGCCCGGAGCCGGAATACGTCCTCGCCAAGACGTTTGACGACTTCATCACGGACAAGGCGTTCAAAGGCCCGTGGGGGATTCCCGACGTCGCGGACGGCGTGACCGATGTCGAGAGCGCCGCGCACGGGTTCGTGAAATTCAAAACCGGCCAGGTCCTTTCCTTCCAGGCCTCGTGGGCCGAGATGGTCGAGCGCGAGGAGGTCTCCGTGGTGTTCCAGGGGCAGAAGGCCGGGGCTTCCGTTCGGCGGCTGTTCGGGCGCGACGGGCTCGATGACACGGCGATCGACACCGCCGAGATCTTCGCGCAGGAACACGGCCGCTCCGTGAACCGCCAGCTCATCGTCGAACCGGATCCCGCCATGGGACGGGAGCGTTCCGCGGCGAATTTTATCCGCGCCATCGAAGGCCGTGAAGACCCGCTCAATTCCATAAACCAGGCGCTCTCGCTCATGAAGATCATCGACGCCGCCTACGAATCCTCCCGGTCCGGCAAGCCGGTCGAAATCTTGTAGGGCCGTCAGTCTTTTTTCGTGTAGGTGATCGGCAGGATGCCCATCTCGCGGGCTTTCGCGAGGTCGATGAGCTGGTAGTCGAGATCCTTCTCGCTATCGAACTTCTTCTGGTTTTTCTCGAGGGCTTCCGTGCCGACGGAGACGGCGGATTCGAAGGAATCCCAGGATTTTTCGTTCTTGTGGGCTTCGAGATTTTTGAGGTTCGCCTTCTTGTTGTCCTTCGCCGGCCGGAGGTCCTTTTCGCCGAGGAGCGTGGTTTCCAGGCCGATGGTTGTGTCGTCGTCGAGGTCCACCGCCAGGAACATGTGGCCGGGAATAAGCGCCAGGCTCGGCCGGAGGCCGATCTTCCGGAGAATCGCCGCCATGAGGACGGTGCCATCGACGCAGTTCGCCTGCGAGGCGGTCACCGATTCGTCGAACAGCCGGACATGCTGGCTGTAAACACCATCCTTGACGGCCGCCGTCGTGGTGATGTCGCTGTATTTCAGGCCGTGCCTCTGCATCACGTTCCAGATCGAAAAAATCTGGAGGAGGACATCGTCTTTTTCGCCGCTCTGGTAGCCGTCAAACGCGGAGACGATCCCGGTATCGAGAGCCTCCTTCAGAATCCGGTCAACCCATGGGTGGTTCTCGTTCACGTAGGCCGCAAAGAGCCAGCTGTAGTCGGACGTCCGCGGCTCCTTGTCGTCGTCGCCGGTTTCCTCGACGCCGAACAGGCAGTCGTTGATCGGGCGCAACGTCGTGGTCACGGTTTTTTCGCCGAGGCTTTTTCCATCCACCTTGACCGCGATGGTGATATTGAGCGGGACCGCCTGGGACACCTTTGCCAGCGCATCAAATTTGTAGGCGATTTTCGGGTGGATCAGCAGATCCGAGGCATCTTTCTCCAGTTTTCCGGAGAACCGGCTCTCGGCCATGTAGTCGTTTTCTTTGACCGCGACCTCGACCTTCGAACCGGCATCTGCACCCGAGAGCGTGATCCCGATGATCCCCTGCGGATCCCCGAGATGGTTTTCCTTCCAGACAGCGAAAAGCTCCTCCGGAAGATCCACCCGCGCGGTTCCGATCAGGAACGAGGGAAAGATATTGCTCTGCGGATAGATGTCGGTGTCCCACTCGGGCTCCGCGTCTTTGGGCGGCATCAACGATTGCACTGAGATCGCCGCCGCCAGAAGGACCGGATGGAGGACGTTGATCACAGGGCTGCTTTCGTGAGGCTATTCGTCACCGCCGTCGTCGCCTCCGCCATCATCTCCCCCGCCGTCGTCGCCGCCGTCGTCGGATTCGTCTCCCCCCATTTCCTCGTCGCTGGATTCATCACCCCTGTCATCCTCGGCCCCCATGTCCTCGTCGTCCTCCGAGTCATCGACATCTTCTTGTTCGGACTGCATTTCATCGTCATCCGCTGCCTCCTCGGAAATCGAGTCGCTGTCCTCGGCGACCTCTTCGGATTCCTGTTCCGTCATTTCGAAGGAAGTCTCGTCGATGTAGTTTTCCTCGCTGGTTACTTCCTCGCTCGAGATTGCCAGGTCGTAGGAGTCGTAAACCTCGACCGAGGATTCCATGGTGGACCAGTTGTAGCTGGCACCCGGGCTGTAATAATAGGACTGCTTGGCGCCCGATGACTTGGCCAACCTCTTCCACGCCTTGCGCTCGGCGGCCGGAACATAATACGCGTAGCCGTGCAGCAACCCGGAAATCGTGGAGAGGAAATCCATCGCCCCCACGTAGGCCGTGACAGTATTCGGCGCCTTTTCGATCTCTAGGGAGCGCTTGTTGAGCTTGCGCAGCCCCACTTCGAGGGCGGGATCCTTTTTGTTTTTGGCGAACAGGTGGTGGAGTTTCTTCCGGAATTCCGCCTGGCTCGACTTGAGCTTCTCGAAATTTGTCTTTTCCGTGTCAGTCAGTTCTCCGCCCTTGGCTTTCCGCTGGGCCATCGGGCCGAATTCGTCGTGGAGCGCGGTGACCGCCCCTCCGAGCGCCTTGCCTCCCTTGATCACATCTGCATCCTTCGACTTCGTCAGATCCCAGGCAACTTGCATCTCGATGACGGCGGCCTGCGCATGGCTGATCGATTGGAAAAAGGCCGGATCCTTCGCCGCCAGCGCTTTCTCGGCCGAGTCCAGGGACTTGCCGACTTTTTGGAGCGACAGGAGGAATGGCTTCGCATCGGGATTGCTGGCCGAAAGCTGTTTCCCGGCCGCGCGGGCTGCCTTGACCGTGTAGGCCAGAGCCTTTTTCGCGTCGGCGAGAAGCTGCGAGGCGGTCTGCTTTCCCACGGGCTTGGGTTTTGCTGCAGCCGGCTTGCTCTTGGTTTCGGCCGATGTCAGCGAATGCACGTGCATCAGCGTGTAGGCGGACAAAATGGTCAGAAGAATGAAGGCGCGTGGTTTCATGCGGTGGAAAAAATCGGATATTATCAAAATGTGTCAACTCGAAAAAATGATATATATCAAAAACTGCGGCAAGGGCTTCCGGCGGGGGTTTGATCAGGCCTTCCTCCGGGACTTGGAGAGACGCATGAACGCGAGAACCACGCTGCCAGCCGTGACGAGCAGCAGGGGGATGCCGATGAGCGGCCTGTAGGCGAGCCAGGAGAGCGAGATCGTCAGCAGCGTGAGCGGCAGCGCTGCGGCGATAGCCAGCATCCCGGTCCCGGCTCCGACGATGTCGCCGAGGAACGGGATGACGCTGGCGGCCACGGACAGCACGTTTGTGACGAGCAGAAGACCGATGACCATCATCACAAAACCCACGAGGCGCAGAATCCAGGTGAGCATCGCGTTTCCTTCCTTCTCCTGCTGGAACATGGCGTCGGCGCCGAGTGTTCCCGGCTGCAGGAGTTCGATCGAGCCGAGGTTCCGGATGGTGAAGGGTTCGAACGTGCTTCCGATTTGCCCCGCGATGATGCTCACGGGTCCGGCCGGGGCAGTCTGGAAGGTGATGCGCAGATCTCCGATCTCCGGGTTCTTCGGGTCGGCTCCCACGTAGAGCAGGCCGCCGGTTGTGACGCTCATATCCTCGGAGTGCCTCTTCGCGGCGGCTCGGGCTTCCTCCTCAGTCACCGGCTGTGTGGCGTAGTTCGTGATCTTATCCGTCAGGCTCTCGGGCAGATTGAACTTGCCGACATGGATCCCCGGGGCCGTGAATGTCTTGCTCTCGACCGGCAGGGATTCCGGGTTGTTGTGTTCCGAAGGATGCTGGAACTTTGCGGAGTCGATGAGCGTCGTCGACCAGGCCTTCGAATACGAATACGTGATGGTCTTTTCTTCGCCTCCCCCCAGCTTCTGTTTGGTCGTGGATTTTTCCTCCTGCTTCCACTGATACATCTCGACATCCCGCCGGAGCTTGAGGGCGGAGGCGGTGACTCCGAAAACCTTATCCGTCACCGGCCCGTCCGCCTCTGCGGTGCCGGTGAGGTGCACGAGTTTGCCGTCGTTTGCGGGAAGCGGAGCATCCGGCGAAATGGAGATGACTTGTTTCGCTCCCAGATCCAGGGTTTTTGCGCGGTGGATCGCGCGGCCTTCATTCCAAGTCAGAAGGATGAAGGATCCGAGAAACAGCAGTATCCCGAAAAGCACTCCCGAGATCGCGCTTCCCAGCCGGCTCAGCCAAGACTGGCTGGTTGTTGTCGTGAATGTGTCGTCGCTCATGGTTTTGTATGGTTTGATGTTGGTGAGAATGGGATGAACCAGCCGCTAGAGCTCTTCGGGTGTCAGGGATTCGTTGCAAATCGTCGCCGGCTTCCGAAGCGAGTGCCCGCCGAGGTAGGGCTGGTTTTTCTTGTCCTGCAGGAGCTGGTAAACGGCCAGGCCGTCCGGTCGGATCACCGCGAGCCCTTCTCCGAGGGCGAGCCCCTGGCCCTGCACAACTTTTTTCCCAAGTGTCCAGCGGACGGTCTTGCTGGCGTCTCCACCTGAGATTTTGGCAGTTCCCTCATCCTGGCTGTCCCCGGACGACTCCCGCAGCCATGCGTAGGATCCGTTGAACTTCGCGACGGGGATCTTGGCTTTCTTCATGTCCGCCTCCCCAATCAGAATGACTTCGTTGCTGGCGTCTTGTGAGCCTTCCGAAGCCCAGCGGCCGATGAGTGAAAACCCTTCGTCCTGCGGAAAAACCTGATAGATCGCCAGGCCGTCGTCCAGGGCGACCCCGAGTGTCATCCCTTCGAGCAGGCCGGTGCCGTGGCTCTTCTTGCCGGCGATCTCCCACTCCATGAGCACGAGTCCGTTCTTACAGCGGATCGTGACGGAGCCTTCGTATTTCGAACCGTCCGGATTTGTGCCCTTGCAGTCATGGGTTCCGGCGATCTCTTTCGGATCGAGCTGGTTTCCGTCCGCCACATCGGCCGTTTCCTTCGACGGCTCGGAATCCGACACGGAAACCGGCTTCGCCTTGTTGCCGTCCACCGCCAGTTCCGCCCAGAGACTCGCGGAGTTCTGCTTCTGCTTTTCATCGGTGACGCGCTCATCCGCCCAGACATGGATGAGGAGGGTTCCATCCGCGGTCCAGCGGAGCACGCCCGTGCCACTGGCCGCGAGACCGCCTTTCAGTTTTCTGAGCGGACCGGACTGCGCTCTTGTGAACGGGATCACGTCCACGGGCGAGAGGTTTCCCTTCGCGATACGGTAGAGAAAAACCTGGCGGTCCCTAGGGCTGCCGCCGTTGACGGCGAGGTAATCGCGATCCGCCGACCAGAAAAATTCCGGGCGCACGTCGCCGTCGGCGGAGTAGCCGAAATCGCTCTTTGCCTCCTGCGGATTCCAGAACAGCTTGCGTTCCTTCGACGATTCCTTGTCCGCAAGAAAATAGACCGGCCTTCCCGCGTTCTTATCCACCTCGATGTCCGGAGAGCACCGCGCCGCACGCGGAAAAGCCACGGACGCCAAGCAGGAGCAGGCCAGAATAATATGGATCTGGCGCGTCATAAATTCTGATGACGTGTCCGGTCCGGGCCGCGCTCAGGGAGCCTTCAGGGAATTGGCGATCTTCTCGGCCACGGCGATGCCCTTGTCGTCATCGTGGTCCGCGACAAACCAGAACTCCGCGATTTTCCCGTCGTTCAGCGCCGCCCATCCCATGCCGACGCGCACCTTGTCATCCTCTTTTTTCCCGACAGCCGTGCCGGCGAGATAAAATCCCTTCAAACCGCCGGGCGTCCAGTCCTGGGCGTCGCCCATCTCGATGTCTTTGTAATCATCCTTGAGTTGCCCCATGGCCTCCTTGATCGCTTTGTCCATCGAGGAATTGTCCCCGTCGATAGTCCGGAACGAAAATACCGCGCCCGTCGGTCCGAGCAGATGAAAATAGTCGCCCTCCTGCTCCATCTGCTTCATCTCCCAATCCTTCGGCGCCGTAATCTCGAAGCTCTCCTCCTTGACGGTCGGATAGGCGATGGTCTGCATGTCCGCGCACCGGGCCGCGTGGGTGATGGTCAGGGCGAGAATCGCAATGAATGCTTTTTTCATAATGTGGATTTTGTTGAGTTGGTGAACCCGAAGGCGTTTTGCCCGCGCATCCTTTTGCTCCAATAAAAGATTTATGATCTGCGTCAAGGAAAAGTTTTGCGCGTTCGACTGGCGGGTGGTGGAAAGTGACACAGGCTTTCCAGCCTGTGAACCAGTTCGAACACGGGCAGGAAAGCCCGTGTCACACTTCCGGGCATATCGAGATTGTAATGATGCTTCAAGCGCTTCTCCGCGGGGAAATCGCCCTCAATTTGCCGCCGGTTCGAGCAGGCGTAAACCGGGAAACCATCGGCGACGGTTTTCGCGCCTACTTGACGTTGCCGGTGAGAGTGATCCTGAGCGGCGCGGGATTCGTTGACGGCAGGCCGGGGGTGTTCAACGTGACGTCTCCGTTGGCCTTGCCCTTGGCCGCTTGGGCACTGATGCGGACAAAGAGTTCGCCGACCCACTGCGCGCCGTTGTTATTGCCTGGAACGGCGTAGGAGGTTGAGGGTGTGTAGCTCACACCGTCGAGGGAGACTTCATATTTCGCCGGGGCGGCGATGGTGATCGGGCCGGTGAAGAAGCATGGGGCGATCGGGCCGAAGAGGACTTTTTGAGCGGCGGACGAAGTGCCTTGTGTTGTGCTGAAAGGCCCCAGATTTGTGACGCTGGAGCCAAGGCTGATGGTCGGGTAGGTGTTGCCGCTGACAGCGGAATTTGCGGCGGTGGAACCGGCGTAGGCGTTGACATTGCCGGTGAAGGAATAGTTGGGCAAGAAGCCGGGGCTGTTACCGGAGAGCCGCACGTAGACAGGAACCGGCAGCTGACTTGAACTGGGCGTAACGCTCCGGTCCCAGGGTCCGGAAGCATTCAGAGCAACCTGGAACCCGGGCGGCGCATCCACCGTGATGGGAGTTTTGCTCACAAACCCCGAGCCACTCAACTCAAGCAACTGACACGCCGAGGGTGTGCCCTGTGCGGTCTGGAATCCTGCCAGCGAGGCGGGCTGCAAAGAGAGGCTCGGCTGCTGAGCGGGCCCGACGCTGCCATTGACCGTGCCGTAGGTGTAGACGAGACCGCTTACAAGGCCAAGGAGATCATCGGTGAAGTTTCCCTGCGACGATCCCGTTGTGCGCACATAGACGGTTACGTTGGTGAGATTGCCGGAGACAGGGGTGAGGGTGACCGGATCGCCGGAGAATGGCCCAGCTGCCGAGAGAGCGACCTGGAAATTGGGGTTGTCCCCCTGGACTTTGACATGATTGGAGCCAAGGCCGCTGCCGTTAACGCTAAAGGAGGCGACCGCCGACGGTGTGCCGAGAGTGGTCGAAGGCACATTCACCGTCGAAGGTGTAAAGGCCAGCGTGACCCCGGGCGGTGGTGTCGGCGTGGGGGTTGGCCTCGGAGTGGGTGTCGGCTTGGGGGTCGGTGAAGGGCTGACATTGCCACTGACGGCTACCCCAGCCGTGGTGCTGCCGCTCTGCAAAGCGACACTGCCGGAAACGGGGCCAACCGGGGCGTTGGGGGCGATGCGGACATTCACCGCGCCACCGCTGGAAGGCAACGTCAAAGAATTCCCGTAACCATCGCCGGTGAGAGCGACTTGAAAGTTTGAGGGAGCGGTGACGATGACATTCTGGTTGATCGAGGTGGTTGTGACGGTGAACGACTTGGCTGCGCTCGCATTCGGGAAGGTTGCAGCGAATGTGGTCAGACTGGTTGGTGCCGGGATGATGGCTGCCGACTTGGCAGGGTTGACTGTTCCCTGCACCGCGACAGACTGGGTCGCCACTCCCCGGCTTTGCACCATGACCTTGCCGGACTTGCTGCCAACGGTGCTTGCGGACAACCGCGCATAGACCGGCAGCGGCGCGAGGGTGCCGTTGACGGGAACAAGAGTGAGCGTCGGGCTGTAGTTGCCCGACATATTTGTCGAAATCTGAAAGCCGGTTGGGGCCGTCACGGTGACGTTTGCAGTCAGTCCGGTTCCAGAGACCGTGATGCTCGATGCGGCAGATGGGGTTCCAACAGTTGTGATGCCGAGGTTGATGCTGAGAGGCGTTGCAGTTAGTCCGGGTAGTGGTGTCGGCGTGGGTGTCGGCGTGGGTGTCGGCGTGGGTGTCGGGGAAGCCCCCGGCAGGACCACCGGGCTGAACTGTTTGGTGGCGGTGGGGTTGAAGCTGATGGAAACTATGAGCGGACTGAGTCCGCCTTGGGGCGGGATATTGTATGGACCTGTCGGTGGGCTAAGCTGAACAAGCCCGCTGGAACCCAGCACCGTCGGCGCTCCGTCAACGGTAAAACTTCCAGACCCGTTCCCGGTGTAATTGACATTGGAAAGATCCACTTGAACCACGGACTCCATCACGGTCTGGTTGGCGTTTTGGGTGTCGATGAAATCGATCACATACAAGTTGGTCCCGTTTGCTCCCGAGACCGGAATCGCGTTCGCGGTGGCGCTTCCGTAGCTACCACTGAACACCAGCTGGGTCCCGTTGAGCATCACGTGGTATCGGGTGTAGTCCAACGGAACTGTGGCTCCGCCGGCCCAAGTGAATCCGATTTGGAAAAACTGCCTCCCAGAGACGGGTGTGGCTGTCCCGGTGGTGCTGAAGACTTGGGGCAGCGTGTAGGAGGTCTTGGAGGGGTTGGTTGAGCTGCCGGTGACGGAGACCTCGAAAGGCGTCCCGGGCGGCAACCCGGTGAGCTGGGCCGTGCCGTTCGCAGAGTTCACGGTGACATCGCCGGCGGGCAAAGCGGGATCGGTCACCAGCGTATAGGTGACGGAAGATTGTGGGGTCCACGCGAGGTTGATCGTGGAGTCCGTGATGCTCGTGGTGGTGACAAGCGGCGCATCGATCTGGTCCTGGGGAAGAATCGTCAGGCGCAGTATCTGGCTGGCAGGTAAGGTGGAGAGGAGTGGGCTGGGGTTGATGCGGTCACTGAAGGCGAAGGCATAGGCGTCGGAGGCATTGTAAAAATTCGCGCCCCATGGGTTGTAGAAGCCGTCGTCCTGCACGGGACGCGCGAGGCCGTAAGGAAACTCCTGCGGGAATTGGCCGAACCACTCGGCGCTGGAACTGCCGGCTGTGCCGCCAATGAAGCCGAGGTTGAGCGCGGACAGGACATCTGCGGCGACCCACGAGAAGCCGCTGTTCGTGTAAAGCTGCGTCTCGACATCCTGAGCCTGGGCTGTGATACGGAAGGTGTCGCCGGCGGTCGGAGCGCTGTTGAGGCTGTTTTGAAGGATAATGTTTCCGGCCGAGTCCACGGAGGCGATGGCGACGGTTTGGCCTACATTGCTCGCGCTCTGAGGCTGGCATGTAACAAAGGTGATATCGCCCGTGAGGTAGTTGAGGACGTTTGCTCCAAGCAGTGTGCAAAGAAAGCTGGAAACGGTGTTCGATGAGCTGTTGACCTGGAACAGAATTTCAAAAGTGTCTCCGGGTTGCGGGTTTGACGGGAGGGGCTTCGTCGGCGATAACTGGAAGGTGGCGGTGCCGCTTGTAAGCGAGGCGCCGCTGACGGGTATGGGGCCGTTCGAGGCCAGCGCTCCCGTTAGAAAGTTCACATCAGTGCCCCCAAGGCTGCCCACTGCTAGCTGCACCAGATTGGGGTCCGTAGAACTGAGTGTGCCATTGTTCCCGGTAGTGGCAGAGTAGCTGGCGACCGCATAGTTACCTGAAAAAGTCTTCGGAGTGAGAGATTGGGTGCCGGAGGTATTCACCTGGAACGACTGACTGGTGAGGGTGCAGCCGTAGATGGTCTGGTCGAGCGAAGCGGTCGAGTTGGTCGAGACTGCCGGGAGGTTGACGGTGAGCGAGGTGACATCCGCGATCGGCGGGAAGTAGGGCGGGACAGTGCCGGTGATGGAGTTGGTGCCAAATGGCGTCAGGGTGTAGGTGAAGTTTCCCGAGCCATTGGAAGAGAGTGTGGCGTTGTAGGAATAGGTCTGCGTGTAGTTTCCGACGACGGTGACGCCATAAACGGTGGCTGGATCGGGCGCTCCGAATGACTGCGTGCCCGCAATGACCTGCGTCTTATTTGCGAGGAGCAGCGAATTGAGGTAACCCGAGAAACTCGGGAACGGGCTGGGGTTTCCAGTGCTGCTGGCGGCGGCGAACTGGCCCGGGCCAAGGCGGAGGACGGTGCCTTTTGGGATGAGATTGCCGATCTTGTCGAGATCCTTGGCCACCGTGTTCCCGCTGAAGTAGAATGTGCGGCGGTCGCCGATGGTCGAGTCGCTGGTGTTGACGCTCTCGATCTGCAACGGAAATCCGTAAGCATCAATATAGGTGAGGTCGGAGGTAGTGGCCCCCACACCGGTCGAGGTGGTGACCTCAAAGATTTGAAACGGGGTCTGCGTCTGGCTGGGCGACGGGGAGGCGGTGGTGTAGGTGAGCGGGGCCCCGTAGGAAACGAAGACCACACCTGCGGCGAAGTTGCCGCCCAGCGTGACCTGGTAGATATTCTGTGTGCGGCCGGACAGGGTGGACGTCAGAGTGCCGACCACGGGCAGGAGGGACGAGAGCTTCTGCGAATAGGCACCCACCACAAACTGGTCGGTTGCGCTCATCGGGAGCAGGGTTCCCTCGACGGTGAATGTGCCATCGGCCGAGTAACTGGTGACCTTAAAAACCGGGACGGCCCCGCTGACGGGCGCGGAGTTGCTCCCGCTCAGGAATTGGATTGGAAAAGGCGTGGCGGGAAGGGTGCGCGCGGAAAAGGACGTGGAGGTGAGCGTGTTTCCGCTCGAGATTGTGGCAGTAGAAACGGTGCCGATCGGAAGAGAGGCATCCCTCACGCCGGAGATGGGGGTGCCGTTCAAGGTGACGCTGGCGGGGTTCGCCGCGAAAAGAAGGTAAACATTATCGTCGGTCCATGCCGGACTCGCGTCGTTCACGATTTGCAGATTTTGTTGAGCAAAAGCAGGGATGCAGGCGATCGCGAGGAGACCGAGGATGGAAAGGAGGCTCTTTTTCATATAGGTAGGTTTCAATCTAGAAATCTAGAATATGTGTTTACTTGACCTAGGTTAAAGAATTGCAAACGGCAAATCAAGTGATTTCACAGTCATTTCCAGAGCCCGGAAAAGGGGAAGAGGTGTGAGTGCGAGCTTTCCATCAATGCAAACTGACCGACTCATTCTTGCCGGTCAGCTGGCTCATCAGTCCAACGCTGGACCGCTGGAGTGTCGGCAAGTTGTTTTGAGGATCGCCAGTTACCAGATTTGGAGGCGGATTAAGCCCGAACCGGAGGCACTCTCTAGGAACAAAGAGGATGGGCCGAGGACTTGTAAGCATAGAGCGAGAAACTCCAATGCTGATGCCGCCCGCGATCCAGGGCCGGGCAGCTGATGACGATATGGCGCGTTTTGTGGTTGAGGCAGCAGGAGCTCTCGGGGAGGAGAGTTGTTCGTTCAATTGGCGAGGCGGCGGCAGCCAGCAATACCCCCCGCATATGATGCTGGCGCTGCCGATCTATTGCTATGCCATCTCCGTGGCATGGCCAAGGTCGGGACGGAATGGGATTTGGTGTGCCTTGCCTTCAACATTCAATTGCTCAATCGCTTCCTTTCCGCGCAGAAAGCGGATTGAAAGGGGGATTTTGCAGAAACCAGAGCCGCCCTTCGCCCCAAAATGCATCCGCGCTGTTCGCTCCCGAAAAGTTTTGACCAAATGACCGTTTTTGATCCCAGTCGTCGCTCTGCCAGAGTGGAAATTGACCGGCAGCTTTCGGGCTCGGCCTAAAGCGCCTGCTATTCAAAGTCCGACAGCCTGCACAGACCGCCGCTACAACGCATCCAGGAGATATGCTGCTAGCGCACTTCGAAGCGGAGAGAACGCGCGGCGGCATCGGCGTCCGCGTCTGATGCGGCGTGGATCCGGAGCAGCGGCTCGCCTTTTGAGATGCGCTCGCCGGTTTTTTTGATTCCGGAAAAACCCACCGCAGGATTGATGGCGTCGCTGGTTTTGTGGCGTCCCGCCCCGAGCCTCACGGCCGCCCCGCCGATCCTGCCCGCATCCATTTTGACAATCACCCCGCCGTGGGGAGAAGGGAACGGGCAGACGACCGGGGCCGGGTGAAAGTGATCCCAATTTTCGAAGGCGCGCGGGTCGCCGCCCTGAGCTGCGACGAGCGCGAGAAATTTTCTCCATGCCGAGCCGTCCTGGAGGCGTTTCGCAAGAACGTCCCTCGGCGAATCCGAGACGGCGGCGGCGAGGTCGAGCGTGATGGCGACGAGGTCGTCCGGGCCGTTGCCCTGCAGGGTTTCGACGGCCTCCCGGACTTCGAGCGCGTTGCCGACCGTGCGCCCGAGCGGTTCGTCCATCGGGGAGAGGAGGAACGATGTCTTGACCCCGTTGCTCCTGCCCGCGGAGGCGAGCCCGGCGGCCAGCAACTCCGCCTCTTCGCGGGTTTTCATGAATGCCCCGCTGCCGAATTTCACGTCGAGCACGAGCCTGTCGAGCGACTCGGCGAGCTTCTTCGACATGATGCTGGCGATGATGAGCGGCCGCGACGGGACCGTGGCCGTCACGTCGCGCAGGGCGTAAAGACGTTTGTCTGCGGGACAGAAATTTGCCGTCTGGCCGGCCATGAAAACCCCGATCTTTGCGATCTGGCGCAGGCAAGCGGCCTCGTCGAGGTGGACGTTGAAACCAGGGATGCTCTCGAGTTTGTCGAGCGTGCCGCCGGTGATCCCGAGCCCGCGCCCGGAAACCATCGGAACCCAAAGGCTGTCGCAGGCGAGAAGCGGGGCCAGGACGAGGGAAACCTTGTCGCCGATCCCCCCGGTAGAATGCTTGTCCACCTTCGGGGGCGATCCTTCCGGCCAGCGGAAAATGCGCCCGCTGTCGCGCATCGCCGCTGTGAGGGCGGCGGTCTCGGCATCCGACATGCCCCGGAAAAAAACCGCCATCGCCAGCGCACTCATCTGGTAGTCCGGCACTTCGTCCGCGGAATACGCGGCGATCAGCGCCGCGATCTCCGCGGTTTCCAGACTTCCTCCATCGCGCTTTTTTTCAATGAGGGACGGGATATGCATGGGACGGGGTTTGTTGGGGGCGTCCAGCATGTCGGGTGCGCGAGTCGCGATCAAGCGGGATTCGGGATTGCCGGTGCCGCGCCGGTCTGATTGTTTCTCGGGACACGCATGAAACCCAAGAGGCTCACATTTTTTCTCCGGCTTTCGAGCACGGTGGGTTTGTGGGTCCTGATGTTGGCTACGGTTTTTTCGGGCTATGATTTCGGTTTTTTTTGCCTGCTGGCCTTCATGGCGCTCGTGGCGCTTTGGGAATACTACCGGATGCTCGAGGCGGACGGGATCGGGGTTTTCACCCTGACCGGCCTGATCTGCGCGGTGGTGCTGCTGGCGGGAGGGTTCCTGCTGATGAAGGACCAGGGGCCGGAAAATGCCTACGACTTCGAACTGGTCGTTCTCGTCCTTTTTCTGATCGTCACGTTCGCGCGGCAGATGTTCCGCGGGTCGTCGGGGGATCCGCTGCGCGCGATGAGCTACACGGTGTTCGGGCTCCTGTATATTCCGTGGCTTTTCAGCTTTATCACGAAGATCATCTTCCTGACCCCGCGGGCCGCCGACGGGACGACCACCGGACAATATTACGTGCTCTTCCTGGTGATGGTGACAAAATTCAGCGACATGGGTGCCTATGTTTTCGGAAGCCTTTTCGGCCGGCACCCGTTCGCCCCGCACATCAGCCCGCACAAGACGTGGGAGGGCTTCGCGGGCGCCCTGGTGACGTCGCTGATCGCTGCTTGCTGGCTGTATGCGCTCATGCCGGGAAAACTCTCGGCGTTCCGTTTTGACGACATCATCGTGCTGGGGCTGTTGCTCGGCGTCGCGGCGGTGATCGGCGATCTGGCCGAATCCATTGTCAAGCGGGGGGCCAACACGAAAGACTCGAGCGCGATACTCCCGGGAATCGGGGGCACACTCGATCTCATCGACAGCCTGCTTTTCACGTCGCCCCTTCTGTTTTTCTACATGAGGCTCGTCCTCGGGGTGTCATGAAAAAACGGCGTGTCGTCATCCTCGGTGCCACCGGTTCCATCGGGCAGAGCGCACTCAAAGTCGCCCGCGATATTCCGGACCGCATGGAGGTCGTCGGGATGTCGGCCCACCGGAACGCGGAGGCGCTCGCCGCCGCATCGAAGGATTTCCCCTCAGCGCGCTGCGTCCGCACCGAAGGGCCGGATGGGATGGAGCGCCTCATCGAACTGGCTACCATGCCGGAGGCGGATCTCGTGTTGGTGGCGATCGTGGGGACAGCGGGATTGAGACCGGCACTCGCCGCGATCGAGCACGGCAAAGACCTTGCGGTGGCCAGCAAGGAGATCCTGGTGATGGCCGGAGAAACGGTCATGCAGGCGGCCGCGAAGAGCGGGGTCCGCATCCTGCCAGTGGACAGCGAGCACAACGCGATTTTTCAGTGCCTCGAAGGCCGCGAGGTCTCGGCGGTCAGAAGGCTCATCCTCACCTGCTCGGGCGGTCCGTTCCGGCACACGCCGAAAGAGGAGTTCGATGCGATCACGCCCGAGCATGCTCTCCAACATCCGACCTGGCAGATGGGGAAAAAAATCACGATCGACTCGGCGACGCTGTTCAACAAGGCGCTCGAAATGATCGAGGCGCGGTGGCTGTTCGGGCTACCGATTGAACGCGTCGAGGTGATCGTTCACCCTCAGAGCATCGTCCATTCGATGGTCGAGTTTGTGGACGGCTCGACGCTCGCGCAGATGAGCCATTCGGACATGTGCTTCCCGATTCATTATGCGGTGACATGGCCGGACCGTGTGCCGAATTCGCTCAAGCCGCTGGATTTCGCAAAGCTGGCCCGACTCGATTTTGAGGCCCCGCGACGGAGCGACTTTCCCGCGCTCGACCTCGCCGTGGAAGCCGGAACCCGCGGCGGAACCCTTCCGGCCGTTCTCAACGCGGCCAATGAAATCGCGGTCGAGGCTTTTCTCGAGCGAAAGATCCGGTTCCCGAAAATCTGGGAGATCGTCGCCAGGGTGATGGCAAAATGCCCGCACATCGACCATCCCGGCTTGGAGCAATTGATCGAAACCGACGGCACTGCGCGGGCACTTGCTTCGCGGCTGACCATGGAATAGAGTCCCCGGTCTCTTATGGTTTTCGACATTCTCAAGTTTCTTTTCATCTGCCTCGAGGTCGTCCTGATCTTCAACCTGCTCATCGTCGTTCACGAGCTCGGGCATTTTTTGGCGGCGAAATGGCGCGGGCTGGTCGTGGAAAAGTTCGCGATCTGGTTCGGCAAGCCGATCTGGAAAAAGACGATCGGCGGCGTGGAATACCGGCTCGGCTCGATCCCTGCGGGCGGGTTTGTTGCCATTCCGCAGCTCGCTCCGATGGAGGCGCTGGAAGGCAAGGTCGAGCAGTCGCGCGACGAGCTTCCTCCGGTCAAGCCGCTCGATAAAATGATCGTCGCCGCCGCCGGGCCGCTCTTCAGCTTCGGCCTCGCCTTCGCCATGGCGTGCATTGTCTGGTCCGTCGGCAAGCCGCAGAGCGAGTTCGATTCCCCGACCATCGGGTATGTAAAAGAGGGCGGGCCCGCCGACAAGGCCGGGCTCCGCGTGGGGGATGAAATTCTCGCCGTGGACGGCCAACCGGTGAAGCATTTCAGCGGCACTGATGGAATCAAATGGCGGATCGTCCGCAGCGAGGGAGCAACCATCGACTTCACCGTGAAACGCGAGGGGCAGGAAATCACCATCCCCACCGGCTGGACCAAGCCGGAGAGATCGAGCTGGCGGCGGCCCGCCCTGCGCGAAGTCCAGATCGGACCCCTCATCGTTCCAGGAGTCGGCATCGTTGCTCGCGGCAGCATTGCCGATAAAGCAGGATTCCAGTCCGGCGATCTGATCACGACGGTCAACGGGCAGCCGATTTTTCAACTCTATGAGATCGGTCCGCTGGTGGACGCAAACCGCGGAAAATCGCTTGCCGTCACGGTCGAGAGGAACGGCACCGAGGTCCCGCTCGCGCTCCCGCTTCCGCCGACAACCCCCGAGGCAAAGCCGGTGGACTTCGGCATCGAGTGGGGCCGCACGACATTGGTTTACCCCGATCCCGTCAGCCAGGTGAAAGATGCCGCGACGAGTATTTTCCGGATGGTCGGCGCACTCCTCTCGCCGAAATCCGATGTCAAAGCCTCTCAGTTCAGCGGGCCGGTCGGCATCATGCGCCTCTACTATCAGATCTTTGAAAACGAGAACGGCTGGCGGCTCGCGCTGGCGTTCAGCGTGCTGATCAATGTGAACCTCGCGCTGATCAATTTGCTGCCGTTCCCGGTGCTGGACGGCGGGCACATCACGCTCGCGATCATCGAGGGGATCCGCCGCAAGCCGATCAATGTCCGCGTGCTGGAATTCGTCCAGACCGCGTGCGCGATCGCGCTGATCGGGTTCATGCTCTACCTGACATTCTACGACGTGGGCGACATTTTTGTGCCCAAACCGCCGGCTGCGGAAAAATCGAAATAGGCCCGATGAACCCGGTCTATCGCCCGTATCCCGGACGCCGGCCCGCACGGGAGGTCCGCATCGGCACCACGGCGGTTGGTGGGAACAATCGGATCCGCGTCCAATCGATGCTGACGAGCGACACGATGGACACGGCGGCCTGCGTGAAGGAAACGCTCGGGCTCGTCGAGGTCGGATGCGAGATCGTGAGGATCACCGCCCCCACGGTCAATGACGCGAAGAACCTGGAGAACATCCGTGCCGCGCTCCGCGAAAAAGGCTGCACGGTCCCGCTGGTGGCCGACATCCATTTCAAACCCGATGCGGCGCTCGAAGCCGCCAAGTGGGCCGACAAAGTCCGGATCAACCCCGGCAATTTTGCCGACTCGAAAAAGTTCAACGTGCGGGAATACACGGACGACCAATACGAGGCCGAAATCGGGCGCATCCGGGAGCGGTTTCATCCGTTGGTCGCACTCTGCAAGGAACGAGGGGTCGCGATGCGGATCGGGACGAACCACGGCAGCCTGAGCGACCGGATCATGAACCGCTACGGGGACACGCCGCTCGGCATGGTCGAGAGCGCGCTCGAATTCGTCCGTCTCGCCCGCGAACTCGATTACCACGAGCTCGTCTTCTCGATGAAATCCTCGAACCCGAAAGTCATGATCGAGGCCTACCGCCTGCTTGTCGCCAGGCTCCAAGAATGCGAAATGCGAAATGAGGAATGCGGAATGAACAAGCCGTGCGACACGAGCAATTCTTCCATTTCGAATTTCTCTTGGAGCTACCCGATCCACCTCGGGGTGACAGAGGCCGGGGACGGCGACGATGGGCGGATCAAAAGCGCGATCGGCATCGGGAGCCTGCTGGCGGACGGGATCGGTGACACGATCCGGGTTTCGCTCACCGAGGACTCCGTGCATGAGATCCCGGTCGCCCAAGCGCTTGTCGCGCTGGCGGAAAAGCGGCAGCAAAAAATGATGGGCTCCGCATCGCTTCCTTTCGATCCGTTCTCTTTTGAAAAACGGGCATCGCAAACAACCTCCGCCGCCGGCATTCCAACCGGCGGAGACCAGCTCGCCCGTGTGGCCGTCCGCCGCGCGACCTACGACAAGCTCTCCCACAAACTTTCCGCGCTCGGCGATTTCCAGCCGGAGATCGTCTTCGAGGACGCCGGCCTTCTCGAAATGGATCCCCGCGATGATGCGGCGGTTGCTTCGGTAAATACTTCTCCGCAACCCCGGCTTGTCACGATCCCGGACGGCTGCGAGCTGGATGTGATCCCCGCCTTCCGCATGCTGGCCGCGCGGGTCGCTCCGAGGCACCCGATCCTGCTCAAGGACAGCTTTGAAAAAGCGGAAAGTGGAAACCGGAAACCGGAATGGGATTTTCTAAACAATCTCCTGGTGGCTTCGACGAACATCGGGTCGTTGCTGTGCGATGGGATCGGCGATGCGATCCTCGTGCAGGCAGAGGAAGCCCCCAGCCAATCGCTGCGGATCGCCTACAATATCCTCCAGGCCGCAGGCGTCCGGATTTTCAAAACCGATTACGTCGCGTGCCCGAGCTGCGGCCGCACGCTTTTCAATCTGCAGGAAACCACCGCCCGCATCAAAGAGGCGACGATCCACCTCAAAGGCGTAAAAATCGCGGTCATGGGCTGCATCGTCAACGGGCCCGGAGAAATGGCGGATGCCGATTTCGGATACGTCGGAGGCGCTCCCGGCAAAGTGAACCTCTACGTCGGAAAAACTGCGGTCGAATTCAATATCCCCGAGGCCGAGGCGGTCGGGCGGCTCGTGAACCTCATCCGCGAACACGGTCGCTGGTTCGATCCGCCCGCCAACAGACCCGGCTGATGGCCGGAGCGGAAATCGCTTTGAACAGAAGGTTCAGACCCAAGCGGGATCACCCCACCGAATGCCAGTCCAAACACGAGGAAAGAAATATTTCACAGCGCCACAACCTTGTGCACCTGGGAGCGGGCGTGCCGCTGATTCATACCATCTCTTGGAAATAAACAGACGATCTGCTCCCAGCGAAAAACAGGGGGCACGGGCGTCCCGCCCAATGCCACTAGCATTCATGGTTTTGAGCGATTAACTTTTTTCTGGCTTCGGCTCTGGAGCCGATCAAGGGCGGAAAGGATTGGCGCAAGTGACGTTGAGCC
>Ga0118677_10004553_pt1 | contig 25144 bp, 15 predicted proteins | sample AliMusrvi5mmetaG_FD_86154 | JGI IMG/M metagenome (GOLD analysis project Ga0118677, IMG submission 86154)
TCTCTACTCTCTGTCATCGCCGCGGGGATATGCGTTCCGGAACAACAAGGCCTTGCTCAATAGAAGCCTTACGATCCCGCGACGTCCGGAGGCTACATTGCGTCGCCGAAAACATCAAACGGATCTTCCGTAGCCGCCAGCTTTCGCCGCAACTCGGGCAGATCGGCCATCGCCGCCAGCGACGCCCGGAACATGCCGGCCGCATTGTTCGCGGCCAGGGCCGCTCCGGCCTCCTTGATGAGCAGTGCCGCGCGCTCCACCATCCGGTCCACGGGCGGCACATGAATTCCCGCGGCATGCATGATGCCCAGCCGCCATTCGTCGATGCCGTGGAAATTGAGGACGGACAGGTACGCCGGCGGCCCGACCGGATTCTCCGTCGCGCGGTAACCCTTCATCGCCCTGCGAACATCGCCTTCATCATGGCATTCGGCGGTATCGGAAAGATTGACCAGCGCCATGCGGGTCCCGGCCGCCCCCTCACGCAAAATGGCCTGCCATTGGATGTCCTTGCGGACCAGGGCATGCAGTTGGCCGTCCACGATGCTCACGTTGCTCCACTCCGGGGCGCCACCCCGGACGCGATCGATGAAGTCCAGGCCCCACAGCATCACCATGTAGCGGGAATCGAAAAACTGCGGTCCGTTCAGTTCCACGCAATCGAACGCGACGGCCCGCATCGGGGTCGGCAGGGGTTCGGTCAGGTTAACGCCGGGGTTCTCCTGGGAGGCCCTGACCTGCCCCGTAACTTTCTTCGCCGCCCGCACGATGCTCCCGTCCTCCGCCAACCGGAACGCCTCCACGTGCACGCCGCGCAGGCCTTCCTGCGCGCCGGCCGGGATCCCTTCAAGCCTGAAGCCGCCATCGGCGCCGGTGAACTGGAACTCGATGCGCCGCACGCCGGGCGCTTCGGCCGACGTCGTGTTCGGTTCCGCGGTGGCCAGAAAATGCGCCATGGGCACGGACGGCACCGGTTCGCCCACCGAAACATCGACGATCGTGCCCGAAACCCGGCGCCACTGCGGACGCAGGCCGGGCTTGGCGGGCATGACAAAATCGCTGCCGTTCAGCATGCGGTCGACGAGTTGGACGGTGGCGGTGATCTGCGGCGTCAGGCGCGTCCAGTCGAGTCCCGCCGCATCGTCGAAGGGGGTGTCCACCTTGCGCCGGAAGGCTTCCAATGTCGTCCAAGTCGCGGCCGGGACGCCGAAGTCGCCCGCCGCCCCCGTCAGGGCCGGAGCCAGATCCGGGATGAATGACCAGGCGTCGTCGGAACCGATGATCGAAGAACGATTGACCGCCCTCACCGTGTCGTCGTCCCAGATCTTCATCGCATCGTCCGTGACACACGACCTCAGCCAGCGCAGGAAATCCTTCACGGCCAACGGGTCGGCAAATCGCCAGTGACCGCAGACGAGTTGCGGGCCGACCGTGATGCCGGCATCGGACAGGTCCACGCCCATAAGGAATGAGACCGGCGCCTCGCCCGGTCCCGTGATGCCAAGTGCGGCGTTGATCGCCGCGCGCAGGCGATCATCCCGCTGGTACAGGGCGGCGGCTTGCCTGGCCTCGGCAAGCTCGCGCCGGCTGCACTCCCGGGCGCTTCGCAGGATGGAGATCGTCTCCTCCATCAGGTTGGCATCGACACCGCGGCCTCCAAACACCTGGTTGCGGATGGTGTTCAGCCTTGCCCGACGGGCGGACAGCGCGTCGATCCGGCCCTGCGCCGCCGCCCGTTCCTTGCTGCCGACCGCCGTCAACCGCAGCGACGAGAGTTCCTCTTCAAGCGCCAGCAGTTCGGGACTGAGCCGGTCTTTGACATACGAGCGCACGACGCGGTACCGCGACCGGCCGAACTGACGCAGGGCGTCGGCCCCGAGCTCACGGTCCGTGCCCCCGGCCAGTTCGTCGAACAGCGCCACCGCCTTCTCGACGTCCTCGATGTGCGTCGCGTCATCCTTCTCATACTTCCGCCGGTCCGGCTGATCGGGAAGCGCGGCAAGCATGCCCAGCATCCGGCGCATGCCGAGTTGATTGACGCCGTAGGCGTCGACAAAGGCGAAGAGCACCGGTCTTGCGGGCGGCGCGGCGGCGTACTTGCGAACCAGGTTCAGCAGCAACGCCGAATCCACTGCCGCATCGGCGCCCGGCGCCAGACCCATGATCGTGCTCATGCCGTCAAACTGCGCGGCCAGGACGGTCGGTTTCTGACCTCCCTTGTACCCCGCGGGCAGCACGAGCGCATACGCGTTGATCGCCGTCGCCTCAACCCATGCCGCCGAGCACTCGATCCGCGCGTCGCCGATTTCGCCCTGTCGCAGCGCATCGGCCAGGGGCCCCTCCGGCACGTAGTACCGCGGCAGGTAAAGCGGCTGCACGGAAGGCGGCGCCCGCACCGGCTCGCGGCCCGCCAGCAGCAGGACAGCCGAGGCGCCGAACTGGAACGGATTCCGCCAGTTCTCATAGGACTGCATTTCCATCACCGCAATATTGCCGTTGAGGTCGAGCGGCTTGATGCCGGCGATGTCGCCGGTCCCGACATAATTCAGCGTGCCCGCGATGCCGTTCGTCGGCGTGGTCTTGAGCCGCACCAGGTCGGGCCAAACCGGGTAGATCGAATGCGAGCCCGCCAGCGGCCCGCGTGCGACGGTCAATACGCAGCGGTCGAGTCGCGGCACCACCACGGGGAACTTCTGCGTCCAGACGGTGACGCCGGGCGTTGCGTGGAGCCGGTCGAGCAACTGAGCGAACGCCGCATCGTGCTCGGGGCTCCCCACCAGGCGCGTCTTGCCCGCGGCGAGCCACTCAACGTCGCGCTGGACCTCCTCCGCCATCGGAACGGCGCCCGCCCTCAACGCCCCGAACGCCACGACGGCGCCCAAAGCCAGGCCGACGACAACCGTCCGACCCGCGAAAGCGCGCGTGATGCCTGTGATGACGGGGGTGTTCATGCGATTCCAACGATCCTCACGGTACCGGACCGGTCAACCATTCCACGCCTGTTTCGGTGATCAACAAGGCGTCCTCGATACGCACCCCGCCCTGACCGGACAGATACACGCCCGGTTCGATCGTGACGACCATGCCGGGGCGGCAGGTGCCGACAGAAAATGGCGACAGCGACGGCCCCTCGTGCGTTTCGAGCCCCAGGCCGTGCCCGGTGGAATGCACATAGGCCTTCGCCAGGCCGCGGCGCCGCAGCAGTCCGCGCGCCGCGTCATCAACCGCCCGGAACGGGACACCGGGCCGGGCCTGCTTCGCCGCCGCGGCTTGCGCGGCTCGCACCGCGTCGTAGATCTCGTTCCAACGGTTGCCGCGCCCCACCCGAATCGTCCGCGTAATGTCGGATGAATAGCCGTTGACGTGCACCCCGTAGTCGCAGATGACGGCGTCGCCGTCCTGGATCTTCCGGGCAGTCGGCACGTGGTGTGAATACGACGCGTGCGGCCCGGCCGCCACGATCGTCGGGTAGGACATATCCTGCGCCCCGTGACGGCGCAGGAAGTATTCGAGTTCCGCGGCCACCTCCAGTTCGGTGCGCCCCACCCGCACAAAGCGCTTGAGTTGCGCCGCGGCGAGCGAGACCAACCGTGCCGACTGCCGCACGCAGGTCAGTTCCTGCGGCTCCTTCACCTCGCGCATCCGGTTCACAAACGGATCCACGGCCGCCTTCACGCCCGGCACCGCGCTGTCGGCAAGAATCCGGCCCAACCGGCGCGAGGCGATGATCCTCCCGAACGCCGCGGCTTCGCGCGCGACATGCCGGTCCACGTCGCGATACCGCGCGAACACAATCACCTCGGGCAACGCCGATTCCGCCACGGCCCGCGTTGCCTCCATGCTGGACGAGATGCCGACCGGCGACCCCTGTCGCGGGATCACGACAGCCGACAACGGCGGATTGCCGGGCACATGCGCGCACGCCAGATAGCGGATATTGCCCGGCTGGCGAACCACAAACGCATCGGCGCGCCGGCGCGCCAGCATCCGGCGAACGGTCTCCCAGCGTGCCTCGTAATCCCAGCGGATCGGACCGCCAAGGACTTGCCTCTTCGATTCCGTGCTCACTACCCGTTGCATGAACGTATCTCCTCTGCCGCCCGCATGGCGGCGCCTCCCCGCCTTAGGCGAAAAACAAGGTCCTCACCGCAGGCACCAGGCCCCAGACGATCATGGTGCCTATTTCACCTACAATAAACCCGAGAAACAACGGCGCGGCCTTGCGGTACCCATGGTTGCCCCCGTACCGCAAGATCAGCCGGTTCAACAGCCAGCCGAGGAAAATGCTCTGCCACATGCGGTCGATGTACCAGGAACCCAGCGTCATCAGGCCGATCGGATGCAGCGGCCACGCCGGAAAACTCAGCGCCGCCCACTCCAGGGCGCCGGCCAGCGCCGCGCCGAAGGCCAGGTGCGCCGGCCGGTTGTAACTCACCGCCGGCTTGACGCCATCCGCCACGGTGCGAGCGTCGCCCAGCATGTACCAGTTCACGGTGTTGTAAAACCACGGGTTGACGGGGCTCTCCTTGCCGTCCATCGTCATGTTGTGATGAAACGTGCCGTACACGTGGGCGCCGCCGCACACAACAAAGCCGACGATCATCACGCCGATCAGCAGCAACGAAAGCCGCCAGCGCCGCCGCGGGGTCGCGGTGTCGTCCAGCAGCAGCCCGTGACTGGCCAGCGCCCCGGGGTTGGCGATCGAGGACCACTGGAAGAAGTCGGCGAACAGCGACGCGAACACCGCGGTCAGCGGCGTAATCCAAGCCAGCGGCGCCAGGTAGAGCAGGCTGCCCACGCTCATCGACGCCTGCGAGTATGGCAACCCGGTTTCCGCCACGATGCGCGTGACCAGCAGCGTGGTCAATGCCAGCACGATGACGAAGAACAGCGCCCAGCCGGGGTGCAGGCCGAACCACAGCATCCAGGCGAAGACGCCCGCGCCGCCCGCCAGCATCATGAAGAGCGCGTTCTTCATCTGGCACTCGAACTCGTCCCGCGGCGAGCGCACCAGCAGCCCCGCCACACGCGCGAAATGCCGCCGCCCGATCCATAACACGCCCACGGCCAGGGCCAGCATGGCGCCCGTGCGATGTTCCTCGACCACGCCCCCCTGAAACGGCGGCCGGTACGCGGCCATGAACATCTGGTAAAGCGCGTAGGCGACCGTGAAGAACCAGATCGACAGCGTGATCCGCGCTCGCATGAAGAACGCAATGCCGACGATCGAGAAGAACAGGAAACCGTTTCGCATGTTGAGGGGCAACATGTTCCACGGGGCCGACGTAAAACAGTCCGAGAGGTTCCACTGCAGGGGAATCGCCGGCAGCACGCCGGGCCAGTCGCGCGCCACATAGCCGGTGGTCTTGACGCAGAACACCGCCAGGACGGTGAACCAGAACAACCGGCTCTGGAACAGGGGCGGGAACAGATGCCTGTCGCCGGGCTCCTGAATAATGTACTTCTGGACCTGCAGGATGGGGAACGGCAGCCGTTCATGGTCGCGCCATTGGGGAATCAGGATTTGGACGAGCCCGAGCATGAGCAGCCAACTGGCCAGGAAGAGCAGGCCCCAGAGGAGAGCCGGACGGGCGATGGCGCGCCAGGGCGTGGGCTGCAACGGACTGGCCGGGTTCGTCGGATCGACCGGCGGCAATTGATCGATGAACGCATCGGCCAGGGGGCTGGGGAGCCCGAACCCGATCTTCTCGGGAAATAGCGCCGGGCGGATCCCCGTGGTCGCATACATGTCGGCGATATTCTTGGTCTGGTTGGCCCGCTGCGCCGGCCCGATCACGTAGTAAGGCAGGCGCCGCATCAGACCGTCACCGCCCATGTAACCCCCGACGAGCATCATGGCAAAGGCCAGAGCCATCTGTCGTGACCCCAGGGCGAAGCGCGGCAGAAAGCGGCGTAGGAGCGGGTTGATCACCAGCACGACGAACAGCATGAAGCCCATCACGCCCAGCGGCAGATAGCCGTCCGACATGTCGATGGCGTACTCGTTGCAGTTGATGAACAGGTCGATATAGGGCGTTCCAACCCAGGCGAAAACGGCGCCCAGCATGCCCAGCACCAGCGCGGCGAGCGTGCGCAGCAGGGGCAGGCGCGTCTGACCGGATTCGCTCGGGTTCAACAGCGTCCTCGATTCGCGTTACTCAAGATGCTCACCGCATTCCGTGCGAAGTCTGGCCAGCGGCTTCCCGTCGCCGTCCTCCAGATTCGGCGACAGGAACCACAGCCCCGTCCCGTGCAGACTCTTCAGGAGCAGCCGGTTCCGGCCTTTCCGGAGCCGGACGGGAATCTTGTCCTCCCGCGGCGACCAGTCGCGGCGGCAGACGTTGGCGAAGACCTTCTCGCCGTTCACCCAGACCGCCAGCCCGTCCGAGGCCCCGACCGCCAGCACGGCCTCCCGCTCGGTCGCCGAGTGGACCCAGGCCGCCACATAGGCAAAGGCATGGTTGGCTTGCTGAGCAAAGAGGCGGTTGAAATAGAGCAGGCTCTCCGCGTCCACGGGCAGAGCCGGATCCCGCTCGAAGCGGCGCCAGGGCACGAGCGTTCCCGTCTGTCCGTAGTAGACGCGCGTCAGGTCGAGGGCGGTCTTCTCGATCGGATGCTCCCGGTCTTCAAGTTTCCCTCCGTTGTCGAAGGGGCCGATATACCAGCACCGGGGAAACGCGGCGTCACCCACGGCCTGCGCCCGCAACACCAGTGTGGCGCCGAGCCAGCGCAATCGCCCTTCCGCGCTCACCGCAAAGGGCTCGCGCGTCGGGGGCCGGCGCCACTCGTGCGCCACATCCCGCGTGACCCCCGCCGGCAACGACACGACGCGCTTCAGGGGCGGGCCCAGGTTCCGGCCGCCCGGCCCTGCCGTGATGCCAATGACCCCTTCCGCGCTCCCGACACTAGGACCACGCAGGCGCGCCGTGGCTCGAAACGAGTCGCGTGCGCCGCCTCGCCGCAGTTCCACATAAAGTGAACATCCCGACAATTCCCCGAGCACCCGGCCCTTAAGCTCCGCCCCCGCCCTGCACGTCCGGATAGCCCCGACGATCGCGGGGAGGTCGCGGCGGAACGCGGCGACCGCCGCGCGCTGCGCCGTTTCGCCGGCTTCGGCCGCGCGCAGGAGTGCATCGCGAAGGTGACGCAGGGAGGCCGGCGCCTTTTGTCCCAGGCGCCAGCAGGCCCGATAAGCGGCGAACAGTTCGGCATCCGCGGTATTGCGCCAGGGATTCGACGGCGCCGGCACATTCAAGTCGGGCGGGACAAGCCGGCCGTCGTCGAGGAACGGTGTGACCAGGTGTCGCGCCCCCACCCCGAGGATGGCCATCGGCTTCCGCAACAGGCGCAGACGCTGCGCCTTTCCCATTCGCATCGAGGCGTGGAATTCGTGCAGCGCGCTCCGCCCGGCCCGCACCGTGACCCTGACGCGGTCTTCGCCGAGGGACACGGTCAGACCCGCCCGCCCGCCGTCCTCACGGATGGCCTTGCGCACCGCGGCGGGCAGTCGCCACGTCCGCTCCGTGCCGCGCAGATCCGTGCCGTCCAGGACCAACTGCGCAGCGCGGTCGATCAGCACCCGGAAGTGCGTGCGCCCGATCCGCCCGAGGCCGAGGCCGGCCTGGCCCCTGCCGTGGGCGAGCGAAAAGTCCACGACGCAGCCGACGGCCGGCTCCGAGCCGCCCCGCCGGACAGGCCCCACGATCGGCGGCAGGGGCTGGGCCGGATAGTCCATGAAGAATAGCCCCGCCTTGTGCTTGCGGGCCGGCACGAGGTCGATGTCCATCTGCGAAAATCGTTTGGGCTGCTTCTCGCGCGGATTGCCAAAGGAAACCAGCGTATCCCCATACTGGTCAAACCCCCAGTCCGCCATGAAAAACGTCGGCCGCGCGGTTTTCGCCCAGGCCTTGAAATCGGCCCACACGTCGTCAGGCCTGCCATACAGGCGCCGGATCAAGCGTTCTTCGGTCTGCTGTTTCGTTGCGGGAAGCGACGTGCGGAACATTTCATCACGGTAGAGCCGCCACTTCTGCAGCGCTTCCGGCGTGCGCTGGAGGTACGTGGTAACCAGCACGTTGAAGCCCCGGTCGCCGCCCGTCACCAGGTCTTTGAAGCCCAGCTTGCGGTTCTTCCTCAGTTCTTTCCGGCCGTACTCCAGGAAGTTATGGACCGGCGCGCGGTCGAGCACGTTCACCGTCAACCGCTGGCGGCGGGGTTCAAAGACGTGCGACGCAAGCCGGTCCGCGATGCCTTCCAGAAATGAGCCGCCGGTGTTGGTCGTGGATCGTTCGAGGCAGTACTGGTAGAGGTGCACGCATTCGTGGAGGAGGATATACCGGCAATGATACTCGTTGCTGGATACCTGATAGCAAGCCCAGAATCCCTCCTGGGTGATGCCGCCGCCGGCAAAGACGTGCATGTGGTCGTCCCGCATGGCCACTTCCAGTTTCTCCATGCTGCTCCCGTAGACACACGCCATGCGTTTCCACGCAAGGCCGGGGATCTCTCGACCGAACAGCGCCACGTAGTGGGGATACGCCAGTTCCAGCAGCGTCAACAGCTCGCGCGCGCGGGCATCCGCAAAGTCCGTCTTCAGGGCGAAGTGCTGGCTGACGTGCCACGCGAAACCCGGCGAGTTACTCATCAGGTCCCGGGAGAAGGTCACGGGTATGAGATTGCCGGTCTTGACGATGCGGATCCGCCGCAGCGTCGAGGTGTGTCCCGATACGATGACTTCGGCGGGGGTTTCCGCTGGCGATGGAACGCGTTGCACGGTCATATCGTTCGTCCTGTTCAAGGCGGCGGCGGGACCAGGCCGAAGCGATGCCCAATGCCGGTCAGGATCATCTCAGCCGCCAGCGCGGCCAGAAAGACGCCCGTGATCTTCCTCAGAATCCTGACCCCCCTGGTGCCCAGGCGGCCTTCGATCACGTCGGACCGATACATCACCGCGCCAACGGCGATTACGGCCAGCAGCACGGCGCCGCAGGCGACAAGCTTGTGGAATAAGTCAGGAATTTCAGCCCCCATGACCAGCAAGGTGCCGGTCGTGGCCGGCCCCACGATGACGGGCATCGCAAGCGGTACGACGGCCACGTCCTCGCCGGGTTCGCCACCGGACCCATCCTGCCGGTCGCGGGCCGAGGCGACCGACGAAACCAGCAGCAACGTCCCGGCACCCACGCGAAACGCGTCCAGCGTAATACCGTACAAGGCGAACACGGTCCGCCCGAAAAAGAACAGCACCAGGCAGATGACTACCGCCGCCCCGGCTGTTTGCAGCGCCACCCGCCGCCGCCGTTCCAGTGTCAGATGCCGCGTAAGATCCAGAAACATCGACAAGGCGAAGAACGGAGTCAACAGCACGAACAGCTTGAGCCAGATATTGACAAAAAAAACGGCAATATCGGTCACTTAACACTCCTCAGTCATGACGTCATCAGATCTCGGACCAGGTCAGGACCACCTTGCCCGACTCGCCGGAACGCATTACCCGGAATGCCTCCACGAAATCGGTGTAGGGATACCGGTGCGTGATGGCCGGCGTGATGTCCAGCCCGTTGCGCAGCATCATCGTCATCTTGTACCAGGTCTCGTACATCTCGCGGCCGTAGATGCCCTTGATCGTCAGGCCGTTGAACACCACGAGGTTCCAGTCGATTTCCGCCTGGCGCATGATCCCCAGCAGGGCGATCTTGCCGCCGTGGCACATCTGGCCGAGCATCTCGCGAAACGCACCGGGGTTTCCGGACATTTCCAAGCCCACGTCGAAGCCCTCCTTCATGCCGAGTTGCTGCTGCACGTCCTTCAGCGAGCCGCTTCGGACATCCAAGGCCACGGTGGCGCCCATCTTGCGCGCCAGCTCCAACCGGTACGGGTTCACATCGGTGACCACAACATAGCGCGCCGCCGCGTGGCGCGCAATGGCCGTTGCCATCAGTCCGATCGGCCCCGCCCCTGTGATCAGCACGTCCTCCCCAAGCACGGGAAATGACAGGGCCGTGTGCGCGGCATTGCCCAGCGGGTCAAAGCAGCTCAACTGGTCCAGCGGAATGTTCAGATCGCACGGCCACACGTTGGCGACGGGCATGCTGAGGTACTCGGCAAATGCGCCGGCCCGGTTGACGCCGACCCCGCTGGTGTTTGGACACAGGTGCCGCCGGCCGGCCATGCAATTGCGGCAGCGGCCGCAGACGACATGGCCTTCGCCGCTGACCAAGTCCCCTTTGTGATAATCGTGGACGTTGTCGCCCATATCCTCGACCACGCCGACAAACTCGTGCCCCACGACCATCGGCACCGGAATCGTCTTCTGCGCCCACTCGTCCCAGTTCCAGATATGCACGTCTGTGCCGCAGATGCTGGTCTTGAGAATGCGGATCAGGACATCGTTACGGCCCACCTCCGGCATGGGCACGTCCTCCAACCACAGACCCGGTCTCGCGAACGCTTTCACCAGGGCTCTCATCGTGCCATCCTCCTCGTTTCCTGCACTGTGGCCGCTGCTTTGGTAACCGACTCTCTTATCCTTACCACATTCGCCGGGCCAAGGCGTTCGTGTTCCTTCGCAAAAGTTTAGGCACATGAGGAGGGACGCGAAGCAACAGCCGTCCGCAAACAGGCGGGCTCATTTCGCCTGCCGGAACGACGCGCGGTACTCGGTGGGCTTCACGCCGGTGACGCCCTTGAACTGGCGACTGAGAGCGCTCTGGTCGTAGAATCCGCACTCCATCGCGATTTCCGCGACGGTCTTCTTCGTGGTCCGGAGCAAATCACAGGCGGCGTCAATGCGGGTCTTCGTGATGAACTGGGCCGGCGTTACCCCAAAAACGCGCCGGATCCGCTGTTCGAACTGGAAGACGGAGAGGGAGCACATCCGGGACAGTTCCTCGACGCGCAGGGATTCGCCGAAGCGCGCCCGAATGTGACGCACGGCCTCCGCGATGTCCCCAACTCCCCCCGCGTGCTCGGCGGACATATGCAGGTCCTTGGAAAACCCGAGCAGACCCATCACGGTTCCACCCGCATCCCGCAGCGGGACCTTGTTCGTCACGCACCACCCCGGCTCCCCGCGCACATAAAGATGCAGTTCCAGTTCGTCCCTGAGCGGCAGGCCGGTGTCAAGGACACTCTGATCCTGCCCGTAGTAGGCCTGCCCCAGGGGCTTCGGGAAGACCTCCCGTGTGGTCTTCCCGATGAGGTCCTCCCGCCGCGCACGGCCGCAACGGTCCACCAGCGTCTGGCTTACGGCGACATAGCGCGCGTTCCGGTCCTTGATGAAGAACACCGCGTCATGCACCGTGTCGAAGAGGGCGACCAGGGCGGTCACCAGGGCCGTCAGGCCCGCATCGCACGCAACAGCCGGCTCAGTCATGCTATCGTCCTGACTTCCCATAGTTCCCCGTCAGTCACCCGAAACTGTAGAAAATCCGAATTCCCATTGCGACTTTTTCCTAGACGCCGATGGTAGCATGGGAAGCAGAGGACATGGCACCGACATCCTGACGGAGCTGGCGGGCCGGTTGAAAGACCATGGACTGGAGGCAAGCCATGACTGAACGCGTTGCACGACTGAGACAGGCAAGTTACGAGGCCGTCCCGACGATCTCGACCGAACGGGCCGAACTGATCACGGATTTCTACCAGCAGAACATCGGGCTCCATTCGGCCCCGGTGCTGCGCGCAAAAGCGTTCGAGCACCTGTGCCGCCACAAGACGCTCTATATCGGATCCGACGAGTTGATCGTGGGCGAGCGCGGGCCCGCGCCCAAAGCGGTAAGCACCTACCCCGAATTGACCTGCCATTCGGAGGAAGACCTGCGGATCCTTAACAGCCGTCCCAAAACCTGGTATCGCGTCAGCGAGGCGGACATCGGCCGCTACCGCGAGAAGGTCATTCCTTTCTGGCGCGGCCGCAGCATGCGGGAGCGCATATTCCAGGGATTGTCCGAGGAGTGGAAAGCCGCCTATGAGGCCGGGATCTTCACGGAATTCATGGAGCAGCGCGCCCCTGGCCACACCACGCTGGACGGGAAGTTCTACGGCAAGGGCTTGCGGGCCTTCAAGACCGACATCGAGGCGGCCATCGCCGCCCTGGATTTCCAGAATGACATGGAGGCCTCGGACAAACGGGAGGAACTGCGGGGCATGCTCATCGCCTGCGACGCCGCCATGCTCTTTGCCGAGCGCCATGCCATGCTGGCCGAGGCGCTGGCCGCGGGCAATGTCCCGGTGGGCCGCAAGGCGGAACTGAGGCGCATCGCCGCCAACTGCCGGCGGGTACCGGCCGAGGCTCCCCGGGATTTCTGGGAGGCCCTGCAGATGTATTGGTTCATGCATCTCGGCACGATCACGGAATTGAACGGCTGGGACTCCATGAACCCCGGCCACCTGGACCGGTATTTCCACCCCTTCTACGCGCACGATGTCGCCGCCGGCACGTTGTCGCGCGAAAGTGCCAGGGAGTTGCTCCAGTGTTTCTGGATCAAGTTCAACAACCATCCGGCGCCGCCGAAAGTCGGGGTGACGGCCGAGGAGAGCGGCACGTACAACGATTTCACCAATATCAACCTGGGCGGAATCATGCCGGATGGGTCCGGCGGCGTGAACGATCTCTCGTACCTGATGCTCGAGGTCAGCGATGAGATCCACCTGCTGCAGCCGCAGGTTAACATCCAGCTCAGCCGCAAGAACTCCGACCAGTTCCTTAAAGCCGCCTGCCGGGTAATCCGCAATGGTTACGGCTACCCCTCGGTCTTCAATGCCGACGGCGTCGTCGAACAAATGGTTCGCTGCGGAAAAACTATCGAGGATGCCCGCGAAGGAGGCACCAGCGGCTGCGTGGAAACGGGCGCCTTCGGCAAGGAAGCCTACATCCTGACGGGTTACCTGAACGTGCCGAAGATCCTCGAAATCGCCCTGAACAACGGGTTGGACCCGCGCACCGGTCGCCGCCTCGGCCTCGCAACCGGCGATGCGCGCGAGTTCCGATCGTTCGACGACGTCGTCCAGGCGTTCGTGAAGCAGTTGCGGCACTTCGTGGATATCAAGGTTGCCGGGAACAACATCATCGAACGCCTGTATGCCCGGGACATGCCGGCCGTCTTCCTATCGGTGCTCATCGACGACTGCATCCGCACCGGCCGGGATTACAATGCCGGCGGAGCCCGCTACAACACGAGCTACATCCAATGCGTCGGCATCGGCACGATCACGGACAGCCTGTCGGCCATCCGCCGGCACGTGTTCGACGATGGCAGCGTCACGCTGCCGGCCTTGCTGGATGCGCTCCGTGCCGACTTCGACGGGCAGACGGTGCTGCAGCGGCAGTTGGCCAACAAGACGCCGCGCTACGGGAACGACGAAGACTACGCGGACGGCATCATGCGGCGGGTCTTCGACGCCCTGTACGACGCCATCGACGGGCGCCCCAATCTGCGCGGGGGGCGTTACCACGTGGACATGCTGCCGACGACCTGCCACATCTACTTCGGGTCGGTCCTCGGCGCCACCCCGGACGGCCGTCAGGCGGGCCAACCCGTCTCCGAGGGGATTTCGCCTGTTCAAGGCGTCGACCGCAATGGGCCCACCGCCGTGATCAACTCGGCGGCCAAAATGGACCAGCTCCGCACCGGCGGCACGCTACTGAACATGAAGTTTATGCCGGGCATCCTGCGCGGAGACGAGGGACTCGCCCAACTTTCGCACCTGGTAAGATCCTATTTCCGGATGGACGGGCACCACGTGCAGTTCAACGTGGTCGATGGCGAAACGTTGCGTCATGCCCAGGCGCACCCGGACGAGCATCGCGATCTGATCGTACGCGTGGCGGGCTACAGCGACTACTTTTGCGATCTGGGTAAACAACTGCAGGACGAGATCATCTCTCGAACAAGCCTGTCGGACATGTAGGGGCCATGATGCCATCGATTCCCGGACCCGCCCGCGACCCCCATTCCCATGCCGATCTCAGGCAGGGCCGCATCACGGCTGTCGACCTGAACCTTGCCGTGGACTTCGCTGCCCGGCAACTTGCGGGCACGGCCACGCTCACCCTCGCCGCGCCCGCCACGGGCACGCTTGCCCTCGACACGCGGGGTCTGCGCATCGACGGAATTACGGACGAGCACGGCGCCGGGTTGCCCTTCTCCCTCGGCAAGCCCGACCCGATTCTAGGCTCCAGGCTTGCGGTGCGGTTCAGGAAACCCAGCCGGACGCTGACGGTCACCTATGCCACGTCGTCGGGCGCTTCCGCGCTGCAGTGGCTTGAGCCGCAACAGACCGCGGGAGGCAGGCACCCGTACCTCTACAGCCAGTGCCAGCCGCATCACGCCCGGTCCATGGCGCCGCTCCAGGACACCGCGGCGGCGCGCTTCACGTACAGGGCCAGGATCACCGTTCCAAAGCCGCTCGTCGCCGTGATGTCGGCTGCCCCGGGCGAGCGGCAGGCGGGGCCGGAGGTCGGGAATTGGACCTACACCTTTGAGATGCCGCAGTCGATCCCGTCCTACCTGCTGGCGCTGGCCGTGGGCAATCTCACGTCAAAGGATCTGGGGCCGCGGTCGCGGGTCTACGCCGAGCCCGAGATGATAAAGGCGGCGGCCTGGGAATTCGCCGGCATCAATGCCATGTTGCTCGCCGCCGAAAAGCTGTTCGGCCCCTACCGCTGGGACCGCTACGACTTCCTGGTGATGCCGCCGGCGTTCCCCTATGGCGGCATGGAAAATCCGCGGCTCACGTTCCTCACCCCCACGCTCCTCGTCGGCGACCGCTCGCTGGTCACCGTGCTGACGCATGAGCTCGCCCACTCCTGGACCGGCAATCTCGTGACCAACGCCACGATGAACGACTTCTGGTTGAACGAGGGATTCACGGTGTGGGCGGAGCGGCGTCTCCTTGAGGCGTTGCAGGGCAAGGAAGCCCTGTCGCTCGCCGCGGCTCTCGGTCGAGACAGCCTGCAGCGCGCGCTGGATCGTTTCGGGCCGGACTCTCCCTATACGCAGCTTAAAACCGATCTATCCGGCATCGACCCCGACGACGTCTTCTCGTCGGTCCCCTACGAAAAGGGGTACCTGTTTGTCACCCTGCTCGAAAAGACGGTCGGCCGCCGGGCCTTCGACCGGTTCATTCGCAACTATACGACCCGGTTCGCCTTCCGCTCGATCACCACCGAAGACTTTCTGGCCTATCTCGATGAGGCGCTGCCGGGGGTCGCCCGGAAGGTTGGCGCCAAGGACTGGATCTGCAAGCCTGGCATTCCCAAGAACGCCCCAACCATCACCTCCAGGCGCCTCACCGCACTCAATGCCGTGGCCGCCCACTGGCACCAGGGAAGACGTCCGGACCCCAAGGTCGCCCGAAAGTGGCCGGCGGAGCAACGGATGGTGGTGCTCGCCGGGTTGCCGAAGACGCTGCCGCACCAGGATCTCGAATGGCTCGAGGCGACGTTCCACATCACCGGCTCGGGCAACGCCGAAATTCTCAGCGCCTGGTTGGTGTTGGCAGCCACCTCGAACTATACCCCGGCGTTTCCCACGCTTCGGGAATTCCTGGGCCGGGTAGGCCGCATGAAACTCCTGAGTCCGATCTACAAGGCGCTGTCCGACTCACCCGCCACCCGGCCCCTGGCGCTCGAGTTCTTTCGCGAGCATGCGGAGCGCTACCACCCGATCGCCCGAGCCGTGCTCGCGAAGCTGCTCAAGATCTGACCTTACAAGGCGGCCCACTCAAACGCATCCAGCGCCGCGTCCAGCATTTCGTCCGTATGCGCCGCCGAAATCTGCACGCGGATGCGGGCCTTGTCTTTGGGCACCACCGGATACGAGAAGCCGACTGCATAGATGCCTTTATCCAGCAGCTTGCCGGCCATGCGAGTCGCCAGGGCGGCGTCGCCCAGCATGATGGGTACGATGGGGTGCTCGCCTTCCGCGACGGTGAAACCGCGCCCGGCCAGGCCACGTCGGAAATACTTCACGTTCCGCTCCAGCCGGTCCCGCGACGCCGTCGATTCCTTCAGGATCTCCAACGCGGCCAGGCTGGCGGCCGCCACGGTCGGACACAGGCTGTTGGAAAACAGATACGGCCGGCTGCGCTGGCGCAGCAGGTCGATGACCGGCTTGCGTCCGGACGTGTAGCCGCCTGAAGCCCCGCCCAGCGCCTTGCCGAATGTGCCGGTAAGAATATCCACGCGGCCCAGGACGCCATGGTGCTCGTGTGTGCCGCGCCCGTGTTTTCCCATGAAACCGGTGGCGTGCGAATCGTCAACCATGACCGCCGCACCGTATCGGTCGGCCAGATCGCAGATGCCGTCCAGCGGCGCCAGTGTGCCGTCCATGGAAAACACGCCATCCGTGGCGATCAGGCGCACCGGTGCATCGGCGGCCTCCTTCAGGCGCGCCTCCAGGTCGGACAGGTCACGGTTGCGGTAGCGCAGCCGTTTGGCCTTGCAGAGGCGGATGCCGTCGATGATGCTGGCGTGGTTGAGTTCGTCACTGATCACGGCGTCCTCCGGCCCCAGCAACGTTTCAAACAAACCACCATTGGCATCAAAGCAGGAACTGTAGAGGATCGTGTCCTCCGTGCCCAGGAAAGCGCTCACCGCCGCTTCGAGCTGCTTGTGGAGTTCCTGGGTGCCGCAGATGAACCGCACCGAGCTGAGCCCGTATCCCCAGCGATCCAGTGCGGCCTTTGCCGCGGCCACCAACCGCGGGTCGTTGGAGAGCCCCAGATAGTTGTTGGCGCAGAAGTTGATCACCTCACGCCCGTCGGCCAGTCGCAGCCGCACGCCCTGCGGCGTATTGATGACACGCTCTGCCTTTTCCAGCCCTGCGGCCGCAAGCGAGGCCAATTCGCCTGCGGCTCGCGCGACCAGACGTCCGTCCGTATTTGCACTCATGTTGTTGCCCACGTGGGAACCACCTCGCCGGACCACTCCGAACCCATCGCGCGGAGCGCCTCCGCGACATGACCACACGCTTATGAGTAGCACAGTCGCCCGGCTGGCGCGTTCTTATTCCTTCGCGAAAGATTGTAGACTCGAGCCGCCGTGGTTAGCCAACTCCCGTGGGCCGCCGCCCTTTCAACCAAGGACCGGCGTCTTGAATTTCGTGATGCCGCGCCGCCGGTATTCGTCGTAAATGGCCAGCACGCGCAGCCGGTGGCCGGCCTTCTCGTCGCCCTGCGTGTGGTCATAGGCCCGCCACGCGGCGTAGAGCGCGTGCTGGAGTTCGTAGAAGTTCAGGCGCGGCAGATTGTCCAGCGGCTTGTCCGTAAAATGCAGGCCGTAGGCCGGCCCATCGGCGGGTAGATCCTCGACATGATTCACGGGCAGCGGAATGCCCTTGGTGGCCTCGGCCAGTTCGGCCAACGCGGCGCGCGTGGCGGCGATCTCGTTGCGCACCCACTGCCGGTTGAATTCGCACGGCTCGGCGGGCGGCGGCGGCCAGCGTCCGTCCGAGTTGGCCGAACTCGTGCAATGAAACCAGAATTTTTCCGCGAGCGGCGCGAAGCGATCCTTGTGCGTGCCCTCGACAATGGGTTGGTACTTCGTTTTGTACTCGCGGCGCAGCTCGGACACGATCGGGTCGAAGTATTTCGCTTCCGGCGTGCCGCCCCAGCAGTCGGAATAGGTTCGGTGCCAGGCATAGCGGTCTTCGACAAAGAACGGTTCCTCAACCGGCGCGATCTGCTCGCAGCATTCTTTAAACGTGGCCAGTTCGCCGAGGTCGAGCAGGCCGCGGATCATCGCATTGAGCTTCGCCGGTGCGTCCGGTTTCATCTCGAAGGAGCGGCTGTAATCCCGGTAGTACTTGACGTAGAAATAGCCGGTCGTGCCGCAGTATTCCGCGTCATCGGCGATGACGATGGTGGCGCCCTTGTTTTCGGTGCCGCTCCAGTGCTTGACGTTGGCGAGGTAGTCCTGCAGCGACACCTTGCCCATGAAGTAGGCGATGTACTTGCCGACGAGACGGTCGCTGCGGCAAAGCCCATGCAGGCCGGGGACGATGTCCCGGAAAGGCTGGTGCAGGAACTTGCAGTCCGGGTCGAGGTCGAACCACGGCATGTGCCCGCCCCAGTAGATGTCGGTCGCGCGGTTCCGCTCCACCCACGCGTACTCGGCATCGTTGCAGTTCATGTAACTTTCGAAATCCAGGGTCAGGTACTTGGCGCCGGCGCGCTTGACTGCGCGGGGGACATACTGCATCCAGGTGCATTCCGGATTCCAGAAACTCTCCGCGCGAATGCCCAGGTGTTTCAAGTAGGTCCGCTGGGAGAACTCGCACGACCAGTACGCGTCCTCCTCCGGAACGTTCGCCAGCACGGGATGCGCGTAAGGCGCGCCCATGAACTCGCACTGCCCGGCTTCAATGGCGCAGCGCAATTTGGCGAGCACGTCGGGGCACTTTTCCGCCATGGTATCCACCGTGAAGCCGCTGGCCTCGAAGACGTATTTCGCCTCCGGCCCGAACTTCGCGTGCCCGTCGATGATGGTCTCGTAACTGGCGCGAATGACCTGTTCGTATTTATGCGGTTCAAGAAACGCGTAGTTCAGGTTCGCATGATAGATGGCCACGTATTTCATTGTACCTCCAAGGCGGGCTTCGCCCGCAACCCAACTGGAGGGCGGTGCGCCGTCACCGCCGTCTTCATCTTGAACGGCGCCGACGGCGCGGCGCCCTCCAAGAATCTGATACCAGTATACTCGCCTATCGTGACCTAACGATCTCCCGATCAGGTCTACTCGGCTTTCACCGCCGTCAAGGCCAGCAGCACCGGCACGCCCCGGGCCGCATCAACCGGGATCATGTCGACGGACGCAATTTCCGCGTCAGGCCGCGGGTTGTTCCACTGCTTGGCATAGGCCACGGCTTGGTCGTCGCTGTTCTCGTACAGTCGGGTCCAGGCGATCTGAGCGCCGGGAATGGCGGTCGGCGTCTTCTGGATGTAATGCTCAACGTCGAGTTCCGAACGGATCGGCACATCGACCTTCTGGCCATCGGCATAGTTCACGACGTACTTGAATAGCACGGAACTCTTCCTGTCGTTCCGGTCCCGATCGTTCATTCGTTGGTCGATCCGGGCCGCGTGCAGGAAGAACAGCGCGTCGGCCTTCACGTGCACCGGAATCCCAACGATCTCTTTGGGTAGATTGCCCGGCACGTTGCGACCGCCCAGCATGAGCACCTGCGGCACCGGCGAGGTCGGCATTTCGTAAATGTCGAACGTCACCCCTGCCAGCGTATTCCGCCCGGCCGGCAGCCCCTTGAACGTGCGGCTATTGTTGCCGAACCAGCCGCGTTCGTCCTTGTAGGTCGTGGCCTTGGTGTGAATGTCGATGGGCGTGCAGTCCAGCCGGGCGCCGGGGATAACGGTCTTTCCGGTCGCAAACGGCGCCTTGAGATTGCGCAGGACGGTGGCCAGGATCGTGCGCTTCTTCTCCTTGTTCACGGGCACGGCCTCGGATTCCTGGAACTTCAGGTTGCAGAGCACCACGCCGCCTGGCCCCTTCACGTACTGCATCATCCCGCCCACGTTGAGCATCGGCTTGACCGTGGCCAGGAATTCCGGGCTGCGCTGGACCTTGATCCAGATGTTGTCGATGCCCTGATTGCGGACCTTGGCCGGGTCGATCTGCCAGTCGCACATCTGCAAGGTCAGTTCCTTTGCCTTGTGCGGTTGCACGGTAAAGGTCTGCGCATCGCCATTGGGCTGCAAATCGAACTCCTGCCGGTTCGCACCGTCGAACTGCAGGGCGATCTTCGTGGTCGGGTTGTAATTCACCGACTGGTCGTAGGTCAATTCGGTGACCGTCTCTTCCTTGGGAAGTGTCAAGTTGATGCTGTACGGTTGCCCATTCGTCGGGATCGGGAAGTCGATGATGAGCGGCCAGCCGTCCGCGCCCACGAAGCCGTTGACGATGTTGGCATAGCTGTGGAAATCGCTCTTCGCGAACGGCGCGATCTCGTCGTAATCGACCACGTACGTGAACTCATCCGACACGACGTATTCGTCGGCCCGGAACCCGAAGATGCGTTGGCCTGAAAGCAGTACGATGTCGCCGCTGGAGAGGCCCGCCGTAAGCGGATTGCGAACCGGCGGGAACAGGACGCGCTCGCGCCCGAACGGCCGGATCACGTGCTCGACACCCACGATCTTGTTGTAGTCGGCCAGCCCCTCGGGCGTGAGGCCGTGCAGCACGAGCGTGCCGCCCCGTTTCCAGAACGCGCTGACCTTGTCCAAGGCTCCCGCCAACACCGCCAGATTGGCCGGCGTGGCGGACACGATGGCGATCGCCCGCTGCGCGTCACCGATTGCGGCGAGCGGGTCGGCGGCCTTCGCGTACTGCACCCCGATGCCGTCCAGGGCCTTAACCAACTGGTCATCCTGTGCGAAGACGCTGACGGCGCGGAACTCCTGCCGGTAGGCCAAGGCCGAGGACAGCAAGTTCATGACAACCTGCTGCGCCACGGCGTGGGTGGCGAGGCGGCGGCCGACATCCAGTTGGCAGACCGTCATCACGCCCTTGCCCACGGGCATTTCGGCCAGCGCTGTCTGCGAGAGCCGGGGGCCAACCTGCACGAGACTCTTGCCTCCGCGGGTGGGTTTTAGATAGGCGGCCCGGTACACCACGGAACTCGGCCCCCACGTGAAGAAGTCCTTGTCCGCCAGCCCCTTCAGGGCCGGGTGCGACGTATCCTCGATGAACGCCGTCGATCCACTGGCCGCAAAGGCCTCCTTGCTGGTCGACACCAGTTCCATCTCCGCGGGGAGGCCTTGGAACTTGAGCGGCGTGGTTTGATCCAGGACGATCACCGCGCGGCCTGCCGACGCATACGCCGACAGGGCAGGTGAGACGCAAGCCGCACCGGATAGGGCATCGGGACCCACGACCAGGACCTTGGCGGTTTCCGTCAGGGCCGCCAGATCGGTCACCGCGACGAACGGCACCTTGACCGAGGTCAGGAACGGAGTGACCAGTCCCTTGGGATCGAACACGGCAATCATACCCGCCTTGACGTTGAGGCCGCTCAGGGACGGCGCAGGCAACACGGAAACGGCTTTGGTGTCGCGATAGAGTTCCTTGCCATCGACGGCCAGTGTCAACACGAGTTCGCCCTCGGTGCGCTCCTTCACCGTCGGCATTCCGATCGACTCGTCAAACTTGAGCGCGGTGCCGGGAGCCACGGCGTGCGTAGAGGTCCTCGTATAGGTTTCCTTGCCGCCGAGAGTCAGGCGCCGGCTGAACGTCAGCCGATCGGGATACTGCGTATCGTTGAAGATGCCGAACGTGCGGGTCACGGTCTGACCGGAACCGAACGTCCAGTCCCACTGCCGGCAGAGCACGGCGCGCGGGGCGTTGGCGACGCGGGACTTCGCCCCGCCCTCGCCAGCCAGCCAGAAATGCCAGGCCGCATAGGTACCGCCCCAGCGGTAGCCTTCGTTCAACATACGGTAAACAAGGCCGACCGTTTCGCCGACCGCCGCCTTGCCCTGAAAGGCGACTTCCCCGCCCCAGGCGGCAAAGTCCGCCGGTTCCATGCCGGTGGCAAAGTAGTCTTCGCCGATGAATCGCGGCCGCTTCATGTCCCAGGTCCAGCGGCCCCGGCCGGCGCCTTCGACAAACGGCTCGTAGGCCAGATCGGGATAGCGGGTGTCCAGCGTGGCGACGTAGTGATCGCCCGAAACCCCGAGACAGTTGTCCTTGAGCCCGCCGCCGCCGTCAGTCATGACGCTACGGGTCGGATCGACGGCCATGACCGCATCGTGCGCCTTCTTGATCTCCTGCTCATAGGCATCCATGGTCGGCGAGTTGCCCAGCAGATTGATCAGGTTGATGAAAGCAAACTCGTTCTCGATGCTCCAGATCTGAATCGATGGATGGTTGCGCTCGCCCTTGACTTGAGCCACGCACTGCTCGCGCCAGTTCTTCATCAAGGCCAGTTTGACCGGCGAGCCGCCCTGCTTCTTCAGCGTGTCCGGGTCTTTTTCCGCGAAGGCGTAGCCGATCATCTCGCCGTCGAGCGTGGCGTTGCGGCGAACGACCACACCATTGCGGTCGAAGAAGTCGAGCGCCTGTTGGGGCTCCAACCCGAGCCAGTGCGGGTCGTGCGGCCCCTGGCCGGCCGTGGCGAGACGATGGGTCCGTTCGTTCGCATTGCGGAAGGCCGCCAACCACTGATCAGGCGTCGACGCGGAGCCAACCAAATCAGCCCACATGTGCCAGACCACGCCGTTGAGCGTGAACTGCGCGCCCTGAATCTTCCACTCCCGGAAACCGAACGGCGTCTCCTGCGTGTCGACGACTTGTCCGCCCACCGCGAGCGTTGTGCGCAAACGGTACATGACCGGCGCATCCGGCCACCACAGTTTGGGATCGCTCCACGGGCCGCTGAGATTGACCGTCTGGCGCGCGCCCGCCGCCACGGTGAAGGGCTGGGCCGCGAACGTCTTGATCGTCTTGCCCGCGGGCACGTCGATGATCTCCTGCCGAATCTCGCCGGCGAGATCCTTGCTGCCGGTGTTGGCCAGCGTCAATTCCGTGTCGAGCGTGTGCTTCTCAACGGACGGCTTCACGAAGACATCGGCCACATACGCGCTGCCGGCGGCAACCAATGTGGGCGTCCCGAGAATACCGGACTGCGGACAATTCCAAACCGGATAATCCATGTCTTGAAACCCATGGCTCAGGAAATCGAGCGGGATATTGAACGTCTTGCGCAACTTGAGTGGATGTTCCGGATCAGCGGACCGGCCATACACCGCGTCCCGGATGCCCACCCAAACCACGTTATCCTGCCCGGGCTTGACGCCCTTGGTGATATCGATCTGGAAGTGGCAGAAGGGATTCTTCTCGAAGCCGCAGTAGGTGTCGTTGACGTAGACCGTGGTGTTCAGGTTGTTCAGAGGGAAATCCAGATAGAACGCGCGACCGGCCATGGACGCGGGCACGTTCACCCGCGTCCGGTACCAGAGGCGGTGGGCAAAGACCAGATCCTTGCGGACCACGTTCTTGTCGGCTGGCACCGGAATAGCCCGGAAGATGGGCGCAACAGGCAGCGCCTTGATCGGCTCGGCCACTTCGCCGGGCATTTGCTCGTCATCACGGGCAATCTCCCAGGTGCCGGCCAGCGTCACAGCGGCACGCTGACCCGGCTGGGCCTCGGGCAAGGCAAACACGGCTTTGCTGGCTGCTTCATCCTTCTCGTCACGCCCGGTCTCGCCCGGTTTGAACTTGGAGTTCGGATGGAAAGGGCCGGCGCTGAGGCAGATCGCGTCACTGGTATAGAGGATGCGGTTAAATTTGCCATCCGCCTTTTTGGTCTTGGGCAGCCGGATCTCCAGAGTGTGCGGACCAGCGGCGAGTTCGCGCTCGCCCAACTTCAGCCACGCGACCTCGCACCATAAGGAAAGGTCCATCAGGTCGGTCGTCAGTTCGTCGGGCGCGACGGTCTTCCATTCGCCGTCATCCGTGCGCCAGTCGAACGACGAGCGGACGAACTCGAAGCCGATGCGGTTCCAGATCTCGTGGGTCGCGGCTTTTTCGATCGAGAACGGGTAACGGATCAGGACGCCGTCGGCGGGAACATCCTTTTCCACCTTGCTGTCATCGATGGATACGTTCAGCCATTTGCCGCCCGACAGGAACTCCGTGTTCCCCCAGCCTTCAGCCTTGACCGGCACGTTGGCCGTACCGGCTTCGCCTTCCAGCCAAACGAACTGGCCGGCATCAACCCTGGCGCCCAACAGCCCGCCCAACAATGCAACTCCCAGCATCAAACGTGTCGTCATGATTCCTCCGTTTTCGGCAAACTCCGGTACGGTACGCGCTGCGCAGCCACCGGTCATAGCACCTTTCGCATTCAACCTGTTAACTGAGTGACAACTCGTCGCGAATCAGGGAGCGAGGACGATGAGTCCCGGAATCTTCTCGAAATGAGAGTCGTAGGTCACAAGCCGGGCGCCGGTTTCTAACACGGCGGCGGCGATCCAAATATCGTTGGTCGGGATGGGCGTTCCCTGGCGGGTCAACTGGCCGACGAGAAGGCCATAACGTTCGGCAATGTCAGCCGTCATAGCGATCGTCTCGACTCCAGGCAAGGCCAGGAATTCTTCGAGTTGTCGCCGGTTGGCCTCCCGCCGCGACCCCAGTTCGAATCCTGCATGCAATTCACCGATAACCGTGGCGGGAATAAGCACTTCTTCGACCGATTCCAGCAATTGCGTCAGTGGGGCGTGTCCGCCCATCAGGCGGCTGTAGGCGTTCGTGTCAAGGCACACCCTCATTTCGGCCACACCTCCGCGTCGATCCGCTCAAAGACCTTTGTATTACGCTCGAAGGCCCGACATTCCTCACGGTCCCATTGCCCGGCGAAACGGGACAAGTCGCGCTTCCTGGCGTCCGTGGCCCGGATGCCCAGCGCTTGTTCAAGAAGCGCGATGGCGGCCCGGTTTAGACTCCGGCCGTCCTTCCTGGCTCTGAGTCGAAGACCTTTGCCCACCTCAGCCGGAACGTGCCGCAATGTCATTTGCGCGATCATGCTTCCTCCTTGCCATCACGGATGACATCAAAACGATAGCGGATATGAATGCACATCGTCAACGTCCAAGCGAACGCCATCCACACCTTGGCCCTGGTTGACAGGCATCTAAGAAACGAATCTTGATGATACACTGGCTAGGTTTTATGGGTCCCGCCATGCACCAGGCGGGGATACTCGTCCTTATGTACTTTCCAGGCGACAAGATCCTCGCTGGTGGCATGCGCAAAAGACACCTCGCTGCCGGGGCTATGACAGCCTTTGCCCACCGGCCCGACAATCCCGAAGAAATGCCATTGCCCGTGACCATGAATAAAACAGTGGTCGTTGAGATACTTGCCCGGGATGTTGAGCACTTCCGTAAACGCGCCCAACTGCACAAGCCCGCGCGCACTCTCGACTATCGATTTCATTCCTGCTCCTTATCGACACGCTGCTGCGTTTCACTCGCCAGGGTCCGCAGTCGTTCAAGCACCATGGTCCGACGGCGCGGGGAGGCGATCCGACTGGTCAGGCGCCGGACTTTCCCCCAGTTGAAACCCTTGGGCAGATCGAGTTCCGGCAGGGCCGCGAAAAGGTGCGACCGCGCCGGTGTCAGGTAGAGAAAG
>Ga0118677_10004555_pt1 | contig 25136 bp, 22 predicted proteins | sample AliMusrvi5mmetaG_FD_86154 | JGI IMG/M metagenome (GOLD analysis project Ga0118677, IMG submission 86154)
ACCTTCACTCCGTGCTTTTTCGCCAGACAAACAGCCCGCTCCGCCGTTTCCAACGGTATTTCCAGCTGAATAACAACAATAAAGCTGTCTTTAATCAAACCTTCAAGGCCGTTAATCATTTGCGGCGTCAGCTTCGCGTTTGCTCCGGGGTCGACAATAATGAAATTATCACCGTCTTTGACGGTTATCATCGCGATACCGGTCGGCGTATCCCCCAACAGCCTGATATTTTCAATATTGACGTTGTTTAAGGCAAGATTTTGAAGCAGTTCTTTACCGAAAATATCGTCCCCGGCACAGCCGGCCATCGAAACTTTACCCCCGAGCTTTGCCGCGGCGACAGCCTGGTTGGCGCCTTTGCCGCCGGGCGCTGTGAAGAAGCCGCTGCCCAAAATCGTCTCGCCCAAAACAGGTATTCCGGGCGTGCTGATAACAAGGTCCATGTTAAGGCTGCCGATAACGGTAATCCCTGCCAACTTCAAGCATCCCCAATCAAGCTGAACACATCTTATTTAAATAGCTTTTTTAACCCGCGCGGCGGGCAGATATTTTCAAGCGTAACGGGTCTGTGAATACAGTCGTCATTCGGCTTGAAAGTGATCACTTCGCTGTTGTTTTTGGTTACCCATAAAACCGCGTTTTCCAATATTCTGCGGATGTTTTCATTGTAAAAAATCGGGAAAGTCTCGTGGCCCGGCTGGGAGTAAAAAATTCTGCCCTGCCCGCGGGTGAAGGTGCAGCCGCTCCTGAAAACCTCACCGCCGGAAAACCAGCCCGTAAAAATAACATCGTCCGGCTTCGGAATATCAAAATATTCCCCGTACATTTCTTCGCCGTCGAGCCGGAATCCTTCTTTAAGCCCCTGCGCAATCGGATGGAAGGGGTTGGTTATCCATATCCGTTCGCCCTCGCCTTTTTTTTCGCGCCATGCAAGGTTGCAGGAGGTGCCCATTAAGCGTCTAAAAGGTTTTGAGTAGTGCGCCGAGTGGAGGAAAATCGCCCCCATGCCAGCCTCGACCCTTTTGCAGATTTTGTCGACCAGTTCGTCCTTCACCTCATCGTGCCTGCAGTGCCCCCACCAAAATAAAACATCGGTGCTGTTGAGCACATCGTCGGGCAGGCCCTGGTCCGGGTCATCAAGCAGGGCGCAGGTAACGGAATATTCCCCTCTGCCGGCAAAGATGTCTTTAATCGCCGCGTTCATGCCGTCGGGGTAGGCTCCTCCTCTTTCTCCCTTATGCGTGCTCTCGTTCCAAACAGTAATGTTAATCATACTTTTCCTCCGGTTTATTATAAATTTATTCTTTGATAATAACGCTGTTGTTTTCGCTGAACGGGTTTTTTCGCACTTCCAGCGAAAAGAGGTAAGGGTAGTCCGTCTTCAAATGTTCCATGTGGCTGAGCCATTGTACAATCAGCGTGTTGAACGCCCGTTTGATATCCAGTGCAAGGTGCTTGATGTCCGCCGCGGGTAAATCCGTCAAGCTTTCTCTTGCGAGCAGTTCGTCCGTTAAGTGAAAAACCGCCCAAAGCAAATCCGAAAATGTGTCGTGTTCCAGCAAATTCGGATTTTCGAGCATAATTAGCAGAAAATTCCGTTTTTCCAGCATCAGCGCTTTTAACGCCTGCAGGTTTTCAATCTTGCAGTCAAACACAAAGTCATTTTCTTTAATAAATTTTATGGCCTTTTTATAGTCCCCGCCTATCCATTTTCCCGAAACATCCAAATTCGCGCTGATATCCCCGGGCATCCGGCAGAACTCAAGCAAACTGCTCATTATCTCCGTGCCGGCCTCGCTGAAAAAGGCGCTGATAGCCATATTGATCTTCTTCAACATCAGCCGTTTTTCGCGCCCGCTTATTATCTTGCCCAAAACAATGATGACTATAACAGCCTGTAAAGGCAAAAAAGCCATATCCTGCAAAAAATAAAACAATGTGTTGCCGGGCTTGCGGAAAATGACAAGCTCCAGCGCATACAACGCCAGCGAAATAATAATAAGAAGCAAACTTAAAAAAGTTATTGAATTGATTTTTTTCATACTTTATCCTTTATTTAATCTGTACAGTTCGGCTGTTCTTTTCGGCAGTTCAAGTTTAACAGCACAATGTTCAAACATCCGCCAGTGAAATGGAGGAAAACAGCGCGGTGTTCTTGAAAATCGTCCAATTGATAACCGAGCTGTTCGTGCCCCAGGTGTCATACACCTCCAAATATTCCCTGCTGAACGCGAAATATGTTTTGTTCAGAACCTTGACAGCATAACCCGTTTTGTAATACCCCACGCCCACAAAATAGTGAACCGAATAAATGTCGTTGCCCAACGCCGTTAAGCAGCCGATGATAACCGGCTCTCCCTTTTTAATCGAATGGATGATAACATCATTTGATTTTGTCTTGATATTGGTGGAAAGGGTCAGTGCTCCGTTTGTCTGTTTAGAAATCCATGTTGAAAAGTAAGCCATCAAAACCTTTAAAACGGAATTGCCGGCCTTACCCGGCACCAATATAATGCTGCAGCTGATATTGTCAATAACCTGCTGCGCGGCTTGAGTATAGCCCTTACTGTAAAGGTAATAAGCCACGCCCATTTCAAATGTCCCCAGCATTTCATAGCTCTGCGAGGTGTCAAACTGATTGTTTAAAATCGGGTTGGTAAAGAAGGCCGAAAAGGCTTTTGTGATTTCGGTGTACATAGCGCTTATTTCTTTGTACATGGTTGCGTCATCCGGCAAGTTGGTATATTCCTTGCCGTCCCGGTAAAAAGAAAGAATCATCATCGCCGCCGCTTTGTTGCAGATGCCGCCCTGCACGTCCGGCTGATAATACTGCTGGCTGTGCGGAACCATAAAGTTTTTATCCAGAACCCAGGAAGCGCTGACCGAAAATCCTTTCCCTGCATTGGCTGTGACCATCTTTTCAACAGCGGCGTTGGTCCGCGCGATAGTACCGGTATGCGCAACACTGCCCACAAAGTAATCCAGCAGTCCGGAAGGGATAACAGACGCCTGCGCGGCAGCCGCCGGTTTGGCGCTTGCGGACAGCGATAGATTCCCGGCGAGCAGCGTCGCTGCTAAAATAAGAGAAATTATCTTTTTCATGCTTTTATTCCTTTCGTGCAGGGATGAATAATTTATAAGTTCATTTTTATTTATTCAATTGTATATCAATCTTTGGTAAAAGTAAATAATAATAGAAGCATACCGCATTTTTTGTTGCGGTATGCTTTGAAGAATCGACATGTCGGATTCATATCAAATTTTATCAAGTTCAGCCACAGCATTCAGCTTTTCAATCGCCATAGCTAACTCACTTACTGAAATAATCTCTTTAGAATCAAAAACATAAATTTCCTGCATTCTTCTAAATTCTCGTATGAATTCTTTGTTGCTCGTAACGCCGTGCAGATATGAGAAATCCATTATTGCCTTCTTTGCCAAATCACTTCCCTTGCGCAGCCCTTCTTCTCTTCTTTTATAACCTATCATTTGGTTTAACATCACATTGTCGGTTAGAAGAGCCTTAATCCTTTTATCTTGAAGGAGCACAGCAATATCATACAAATGCTTTGCAACATCAAAATAGCTCTTCCTCAAATAATAAAACTCAGCAGCAAAAATTTTGTCAACGAATATTCTTTCAAGTTTAATTGTTTGAATCTCAAATGGCTCGACATCATAATCTGACAGCAGTATCTTTTTCTGCTCATCGGTTGCTTTATCAAAAATAATCGGTGATATTGTAATTGGCGCGACAGGTTCGCTGACGGTAAATGATGTTGCTTCAATTTTGACTCTGCCAAACCTTTGCAATGAGTCATTTACGTCAACATCCACCACAGATGCATACTTGTAAATACACGTTATGCTTCCTTTGCGGTTGTCATTATCGGCATCTTCCCGGTTCCGCAGAAGCGAAGCGTAGTTCGTTGCTGCCTTTTCCAATCTTTTTTTAGCTTGATTATTTGTGCAGCCGTCAATTGACACCGTTAAATCAATATCTTCGGAAAACCGTCTGATGCCGCCCAAAGCTTTATACAAAGCAGTACCGCCTTTAAAATATGCCGGCAAATCCTTCTGCATATCTGCAAGTTCTTTCAGCAGAAGAGTCACATAATAGTCCTTTTCTATAACATCAGCTCGGATGTTTGTCTGCTCCGCAATAGTAAGAAGCAATGCTTCAAAAGCAGTTTTATCCAAATGCAGTTTCATTTCAATTCAATTGCCGCAATATCACCCAAACGCAGCAATACCTCCTTTTTATACTTTGTTCTTGCGAACGCAACAAGCTTCGTGAAATTCAAATTGTTTTCTGCAATATAGTTTAATATTAATTTTTCAGGGTTAATTGCGTCAATAGCAGTTTTATCTTTGTTTTCAATAGCATCCAACAGCTGCAAATATTTGCAGTTATCCTCATTTACAGTTGCGGGCGGTTTTCTTATTATAATCTTTTTATATTCTTCAACTCTGCTGCCGTTTTGTTTGAAAATGTTTGTGGCATAATATTGATATTTTGCAATCTGGCTTGTAAGACCGATTCTGTTCAAAAAGGTCGGACCGGTTTCATAGCCGATAACGTTGCCGTTCTTTTTAACATAAGCATTGTTTGCAATAAGCCCCGGATTCAGCTTTGTTTTGCCGAACGGAGTAACTTTCGCTTTGTAGTATATACCTTTTTGATACCTTTCCAAAACGGTTTTGTCCGCAATTCTTTTAAGATTAACATTTACAAGACCTTTTGCCTTTGTAAAATCAATATGAAATTCAAGAGCAAGATTTTTTGCAATCTCCTCCGTATAAATCGGAACACCGAAAGGCGCACCTTCAATATTATTCACAACATATTTTCCGTAACCCGGTATACCCACTTTATAGCCCCTTTTGTTATTATTTTATTACTTATTCATCTATTAGTCAACATTATAATAACATATTGATTGCAGTTTTGCAAGTATTTTTTGAACTTTGCTTTGTATAGGTATTGCGAAAAGTTATGAAATTCTAAAATGTGATTTTAGATTTGCATAACTTTTGAGTCTGCCGGATAAGGTTTTAAGACTGGTATTTCTGCTGTTTCACCTCAATAAATCGGTATATCGGCAACCGTGTCGAACATAGGAAGAATAAACTAAACCTCAAACTCTCTTCCATCTTTCTGTATTTCTATTTTATTCGAGAAATCGGTAAAAGCATCCGGCACCATGGTATGTATCGGCACTATTTTCTTTGGGTCAAGGCCTGCAATCATCTTTTTTATATCAGCAACGCTTGCATGCCCGCTCGTGTGAACAGGGGGTTCAGTTATAAATCCAACGCTCTGCAAATATCTCTCAAATTTCTGCTGGTATTCACTCGCTCGATAGCCCTGCCACATTGAATAAATAAACCGTCCGTCATGAAATTTGCAATATTCAAGATCTTTCAGCATTGACGGACGAACCATCATGACAATATTATTCTGTTCAGCCTCAAGCTTTTCTTTTGGAATGTGAAAGGTTGAAAAGCGCTTTGCATATTCTTCTCCGATTTCATTGAAGATCTTCTGTGTCAGTCTGTAAGGATAAAATACTTTTATATATGGATATCGACTTGATGGAAACGGCAAGCTATTGTTCCCTAGTCGGCGAAGTTCATACAAAACATTAGCAGTATAAATGTCAACAACAAATATTCTGCCAAGCGTTGCTGCAGCTTTATAAAAGCTGACAATTCTATCAATATTCTGGCTTGACGATTGAAACAGCACCGGGCCGCTCTGTCTTTCAATTTCTCTTATTATTTCATCTTTCAATTCATCTTCTGTTTGAACTAATTCATCTTGCCTGCCGAGCATTGTGCCCTCTGTCAACAAAATATCGGCTTGCTTCGTTGCCCCTTGGATGAACATATCTAGACAGCACCCTTTTCTTCCGTGCCCCCTGAAATCGCCGGAATATATGACTGTTTTCCCTTCGGCTGAAATTTCAAACGCCGCGGCATCGAAGGCGGAATGATCCATCAAGTACGGTTTAATAATAAAGTCTTTCACCTGAAACGCTTCATACATTTTAAATTCAGTTGTAACCAAATTGAAGTTATCGACAATTCTGAACAGCTGAGAAACCTCAATCAACCTTTTTGTCCCCGCGGACATATACACTGGAATATCCGGATGAACATATTTCAGCAACCCGTAATGATCAATGTGCGCATGCGAAATGATAAGCGCGTCAAAATTTGGCTCATCCCATTTATAAAGTCCGCTGATTTTGGGAATCACACCCAATTCCAGCAACTTCTTATAGCCGAGCGAAGCAACAGAATTATCGATTGCCAAACCGTTCAAAAATAAAGGATAACCCGCATCCAGCAGAATCCGGCTTTTCTCTGTTTTCAATTCAATTAATGTCCCGCCGATTTCATGGGTTCCGCGATAGATAATAATTTTCAATTTTTCTCCTGTTAAAAAAATGATTTGTTGAACACTTTTCTACAATGAAGTTTCAATTTCTCTAATTGCATTGTTTACTTCGGTAAAATATAGGTAATGCAGTATTATTTTGTCATCGCCTTTACTATCGCAAATATCTAAGGTCATGTTTGCAAAGTTATAGTCATTGTTTTTGTTCGAGGGCATTACACAAACAGCAAGCAGTACCAGTTCATCGGGTAGTTTTCTCCTGAATCCGAAGAGTTTCCACCACTCTTCCCCTGAATTGCTTCTCAGCAGTTCCCGGATAAAAGTTGCATAAGCAATAGCTTGTTTAACTGCGTCTTTAGGTGGTTCTTTTTTTGTATTCTCGTCTTTTAGTTCCATTATGCATAAGTTTATTGATTTGTCCCCGGTTCTCCTTCTTGTAAGGATATCAATGCCCCCGCCGAATGCGCCGGAATACTTCGTTTTCTTGTGGTCACTTGCGCTCAAAGGTGTAGGCATTGGGAAACGGACTTTTGCGATTTTTACAGGTTGGATACCGATTAGCATTTTATCTTTTGACTTATTCTTCGAAAATTCAGTGAGGAGCAAACTTTCAATTCGATGTTCTTCGTTTGCCTTCTTTCCGGTTGTATTCCTCGCTATTAATCTGCTTTTGAAATGTTTCCTGAATTCCTGCGCTCCTTTACCCTTCCAATCTGCATTTGTCAAAGTTATTTCGCAGTCAAAGTCTCTTTTATTCGTTTCATTGTATTTGTTAGTATCCAGTTTCGGGCTGTCTTTACATATTAAATCAGCCACGGTTTGGCCTAAAAACCTTAGCTCAAAGCGAACTGTCTTGGATGTGTTTTTTGCATTTGAAGTGGTTAAATACAGTTTTAAAGGTGACCACTCGCAAAAGGTTCCTCTAATCGAAATTATATTATCAATATTGGCAGAAATATCTTTTGAATATTTTCTATATCGACTTTCCCATTCATTTTCATTTTGAAGCAGGGTTTGCGCTTCTCTGATAACCTCATAAAACTCATTCTGAAGTTCCGATGTCACATTAAACAATCCCTTTCAAATACAGCAATCCCATCAAACTATACATATCCAGATTCTGCCCGAACAAATTCATGCCGCCCAGCTTCCCGGTGCTCAGTATGTCTCCGTCATAAACATTTCTTTTTGCGGGAAGAGAGAGAAAAGCAGCTCCTGCTTGCCGGAGACAGAAGCGTTGCCGTATTCACAGGCTTTTTCCAGCGAAATGAAGCCCGTTAAAAACTGCGTGAGCGACTGCACGCTGCAACTCAAATCCGGCGCGGCGGCAGACTTTTTAACGCTGACGCTGCCGTCTTCAAAGCTGACGGTGAAAACGCCGCTGTTCCACGCAAGGAAACTGTCGTTTACTTCAATATTAACACTCGCGTTGCTGCCCGGATATTTCAGGTAAGCAAGTGCTTTTTCAACATCGACTATCCGGTTCATCCCGTATGTTTTCAGCTCGCGCTCCATCAGAAACGGTTCCGCAACCAGCATGTTCATATCGATAAATCCGGGCAGATAGCCCTTAAACGCTTTGAAGACCGGATGAAATTTATAAAGAAAGCCGAGCAGGCCCCTGAGCGCTTCATAATTTTTGAACGCCAGCTCGCAGACATTTATCTCGGGCTCCGTGCCCGCGGAAGCGTCAAAGGAAATATAGCAGGCGGGGTTTGAATCGCCGTCGTACCAAATATAGGTGCTGTAAAGCTCGGTGTAATTGTCCCTGTCAAACAGTTTTTTCCACTGCGCGTCGTTTCTCACCACTGCAAGGTTTCTGTTTTCAATAAAACTGCTGTAAATATTCTTGACATCCTCCATGTCCCTGTCATAAATGAAGAGCTCTGCCCTGCCGGGCGACTTCAGCCCCTCAAACGCGGTCAGCGGCATGTTTACATGCTGCTTTTGGTTGCAGCACTCATAGCCGAACATCCTGTAATAGGGGTTGGAAAACGGGAAAAGAAAGGAAAAAAGCTGACCGTTCTCCCGCATTTCCTCAAAGCAGTACGTCAGCAGTTTTCTGACATAGCCCTTGTTTCTCTCCTGCGGCAGGGTCGCAATCGCGCCTACACCGGCCATCTTGACATCGCAGCCGTTGAACCTGACCGTTAAGGGCTCCACGCTGATGGTGGAGCAGGGCTTGCCGCTGTCGTCAAAGAGTGCCCTTATCAGTTCGTAGCCGATTTTTGTCTTCTCCGGGTCGCTGAAATCCTTTTTTGAATTATAAGAAGCGGACCTCAGTTTGAGGATTTTGATATGCTCTTCCGGTAAAATTTTTCTGATTTCCATTTGAATGCTCCTTTACATTTTTCGCGCCGCAGCCATTAAAACGGGCACTTGAAATAGTATTTTTTATCACGCGGGACAGAGTCTATCATTTTAAACATGTCCGTATAAAAGGTGTGGGTTACCCCCGCATCGGCATTCAGGCCGATTGCCGTGCCGTGGTCGCCGTTTCTTGTTGGCATAACATTCCAAATACCGCTCCTGATGTTATTCGCGTCATAATCCTGCCATGCTTCGCCGAACGGATATTTTGCGGATACAACGTTTACAAGCCCGTCATTCGGCAGCCAGGTTTTATCAATTTTAAAATCCGAATCTTTATTGACCGAATAGGTTCCCATCAATAAGGCTGTTGGCATAAGGATAGGCAATGTGCCTATTTCCGGAATCTGGTTGCCCGTAAGCGGGTTTTTATATGTAGTGCAATAGGAATAAGAAAAATAATATACGCCGTTAACAATCTGTATATGTTTGTTGAGTTCGGCGCAGCCGTCGGGAGATATGTCATAAGCGGCGTTATCGGTCCCCGTGCTGAAAACCTTTTCCAATGAATCCTTCATTGAAGAAATACTGGTTTCTTCACCGGGAACAGAGGATATGCCGAACTGTTCCAGATGAAAATCAAGGTAACCGTTTACCGGGGAGTTCCCCGCAATGCCCGCGAAAGAAAGGCAGACATCAAAAAGCAAAGAGGTCATCTTGTATTTGTTGAGAATAAGAAAAAGAGAAGAACCGTTGTTCGGGGAACATAACGTTGTGACGCTGTTCACCCAATTGCCTTTGCCGCCTTTGAAAAGAGGCGAAGCACCGTCTCCGCTCGCCGCGACCTCCTCCTTTGCTCCGTTTTGAAGAAGAGACGCCAATAGCCTGATTGTCGGGCCGCCGAAGCTGTGGCCGACCAGGTTGATTTTCTTCAGTTGGCCTGCCTTCGTTTTTGTACCCCATCCCTCGAAAAGCGGCTTTGTATAAGTCCTGCCGTAGCGCAAATGGCCGTTCGCTTTGGAATGAGCTTCGCCGTAGTCGACCTTTGTCCCCGTAAGCTGCGCGTAAAGCTCGCAGGCTCTGTCCCAGGTGCTGGAGAACGGGCCGACCGAAGCTTCATAAACCGAATAGCCCTGCTGCGTCAGATATTTTGACAGGCTGCCGGTTGTCGCGCCCCAATAAGGCGCCTGCTCATTTATGCCGGATTCCGCACCCCACCCGCCGAGGCCATGAACAAGGATATAAGGGTATTGCACTGTGTCCTCTGTTACAAAATCAAGCGCTTTCCCATAGAGACCCAGCGGATAAGAAATGATTGCCGCGGCCAAAATACAAGCCGCAACGATGAGTGCGACTATCTTCTTGGGAAGTTTCTTTTTTGTTGCCTTTTTGGGCCCTGCTGCCGAAGCGGTTTTATCATCCGCTGTTATATTATTGATAGTATCCGCATTTTGAACGGCGTTAATTTCGGCTGCTTCCGCGGGCGCAATTGCCGCTGCGGCCGGACCGGTAATATCTAAAATATCCTGCACCGGTTCCTCGCTGTCTTTCAGCAGATAATCGGCTGTCACCGAGAAAAGCTCGCTTAACAGAATAATTTTAGCGGAATCCGGCAGAACTCTTCCCGATTCCCACTTTGATATCGATTGCCTGGATACGGAAAGCTTTTCGGCCAGCTCATCCTGCGACCAACCGTTTTTCTGCCTTAAACTGTAAATTTTATCGCCTATTTTCATGACATCTGCCCCCTTTTGATAGAGTATAACAGAACGACTAAGTTATTTCTATCAACTCACCTGTACAATTTATATTTTTGCGGAAAAAAGCGGATGTAAACCGAAGTTTACATACCTCGCAAGTTAACTTGACAAAGGAATTATGCGCTGAAAAAGTTATTAAGCATATGCGCGATGGTGCTGCCGGCAACGGATTTACTCTTGTGCGCAACATAGCCGAAAACCAACCCAAGCAAAAATACTGATAATGCTCCGCCTGTTGGATTAAGAAGATTTGCCTTGAGCACTCCCTGAAAATACCAGCCGGGAAAGTGCGCACCCATGAACATCAGTGCTGTGAATATATTTGAAACGGCTAAATTGAATCTTTTTTGCAAAACCCCAAGCACCGCGCCGCGGAAAGTAATTTCCTCCACAATCGGCGAAACGATAACCGCGCTGAAAAACGGCCAGCCTAATGATATAGAAAAGAGCGGCTGATGGCCAAACAATCTGGTTAATAAGGTAATGCCTCCGAGCACCAATCCGATTCCCCCGCCCCACATAAGCGCGGAGCCTATGCGTTTGAGCGCGATCACATCGCCCAGCTTTCTGCCGGAAAGATGAATGATAACAATTGCCGGCAAAATCCAGAGCAGCAGTTTCATGATAATCCAAAATACGGTTTGCGGCATTGAAGACGAAAGGAAAACGAAATGAAGTGCAAGCCGCTTTTCTAAAAGCCATGCCGCAATCCAAGCCGCATAGAGTGCGAAAACATAGATGACCATTATTTTGACAATGTGTTTTGCAAAAAAATCAAAGGTTGATTTTCTCATATTTTCTGTCCCGATTTTCTCCTTGTTTTTGCTGTTTATCAGCCGAATTAATATGCCTTTTTGATTGTCCTTTCATTTAATAAGTTCAACCAAAATCCCCTGCTCCGGCGCGATATCCAGCGAAATTTTGCCATTGTCAACCGTTGTTTCCCCGATAAACCGGAGACCGTCGGCGCTTATATCATAGAGTTTTGCTGACTTATAGCTATAGACCGGCAGCTGCCAGGTGCGTTTGCAGCCGTTTTTGCTGTAGGCGATACGGGTATCTTCTTTAAAAGTTACCGGCATAAGCAAATCGTCATCCCTTTTGAGAAGCACACCGTTTTTGGCGATTTTCTGCTCGCGCAGATAAGAAACGGTGCCATCCTTATAAACCATGCGCAGATTTTCACCGCGTCCCGTGAGTTTTTCCTTCTCCAGTGTCGCCAAATGAAAATAAGGGATGTTGTACGCTGCAAACTGGCGCAGAAACTCCTTATGCCAGGCGTCGGCATCACCCGTGTTGTAACGCCAGAGTTCCTCTCCGTGCAGGTTGCCGTAAAGTATTTTACCGTATTTACCCTTGAGCACCCCACCGGCGTATTTTTCGGGGTAAATGCGGAAAACCTCGCGCCTTTTGAGCTTGTCCACCCACCAGATGGCAGGCAGTTGCCCGAGCGTGTCAACGGGATACATCCGCCATAAAATGCTGCGCACTATATTGCCATAAAACAGCACCGTCAGCGGACCTTCCCGGTAGGTGAACTCGGAGGTGATATCGATACCGTTTTCGGCCAGATAATCAATCATCTTTTTCCGGTATGTCTGCATGGTTTTCATGTTGACAGCGGGCTTGCGGTTTACATAGCACTGGAAGTTGTCGACATGCACGGTACCGGCTTCTTTAACAGACAGAAGTTCAAACAGCGCCTGCATCCGTTTTTGAAACAGCCCGCTTTCCCACTCCTCTTTGTAGCTTACCTTGTAGCAGGGCTGTTCATTGTATTTTTCTATGGCAGCCGGTTTGCCGCGGCGGTCGCGGATAAGGGCGTTTTGTGCTCTGTATTCAGCCATGAGCGGGCAGTTATCGTAGGCATCAGCGAAGTTGATATGCACACTGATTACGGTATTGTATTTTTTTGACTCTTCGATAAGCCAAAGCATGCTCTCGAGCGCTGTTTTATCCTGCGGCCTTTTCAGCGCAGGATTGACTTCACCGAAAGCGGGGTATTTATCATCATGCCCGTTATACTGCCAGCCGACAAGGTAAATGATTTTCGGCGCGCCGAGTGTCAGCGCGTCAACCTGTTTGACAATTTCCATCACTCTTTCAAAATCGCAGTCCACAATACTGCCGCCCTTGCAGTCCGGGTGCGCCATAAAGAGCTTCATCATCATTGTTTTTGTGTAGTCATATCTTGGCATCTTTTTCTCCTTAAATCAGTTATCAAGCTTAAATCCAGTTCTGTTTGATACTGAATTAATAAGCTTGATTTAAAAATTCTTATTTCTCTGCAAGAACTTTAATAGATGTAATAACCGGCTGGTCCTTCGCCAATACGGTTCCGTTGTTATCCTGGACGGGCGTATCTACACAGATTTTATCGACAATATCCATGCCGGATGTCACATAACCGAACACGGCGTACTGGCCGTCCAACGTTGTGCTGTCCTGCTGGACGATGAAGAATTGAGAAGTGGCACTGTTGTTATCGTTTGGCAAACGTGCCATAGCGATCGCGCCCCTTGTGTTGGATAACGAATTATTCACTCCGTTTGCGGTAAACTCGCCTTTAATGGTCCTGCTTGACCCTCCGGTTCCGTTTCCGAGCGGGTCACCGCCCTGAATCATAAACCCGCTGATAATTCTGTGAAAAGTCAAACCGTTATAAAAGCCGCTTTTAGCTAAACTAATAAAATTAGCGACGGTAATCGGCGCAGCCTTCGCGTCTAACGCGACGGTAATTGTCCCGTAATTTTTCACATTGATTTCAATATGATTCGTTGCCGTGAAAGACACCTCATTTGTTGTTGTGCTGCTTGAAGCCACAGTTCCGGATGTGTCTTCGCTGCTTTGAGCATCTTCCGATGTTGTCTGGCTGTTTGCCGTCGTACCATTTGGATTATTGTTGTCAGTGGTGGTATTCTTGCTGCATGCCGAAAAAGTAAAAACCGATAGTAATGTGACAAGTAAAATGCAAATAAATTTTTTCATGACTCTTCTCCTAAAATAAAATAATTGTATTTTTACGAAAGATAATATGTGTCCGTTTTTAAAGCTGAATTATTTGAGATAATCACTCCAATCGGTATTTTTCAACGTTTCAATTACCTTTGGAACTGATTGTTTGCTCCAAAGGCTTTCGATCTCCATTCGCATTTCAGTTTGTTCCTCATCATTATGATGAACGTACGCGTCAAAATTAAGATCGAACTCTTCTTTTCCAGTATTCACAGTGATTTCAATCGAACCATATTTGTCAATACCGAAAGAAATGGCTTTAAATTTTTTGATTTTCATTCTCTTTAAAACGAAGCAAATCAATTGATAGTAATCATTTGCCATTATTGTTACTGAATCCTCCGGATTTACAGAAAAACTATTAAAATCAATTATTTTCATATCTTCCTGAAACGCCTCAGCCGCTTTATTCAAACCGTCAAAGTCTTCGTTTTTCAACATTTTAATTATCTGTTTTTGTAAATCAGTCTTTTTCATAGCAACATCTCCTATAATATGTTATTGTCAATTTATGTGTCCTTGCGTAAAATACAAAGGTACTCCTCATAGGCAAAAGTGCGGCTTCTTTGAGCTTCGCCGACTTGCCTGATGATGCCTATTTCTTCAAGCCTTTTAATTGCGCTTGAAACGGTGTTATATGATGTTTTCAACTCCAAAGCGGTTTTCTTAATATCAATGATCGGTGTTTTTTCCAAAAGTTCAAATATTTTTAAAACTGATTTCGATGTTGTATCATTATCCTCTACGCGCCTTGTGTTTTTGTCGTGCAGCACAGTTAAAAGGTCAATGCTTTCAATAGAATCTTCCGCGGACTCGAAAACCGCCTGCAAAAAAAATTTTACCCACTGTTCGAAATCACCTTTTTCTCTGACTTCGGTTAACCGGTCATAATATTCAATACGGTTGCGTTTCAAAAAATAGGAGATATACAAGGTTGGAAGTGACAGCAAACCGTTTTCCTTTAAAAAAAGGTTGATCATCAGCCTGCCGATTCGGCCGTTTCCGTCTAAAAACGGATGGATTGTTTCAAACTGGTAATGAATCAGTGATATTTTTATCAGCGGGTCGGTATGGTCAACCGCATTCATATATTTTTCAAGGCTGCTCATTGCTTCAGCCATATCTTCCGGATTCGGAGGAATATATCTTGCGGTTTTGATTGAACTGCCCTGCGGTCCAATCCAGTTTTGGCTTCTGCGGAATTCACCGGGATTTTTTTCACCCCCGCGAACATCCTGCATTAAAAACCCGTGTGTTTCGAGAAGAAGCCTGTTGCAAAGCGGAAGCGTTTCCAATCTTTTTGCAGCAAAATCGGTTGCCTTTATATAGTTGATAACCTCGGAAACATTTTGATTCGTATTTCCCTCAAGGTTTGGGTCCAGAATATCATCCAAGGTTGCCTGAGTGCCTTCGATTTGAGAGGAAAGCAACGCTTCCTTTCTGACATACATTGAAACAAATAACGGAACACTCGGCAGCCTGGTTGAAATAGCATCCAGCTTTGCAACCGCGCTTTTTGCTTTTGCAAGAATGTTGCTTAACACTTCATCAAAGCTGAGCTCGGGGTTTGGCGGCAACGGATTGGGAACAAATGATTTAAACATCAGTTCACCGCTTAAATTGGCTTTATATTCACCCGCACGATTCATAGCGAAACACCTCCTTTTGAAATAATAAGCACATTATACAGCAGTTATTTCAACAAATCAAGTATTTTTGAAATAACCGGTAAAATTAGGTATCGCTATTTCAATTATATCTGATTTTTTGAAATAACGCGACAAGCTTTCCAATATTATTTCATCAATTTAATATTCTACATCAATCTCCGCTAAATTCATTGCCTTCCCGCCTACCCTTACTCTCAGAATCTCTTCATCTTTTGCCGTTAGGGATACAAGAATTTCAGAAGGTTTGTTCATGGAGTAGCCCTGTTCAACAACGATATGCCCGGCTTGTCCTGCATCGATTAACCCATACTTAAACAAGTAGCAGGCAAGAGCGCCGTTGGATGTGCCGGTTGCTGATTCCTCCGGAATTGCATAGAGCGGCGCGAAATTTCTGCAATGGGCAGTTGAACCGTGAAGCGTTTGAGTCGTGAAAACATGGTAACCCACCGCATTGCATTTGCGGCTGATATCCGATATTTTTTCAAAATCCGGTTTTATTGAATTAAGCGTTTCAATGTTATTTACCGGCACGATAATATCCCGCAGGCCGGTGGTTACGATCTGCACCGGTAAATCTGCCGGAATATCATCAACGGAGATATTCAGGGAGTCCGCAATTTCCGCCTTGCCGATAATATCATAATAGTTTGGCGTGTTCTGGTCCATCATAATCGTTAAGTCTTCACTTACTTCCACGCTCAGCACGCCGGCTTTGGTTTCCTGCGTGTATTTCCCCGGTTTGATTCGGTTTAGGCTTGCCAGCATATAAAAGGTTCCGATTGTGGCATGGCCGCAAAGGTCGACTTCTTCATTCGGGGTGAAAAACCGCACCTTGAAATCCGCCAAATCCGATTTCATGACAAAAGCGGTTTCGCTGAAGCCGATTATTTTCGCAATCTCTTTCATCTGCTTTTCCGTCAAGGCATCAGCGTTGAGTACAACCCCCGCGGGGTTGCCGCCCTCAGGGGATTTGGCGAAGGAGTTTAGTGTGTAGGCTTTTACCTTCATATATATTACATCCTGTTACAAAATAAAATTACGGCTGTTTCTTGGTCAAAATTTCTTGCAATTTCAACAGAATTTCCGTCTGATTCTTCAGTTCCTGCATCTGTTCATCCTGCAGCGTGGCAAGGTAAGTCAATGTTTCATGGTCTGTGTCGGCTTTGGCTTCGTTTTGAGATTGGATAACATTTTGACCAACCATAATGATTGGCAGCAGTACAAGCTGCAGCACTGTTTGGGCGATATAAGTTACCCAAGTTATTACATCGTGTTTCATAATAACCGGCGGCAGCATGCAAAGATCAATCAGGAAAAATGCATACGCACACCACATCGTACCAACACTATTGGTTATTTTGACCGCAATCCAGTAATTAAACTTAGCCATGCCTTTCCGGTCCTTCGTTCGAGCATCTTTTGGATGTCTGACGCGGGGATGATCTTTTAACGGGTTCATTTTGACTCCTCCTTCATTATTCTTCAATTTCCTAAACGCGCTTTTTCCAAGACAGCCAAATCAAACTTTTTCATTTTTAAAAATGCTTCGGTTACTCTTTGTTTTTCTTCCGTTGTCCCGCCAAACAAAATATCATTCATGTTTTCCGGCGTAATCTGCCATGAAACGCCGAATTTGTCCTTGAGCCAGCCGCATTGCTCCGCCTCCGGAACGGCCGAAAGTTTTTCCCAATAGTAATCAATCTCTTCCTGGTCTCTACAGTTTACGATGAATGAGAACGCCTCATTAAACCCAAAATCAACGTCAAACGCATTGTCCATTGCCGAAAAATCAATGCCGCAAAGTTCAAACGCGGCAAAATTCACTTTTGCTTTCGGTGACTCTGCTTCTCCTTCTTCATATTTGCTGATAAATATAATTTCCGAATCTTCAAAAACTTCCTTGTAGAACATAACCGCTTCTTCAGCTTTTCCGCAGGATTCGTTTGAGAAAAGCAGGTTCGGTGTAATTTTTCGAGCCGTTTGTTCATAACTTGTATTCATCAGTTGCCAGGCTAAGCCGTAACGGTCCTGAATCCAACCGTAGCGCTTGCTGAAAGGGTATTCGCCGAGCGGCATTAATTCCGACCCGCCTTCCGAAAAAGCTTCCCATTTGGCGTCAACTTCTTCAATAGAACGGCAGTTTACCATCAAGGAAACGGAAGGGTTGAATTTAAAATAAGGTCCGGCGCTGATTGCGGAAAATTCCTGCCCAGCCAGTTCAAAGCTTACAATCTCCGCGTCACCCGAAGGCGTGTTTTCGATAACTTCCGTGTGCAGCAATTTTGATTGGTCAAACAAACCAATATAAAATTCTGCGGCTTCCTTAGCCTCCTTGTCGAACCATAAATGCGGAACTATTTTTTGCATAAAAATTACCTCCTTCGATTTACTTACAGCTCAATTTAATAAAACTTTTAAATGCGGTCGGAATGGAATACCGGTTTTTAATCTCGTCCTTGGTTGCCCAAACGAAATCCGATGAATCTTTCAGTTCCGCAATGCGGAAAAAATAACCTTTCATGTGCCATTCCAAATGTGTAAAAATATGTTTTGACGGCGGCAATGCAGTTATTTCGCCGGCAACAATTCCCAACCCTTTGAGTATATGGCTGCACTGTTCTTCTGTCAAATGTCCTTCAACATTCGGAAACTCCCATAGATTCGGCAGCAGGCCGTTTTTATCCCTTTTTCGTATAGCAAACATATCATTATAGGAGATAAGCAAAACGGTTTTCTTTTCGATTCTGCGCGCCTTTTTATCTGACATCACCGGAATTTCCGAAGTCAAGTCTTTCTTATAAGCCTCACAGAAGCCGCTCACGGGGCACTCCCAGCATTTCGGCTCACCGTTTGGTAAGCAAATTGTCGCCCCGAGGTCCATCAAGGCCTGGTTAAAGTCACCGGGATTTTCCGAAGGCATAAGTTCCATTACAAGTGGTTCGAATTCCTTTTTTGTTTTCAGGTCACCTATGTCTTTGCTGCTTGCGGTAATTCTGGCGATAATGCGCAGAACATTCCCGTCAATAGCCGGAACAGCCTTGCCGAAGGCGATGGAGGAAATGGCGCCGGTCGTATAGACGCCGATACCGGGCAAAGACATTAAGTCCCTCATGTCGCCGGGGATGCTGCCGCCAAATTTTTCAACAATCATCTGTGCTGCTTTTTTCAAATTAAGCGCTCTGTTGTAATAGCCAAGCCCCTGCCAAAGCTTCAGCAGCCTTTCCTCTTCAATCTGCGCGAGTGCCTGCGCAGTCGGAACTTCTGCAACAAACCGTAAAAAATACGGAATGACGGTATCCACTCTGGTCTGCTGCAGCATAATTTCCGATATCCAGACTTTATAGGGGCTCGGGTCGCTGCGCCAAGGGAGAACCCGGGCTTCTGTTTTATACCATTTTATAAGTTCGCTTTGAAACTCAGCTGCGTTTTTCATATTGCTCTCTTAACTGTTGTAAATTTCGTTCACCATGCTGCGCATATCCTCCTGTATCTGCCTGCCGAAAGGAACATATAAATCGTTTTCATATTCGCAAATGAAGATGCCGTCAAATCCTTCGTTATGTAGTGTTTCGACAACCCATTTCATCGGGATTTTGCCCCAAAGCGGCGGCAGGTGAATGTCCCCCGCGCCGAAAGCGGTGCGCATACCCATGGGAAGGGTTTTATACAACGCGAAATTTCCAAGCCGCATTTTTTCAAAGCGGCCCGTATTATCGTTCATATGCACATGTTTGACATAAGGCGCGCATTCGCGGACGGCGTCTTTAAAATCTCCGCCAAAGTAGTTTACAGACAAGTTAAGATGGCCGACATCCAGTGTCATTTTAAAATTTTCATGGTTGATGCATCCGATCATCGCTATGACCTTCCGGTAATCCTCCACTTCAATGTTTTCCATCAGGAGCAGCACGCCCTTTGACGCGGCGAATTCTATTGCTTCAATATGGGCGTCGTAAAAAGCCTGCTCTTCTTTTTGAATCAGGGATTCATTTTCAAAATGCAGGGTCAGCCGGTCCATACCCAGCCTGGCGCACAGTTCGATGGATGACATTAAGACCTTTTTGTGTAAATTGTAATCCTGAAGATTCCTTAAATCAAGACCGGTGCCGATATGCGCCGTATATTTCAACGGATAACGCGAAAAAATATCCTGCACATACGCCGCATATTTTTCCAGAATCTCACCTTCCGCAATCAACGGAACGGATGAAAGACAAAATTCCATGCAATCGAAGCCGAATTCGATTATTTTCTTGATTGATTCTTCAAGCTTGTCGGGTTTTGTTCCGACCAGTCCGTTAATTCCTATCATCGGTTTTTTCATCTTGTTTTCCCCTTTCAAATTTCGAAGCAATCCGGGCATTAAAGTATGCCTATCATTTCCATCAGATATTTGGCGTTTGTGGTGTTCGATTTGCCTGCCGTTATTTTATAATCGAAGAGAATTTGATTGTTTTCGTAATGCTCTGAAAAGCTGAAGTTTTTGATGCGGATGTGTTGGTTTTCCAAGTCACATAATTCCAAATCGTGCGTCGTAATGAAACCCATAACGCCAAGTCTGTCCAGCTTTGAAATCACTGTTTTAGCCCCGTAGAATCTATCCACCGAATTGGTGCCTTTGAATATTTCATCAATCAGAAAAATCATGTTATTGTTGCTGTTTGCAAAGTCAATAATACCTTTAATCTTTTTAAGTTCCGCATAAAAGGTGGAAATGCCTTCGTTCAAGTCATCGGCGACCCGCATGGATGTCATTATTTTGAACCGGGACAGCGTCATTTTTTGAGCACAAACGAAACTGCCGGCATTTGCCAAAACAAGGTTAATCCCTACCGTTCTTAAAAAAGTAGTTTTGCCGGACATGTTTGAGCCTGAAATGATAAAGATGTTATTATTAACCGATAAATTATTATTGACACGGATACTTTTGTTTATCAGCGGATGCCCGATATCCGCTGCCTCGATTATTTTATCACTTTTATCAAAAACCGGGATGCAAACGCTGCTGCAGATATTGGGAAGATTTGAAAAACTCAGCAAACTCTCGAATTCCCCAAATGCAAGGAACCATTCCTCTGCAAGCGGCGCATACTTTTCTTTCCATGCCTGGAGCATAAAACAGCATCCATAGTCCCACAGCAAAAACACATTCAAAAACACGTAAAGAAGTCCGTTGTTTTTCGCACTGATTCTGCTCGTAATTTTATCCAGCTGTTTGATTGCTTTTGTAGCAGACAGGTTTGATGTAACCAGCTGTTCTTTAAGCCGAATCAGCTTTTTCGATTTAAAATCACGATTTTGCAGCATTTCAAACACGAAACTGTAATGTTCAAGTTTGTATGACACCTTAGCGATGGAACCCATAAATTTAAATGTTTTCATAATGCCGAGAATCCAAATCAATATCTGAACAAAAACCAATACAGCACCGGCAATATTAAGATATTTGAGATGAAAGATAAACATCCCGCAAATTGTGAGAACGGTGATTACCGGAAGGATTGTTAAAAGGTAATAGACAAATCTTGATTTGATAAATGTCATATTGTTTTGCAATTCACCGATAAGTTTTAACACGGCATCACTGACGCCTATTTTCGATGCACAGTACTGCATTTCGTTTGAAAACGCTATGTCCCCGCTTAATTCCGCAATTGCCTCCTGCCTTAATGATAATTCGCCGGTATCATAGTTTTGAGACAGCAAGTCATTTGAAAAAGCCTGCCTCCCATGCCATGTGTTTGTTAAATTCAGCAGCTGGAATAATGATTTCCCGCCGACGATATCAAGGTCACACGCATAAGGGTGCTCCGTGTCGGCAAACTCGCTGCCCGTATCGGGAAAAGCTGTCCATTCGCCCGATATTCTGGCAAGATACTGTTTGTTGATTGTTATAATGCCCTCGTAATAATTTACCTTGCCGTGGATTTTAGCGTGGTATATCCATAATAAAACTGACACAAATATCAAAGCCGCGTCTAACATGAAAAAAAGACCGGAAAAACCTTTTGCAAAGGTGAAGTACCCCGAAACAGCCAGAAGCGCCGCCGCCGCAAGTTTAATGTAGCCGATCACGCTGAAAACAGCGGAATATTTTCGCAAAAACATTTCATTTATCGCTATTTGTTTGTTGAACTTTTCTTCCAAGAGACAGTACCTCCGGCAACATGTTTATGCTAAGTATAACACTGATGATATACTTTATGACCAACCCAATTCGCCTTTCTCACTATTATATAATAAGCGTTTTCATTTTACCATATAAAAAGAAAGAAGTCGATTGCTGAATTACAATCGGCTTCGATTTTTTAGTCGGCAATCTTGCTTGTCTGCCGCTGAGCCATAACCAGTTTGTAGTAGATGCCCTTCTGTTTGAGCAGTTCCATATGCGTGCCGGATTCGGCAACCCGGCCTTCATCAAGCACAAACAGGCGGTCGGCGCTGCGCAGGGTTGAAAGACGGTGGGCAATGGCAATAGTGGTCCGCCCTTTAACAAGACGGTTCAGGCTTTCCTGAATAACCGATTCCGTTTCGACATCCAGGGAGCTTGTCGCCTCATCCAGTATCAGTATATCGGGGTTCTTAATAATCGCCCGCGCGATAGAAAGCCGCTGCCTTTCGCCGCCCGAAAGAGAATATCCATTCTCGCCGATAACCGTATTGTAACCGTCCGCGGTGAGCATGATGAAATCGTGCGCGTTTGCGGCTTTTGCCGCTGCAAAAACTTCGGCAGGCGCCGCGTCCGGTTTGGCATAGGCTATGTTGTCAAAGATAGAACCGGCAAAAAGAAAAGTATCCTGAAACACCACACCGATGTTCTCGTGCAGATGCGCGGGCGACATATCCTTGATATCGGTGCCGTTAATGCAAATCCTGCCAAGGCTCGGGTCGTACAGGCGCATAATCAGATTCATCATCGTGGATTTGCCCGAACCGGAGCGGCCAACAATCCCGATCATTTCGCCCGGTTTAATGTCCAGATTAATGTCCTTGAGCACCGGCTCATAGGATTTATAGCCGAAGGACACACCTTCAAACGTCACCCCGCCCGATACGGGGACATTTTTCGGGTCGGCAATGGACGTAATATCCGGTTCCTCATCCAGAATTTCAAACACCTTCACCATGCTTGTCATTGCCTCAGCCAGCCAGCGGGGGAAAGAAACTATCCAGCGCAAAGGCGCATAAACATAGGTAATATACATCGTAAACTGAACAAGAATCCCGAAGCTCAGTGTGCCGCCTATAATATCCTTCCCGCCGAAATAGAGCACCAAAAATTCTCCGATACCCGAAATGAATGTCATCAGCGGGAACAGACGGGCCCAAAGTACCTCATTGTCTGATGACACCTGCGCAAGCTCGCGCGTGGCAAGCGAGAATTTTTGAATTTCATCCTTCTCTTTGCCGAAGGATTTGACCGTACGTATGCCCTTGATGATGTCATGCAGGATTGACTGGCATTTTGAGTTTTTGCGCCACTGCCGCTCATAGCGGAGACTGATGATTTTCCAAAAGCGGGACAGCCCGAACATAACAACAGGCACGGGCAGAAACACAAGCAGCGTCAATTTGACATTGGTAAAAAGCAGAATGACCAGAACAATCACAAACATAATCATTTGCTCCACCGCCCAGCGTCCGCCGTCCGACATAAATTCTTTGATTGTCGTGGTGTCTTCCATAACACGCTTAATCAAATCGCCCGAAGTCCTTTTGGATAGGGAGTTCATCGAAAGCTTCTGGATTTTTTCAAATGCCGCGTTTCTCAAATAATTGGCATACTTTATACTTGATTTATTAAAGACCCTGGAACTGAGGATAAAGATAATCTCACCCAGCGTTCTGGCTAGCAGCATTGCGCCTGCCAACAGAGCAATCTGCGCAAATGTCCCTTTCATCGGCTGCAGGTAGTCGTCAATCAGAAAACGGCTTATCAGCGGTACGAGGAGATAAATGATTGAGGAAAGCGTTAAAAACAGCTCTGCAATCAGTATTTTTTTTGAAAAGGGCCGCATGAGCTGCAGCGCCCGTTTTAATACGCTCATTTTGTTATAACAGAACAGGCAGACAGTCATTCCTTCGGCAAGTGGCCGCCCGCATTTTTCGCAAAGGGGCTTCTCTTTTTCATCGGGTACAGCATATTGTTTTGTTTGCGAATAATAATTGACTATCTTGCAGAATTCACCCGCCGGCTTCATCGCCGACATCGAAAAGCGGCAGAGCAGACAGTCGTTTTTATCGTTCAACTTCGCGTAAAGCAACCCGCACCCGACTCCTGCGATAACCTCCGCTTCAGAGATATCGTCAGCGGAAAGTTCCGCCAGCATTTCATCGCCGATATGGGACACAATCCGGCCCGTTTCATCAAAGCTGAGTGTCCCGGCGGCGGGCTGCATATTCAGGTTAAGGTCATATTCGAATACATGTGTTTTCAACATGTCAAACCGCCATTTCTCCGGTGACTGATTTTTGATTAACAGCGCTCATCATTTCTCACCGGCGAAATGATGAGCGGTATTTTTAAAACAGATAAGGCCCAAGCCGGTTCAGACTCTTTTTATCCAGTTTAGCCAGAGAATTTATAATGTACCTGTTGCCGTCAACATCAAAGATAATCAGCCTGTCGTCGCTGAGCATACGGATATTCTTGCTCACATCTTTTACTGTGCAGGTCTTATCGTACCGGCGGTCTTCCTTGCCGACTGAAAGCTCGAGATAGACATAGCCCAGCTTGTCCTTCACCGACTTCACCTCGAAAACGGCAGGGCAGTAATATCTGTTTTCCAGTTCGGCGGTAACGATGCTGCGCTGTTCGCCGCTGAGTTCGGAAACTGAGCGTATCATGCCGATTTCTTTGTTTTCCCGGTCAGCCACAGAGATATAATCCATCGGCTGCCCGAGGGGAAGCGCGCGCCTGAAGGTAACGCGCTTATAATCCTCACCGCCGTATTTTAACCCTGTAAATCCGCCCGGCGTGACATAGAATTCGGCTTTTTCAAGGTCAAGCAAGCCGATATCGATGGCATCCGACAGACAGGATGATGTTGTTTTTACCGTTGTTTCCATAGGAATCCCTCCAATATTAGTTATCCATATTGATAACTTTAAGACCTTCCAATTGAATGGTGTAAAGCTTGTGGTATTCGCCCTTTTTCATGATAAGCTCCTTGTGCGTACCGCTTTCCACCACTTTGCCGTCGCTGATAACCGCAAGGCTGTCTGCGTCGCGCAGGGTGGAGAGTCTGTGCGCTATCGCGATTGTCGTGCGGCCGCTTTGCAGGCTGAACAGCGCGCTTTGAATTTTTGCTTCGGTTTCGGTATCCATCGCCGCGGTTGCTTCGTCTAAAATTAAAATATTAGGGTCCTGCAAAATCGTGCGGGCGATTGACAACCGCTGCTTTTCTCCGCCCGAAAGGTCCTGCCCGCCGGCGCCAACCTTCGTTTCGTATGCGTCCGGAAGCTGCATGATAAAGTCGTGGGCGGAAGCCGCCTTTGCCGCGCGGACAACATCCTCAATGGTTGCGTCCGGCCTTGAATACCGGATGTTGTCCGCTATTGTGCCGATAAAAAGATAAATCTCCTGGGATACAATACCGATGCTTTTGCGAAGCTGGGTCAGCGGCAGCTGCTTCACGTTAACACCGTCAACCGTGATAGAACCCTCCGTCACATCATACAGCCGCGCGATAAGGTTGGCTAATGTGGACTTGCCCGCGCCGGTTTTGCCGACAATACCGAGCATTTTCCCGGCACCAACAGATAAATCAATTCCCTTTAATACCGGCGTTGCGGGGTCGTATTCAAACTTCACGCCGTGTATCTCGATATCACCCCTGATGCCCTCCAGTATAACAGGATTCTCCGGTTCGGCAATGTCGGGCTCGGCATCAATAATTTCGAAAACCCGCTGGGCGGAGTCAACGCAGCGCGCCCACCAGTTGGAAACCCAGGACATACATTCCAGCGGTCCGTAGA
>Ga0118677_10004556_pt1 | contig 25132 bp, 18 predicted proteins | sample AliMusrvi5mmetaG_FD_86154 | JGI IMG/M metagenome (GOLD analysis project Ga0118677, IMG submission 86154)
GGCAATTGGGTATAAATAAATAATTTTTGTAATGAGACCAGTCTAATAAAATTTCACGCTAATTGATTAATTCTAAAAAAGATCGCTTCGTCGCTCAAGGGATTAATCTCTCAAATAAAAGATTACCTGTTGAGCTCCTCGCGATGACAAAGTTGCTGTTAAGCTTTTGATGGATACGGGGAGTTGGCGGCTGAGCCGCCAACTCCCCGTATCCATCACCTCACCCATTGAGACCTGTCTTTGCGAGGAGCCGTCTAAAATCTCATGGTCTGCATAGACCTGGAATATAATTATTGGCGACGAAGCAATCTCTATAAAAACAGAGATCATTTATCGCCTTACTAATTGGAAAATATTTTTTTAGCTTTGGCGTAACTTGGTATTTTGGTGCCTTGGTGGCCTTTTTTAGAACCTTATTAACTCTTCTAAAATTTAATTTATGAAAAAAATAGCTATCTATTTCTCCATTTTGTTTCTATTTACTTGCACCTCATCAATTGCCAAAAAGCCTCAAAAACCAATCTTAACAAAACTCCCGTTCGCCTTTTCTCAGATCGGAAGGACACCCATGGAAAATACCCCTGTTCTATTTGGAACGCGCCTCTTGCTGGTCTCCAATTACCGGCCCGGACTGGGACATGCAAAGGGGAAGGATGCCTATTTATTCATCGACGATTTACAGACGGGTGAGCAGGTTGCACGGTTTGGTCAGGGACACTCATTTGCCTCAGCCTATATGAATGGTCAAGAGTTAAATGTCTTTGCCCTTGAATTTACCGATTTCGGACAAATCATGAATTCAACAGGAATCGACCGAATGACTACCACCGATCTTAAAGAGTGGAAAACAGAAAAGGTGATCCTCCCCGAGGGAAAAGAGCACCTCTTTAACTCCTCAGTTTGTCAGGATGAAAAAGGTTATGTGATGGCCTATGAGTCGGATAAACCGGTCCAGTTTTGTTTTAAATTCGCCCGGTCAAACGACCTTTCAAAATGGGAAAAAATTCCGGATCTGGTATTCACGGGTTTGAAACATGAGTATTCGGCTTGCCCGATGATCCGTTACTTTAAACCCTACTATTATGTCATCTACCTGCATGCACCTGTGGCAGGGCATAATGGATGGATTTCGTACCTGACACGTTCCAAAGATTTGGAAAGTTGGGAGTTAACCCCTTTTAATCCAATACTTGAAGCTACAACAGGTGAAGGGAGAAATAATTCGGATGTGGACATCCTGGAATATGAAGGGAAGACTTATATTTACTATGCCACTGGCGACCAGGAAACCTGGGGAACAGTGAGAGTAGCGCAATATGACGGCGCAGAAAAGTCATTTTTTGAAGGGCATTTTCCAAAGAATTCGACATTCACAAAAACATCGGCAAAAATTAAATAATTCGTTAAATTATTCACTAGGTGACTGTTCAGGACCTGAAGATTCACCGGGTGACTTCGCCACAAATAAAATTTTCAAAAATGATGAAACCGCAAAAATTAATCCTTTATCTTTTCCCCGTTATACTCCTTCCACTTTTCGGGTTTAGCCAGAATAAGGAGGTCATAACAATGGGTAACAAACGAGAAATTTTTGTTGATAACTACCTTATTGACAAGCTTAATAGCGCTCAGATTATCAAGCACACCCCTCATGACGAAGGTGCAGTCCTCTTTTTTGATAAGCCCTGGGAGGGAATATTCTGCGGATATTGTACAATAATCAAAGATGAAGGGCAGTTTCGCGTTTATTACCGTGGATTGCCGGTAGATGGGAAAGATGGGAGTAATATAGAAACGACCTGCGTTGCAGAATCACAGGATGGTATCCATTGGAAAAAACCCGTTCTGAAAATATATAAAATCAGAGGATCCCGAAGTAACAATGTGATCCTTGCTAACGATGCCCCATCGAGTCACAATTTCAGCCCTTTGCTCGACAACAATCCAAAGGCTAAACCTGACGAAAAATATAAGGCGCTCGCCGGTGAGGGTAAGACAGGTCTGCGGGCCTATGTCTCTCCCGATGGCATCCATTGGAGGAGATTAAGGGATGAGGCAGTCTTAACAGGATTTGCCTTTGATTCTCAGAACGTCTCGTTCTGGTCAGAAAGTGAACAATGCTACCTGTGTTATTTCCGCACCTGGACAGGGGGAGGCTATAAAGGTTTCCGTACAGTAAGTCGCACTACCTCTAAGGATTTTACAAACTGGACACAACCTGTCGAGATGAGTTTTGGTGATACCTCCCCAGAACAACTCTACACCCAGCAAACGAGTCCGTATTTCAGAGCTCCCCAGATTTATGTGGCAATTGGTGGACGATTTATGCCCGGGAAACAGGTCCTGTCGGATGAAGAGGCCAAAAAACTCAATGTCGATCCGGGCTATTTCAAGGATTGCTCCGATGCTTACCTTATGACAACCCGTGGGGGAAATGTTTATAACCGCACCTTTATGGAGGCTTTTATCCGGCCCGGTATCGGGATGAAAAACTGGGTATCGCGCTCCAACTATCCGGCACTTAACGTAGTACAAACTTCTCCCGAGGAGATGTCACTCTATGTCAACCAGGATTATGCCCAGCCAACTGCACATCTGCACCGGTATTCGATGCGGATTGACGGTTTTACCTCACTTAATGCCCCTTACAAAGGAGGAGAAATGGTCACAAAACCATTTACCTTTTCGGGTCACGAGCTTGAAATCAATTACTCCACGTCTGCGGCGGGTGAGATCAGGCTTGAGTTGCAGGATGAAAAAGGGCTGCCAATTCCAGGTTTTACCCTTGAGGATTCTCAGCGAATAATCGGAAATGAAATTTTAAGGGTGGTTCGTTGGAAGGGAGACGGGGATTTACAAACCCTGGCAGCTAAAAAAGTCCGGTTACGGGTTCAGATGAAAGATGCGGATTTATATTCGATAAGGTTTAGATAGAAATGAAATAGGTGGAAATAATAGAAATAATGTTGAAATATTTTAAGACAAAATAGTAATATTTAAAAGCAATTGAACCCGCTTCGGGGTTCCGGTTGGTATGGTTTGCATACCTCCGGTTGCCACCGGAGGTCATTAACATTTATCCCGGATTCCCGGGATATGACTTTTAAATGTAAAAACCCCGAAAGGGTAAAATATTAATGACCGTAGGTGCAACCTACGGATAAAGTATAGAATTACAATTGCAACCCCGAAAGGGTTTAATTTTTAAAACACAAAACATAATAGCATGAATATCAGGCATTTTACCTTAATCAAACTTATAATTTTACCACTTGCACTTTGCATTTTGATATTAAATTCCGCTATAGCCAAACTACCCGAACCCGCCAAAACTATCCAATCAGCATTTAACCCCAAAACCGCAACCTGGGATATCTCCTGGCCGGGAAGGATTTCACAATATGACCTGGTTTATCTCTCCCCTCCTATAGACCCAATGCAGGGAATTCCGCTGGGAAACGGCGAGGTTGGCGTCTTATTCTGGTGTGAGGATTCAAAGATTATTGCCGTTGTGAATAAAAGCGATTTGTGGGATGACGCTAAATTTGGGCCCTTTCATAACTGGAGCGGCGAGGAGGAGGATCTGAGCACAACTCAACGCCATGCCTGCCGCATCGTAATCGATTTTAAGCTTCCCGTTTTTAATACGCTTTATATCTCCGGGTATAAGGCAAAACTAAATCTGGCAGATGCTTCCTTAAATCTCGAAAGTGAAAGCGCCTTTGGGAAGGTGAGTTTAAAGGCATTCGTCGACCACCAGACAGGTCTGCTGGTTTATGATGTGAGCAGCGATCTCAATGAGAATATCCCTGTCGATATTTCTGTTGAGCGGTTTGGCTCCCGCACCTTTTCGCACTGGTACCACCAGATTAACCGCGATGCCTCGATCGGATTATCAGGCACTGAAGCAATTGCCGATAATGAAGGGGGTTATATCACTCAAAAATTGTCTTCAGGCACCTTTGCCGCAGGAGGAAGCGTGATTCAGAAAAACGATTTAACTATAGATTACATCCGTGACCACTCGCGAAGTGCCACCCTCAGGTTGTCAGGAAGCCGTCAGAAAAATGCTCAGCTGGCGTTTTCGGTCACATCTCCTATGAATGGGAATCCGGTAGCCGAGTTGAAAAATACCCTCTCATCGGTAAAAGAAAAAGGGGTAGAATCTTTCAGAAGTGCAAATGCGGAGGCCTGGAAATTGATCTGGAACCGCTCCTTTATGGATTACGGGGATGATTACCTCAACGCGCTGTGGCACCTTACGATGTTTTATGCCAATGCCTCACAGGGTGGTAAATATCCCGGGCGGTTTAACAATGGAATCTGGAGCTGGAGCAGGGATGTCCAGAACTGGAATTTCTATTTCCACTGGAATCAGCAGCAGATCAGCTGGCCGCTGAATGCCGCAGGTTTTCATGAGCTGGTCACCCCATATCTTGATTTCAGATTTAATTCACTCCCCGAAGCCCAAAAAGATGCAAAGAAATTATTCAACTCAAGTGGCGCATTTATCTCAGATGTGACCGAACGGCGCGGTTATAACTCCTCGGGGGAGAAAATTAATCACACTCCGATAGCAGAGATTGCCCTCGATTTCTGGAGGCAATTCCAATATACTGGTGACAAAAAATTCCTCCGTGAAAAAGCGCTCCCATTTATGCTGGAAGCTGCCCGATTCTATGAATCGATTCTCGAAAAGGAAGCGGATGGGAAATACCACGCAAAAGAGGGAAGCGGATATGAAGGGTGGATCAAACTGAAGGATGGCCTTACGGAACTCACTTATGCAAATGCCTTATTCAGTGCAACTCTGGAGGCATTGAAAGCAGCCGGGACAAATGTGTCTGAAGCCGCAAGATGGAGAGATATCCTGGGACATCTGGCACCTCTTCCGGTCCTGAAAAACGATGAAGAGACCATCAAAAGAGATGGATCAGGATTCAGGATGAATCGCGGATTTTTCAAAGGAGAACCGGCTCCTACGAACGAAATCCTAGCAGCAGGCTGGGGAATCAAAGAGAATAAGATGTTGGTCGTTTATAACCCTATTGGTAAAAGTGACACTATCATAAGCCGCAATTATCCTAAAAATGGATTAAAGCTGCTTGATGGCATCTTCCCGTCAGTCCCCTCCTCCCCTGTATTTCCCTCGGGGTTGATCGGGTTATCTCAGAAAGGGGATAGTTTGTTTAAATTAGCGACGGCCACCACACTTTTATACGGATCAGAAATAACTGGCTGGGATCCGGTCCCGGTCGTCATGGCACGTTTGGGGATGACCAAAGAACTGGCTATTGACCTGGAACGGTTCCCCGGAAGGTGGCAGATCTATTGCAACGGCTGGGGACACTGGGGTCTGGAAGATGAAGTGAATAAAGATGCGGAGTGGTTTTTCAGGACTAACAAGGTCAAAGATGTCGCTTCAAAATCGGAAGAGACCTTCCCACTTCCGATGTGGCCCTTCCGCCACATGTCGATGGAAGCCACTTCGGTACTTACAACCGCGATGAATGAGTCGCTTCTTCAGAGCTACGACGGAATTCTGAGAATATGCCCCGCGTTCCCTGTAAATAAAACCGGGCGGTTTACCCTCCATGCCAGGGGTGGATTTATCGTCTCTTCAGAAATCAAATCAGGCGAGGTGCAGTGGATTACCGTTAAAAGTTTACTGGGAAATCCGTGTAAACTTGCAATGCCATGGAAAAATGGAACAAGGCTATCCAGCCTGAAAAAAGCTGGTCAAAGAATAAGCGGTGATCTTGCTGAATTTAAGATAAAGCCAAACGAGGTAATTTTCATTCTTCCTGAGGGCAATGATTTCAAAGGGTGGTCTACCACTACCGAAAATCCTTTGCCCAATGAGAAGGTCAGATATCACTCATCAGGAAAAGCACAACTCGGGATTCCAAGGATGTTTTAAATGACAAATAGCATCATTGAAATATCTTATTTAAATAATTAACAGCATTTTAGAAGATTAAAAATAAAAAATGCCACCAAAACACCAAGTCACCCAAAAGGCACTAAAAAGCTTAATTTAAAGATTTTCTTTTCGTGAAACTTTGTGTCTTGGTGCCTTGGTGGCATAAAATTGTTTTTATTAATTTAATTACTGGATCTCTAAAAATATATACCCAACTACTTAGAAATTAATCAAATGATTTTTCAATCACGGCTACCAAAATTCATGATATTGTTGATACTTCTTACCATTTCAGGTTTGACCTCCGCAAAAACCTCCTTCTCCGGATTAAAGTGTGAATACCTCACCAATCCGCTAGGATTAAATGTCTCCCACCCCCGGTTTACCTGGCAGATTGAGAGTCAGGAGGCAAACTTTATCCAGACATCTTACGAAATCCGGGTTACAACATCACCCTCCATGCCCGGGAAGGAGAATAAACGTGTGTGGTATTCAGGAAAAGTCAAATCTGATCAGTCTGTGAATGTTGAATATAAAGGGAAAGCACTCAAATCTAAAATGCGCTACTTCTGGCAGGTACGGATATGTGATAATAAAGGAAAAGCAACCTCCTGGAGTGAACCGGCCTGGTGGGAGACTGCACTGTTGGATTCCTCTCTCTGGAAAGCTGATTGGATTGCTGCCCCCGGAAAGGTTGCCGAAGATCATCGTCCTGTCTATTTCAGAAAAGAGTTTTTATGCGCAAAGAAAATTGCCTTTGCCCGGCTCTATATCAGCTCACATGGCCTTTACCAGGTTTTTATCAATGGTGAAAAAGTGACTTCAGACCTCTTTACGCCCGGGTGGACCAGCTATAATAAGCGGACCCAATACCAAACTTACGATATAACCAAACTGCTGAAAACTGAAAATGCACTTGGAGCGATTGTTGGGGATGGGTGGTACCGCGGAAACATCGGCGGAAAAGTGCATCAGAATTACTTCGGTGACAAATCAGCACTCATCGCCCAAATTGAGATTACCTTTACTGATGGTACTTCCCAGCTCACTGCGACTAATGGTTCCTGGACAACCGGAAATGGTCCGATAACATTATCAGATATTTACAATGGTGAGTCGTATGATGCCACCCTTGAAATGGAAGTTTGGAACAGACCTGGTTTTAAATCTTTGACCTTTGTTCCGGCAGTAATCCTTGATCATCCGAAAAACATCCTGGTCGCACCGGTAAGTTATCCGGTCAGGGCTGTAACTGAGTGCATTCCGGAGAAAATCATCAACACCCCCAAAGGTGAGACTGTTTATGATATGGGTCAAAATATGGTTGGGTGGGTCCGTTTAAAGGTGAAGGGAAACCGTGGTGACCACGTAATCCTGACATTCGCAGAGGTTCTTGACAAAGAGGGTAATTTCTACACAAAGAACCTCCGGCAGGCAAAAGCTACCGATGAATATATCCTCAAAGGTGGTGACGAGGAGACTTTTGAACCACATTTCACGTTTCATGGATTCAGGTATGTGAAACTTGAACATTATCCGGGAATACCTGATTTAAAAAGTGTTACAGGAGTTGTTATTCATTCGGATATGCCGCAAACGGGTTCTTTCACTTGTTCTGATTCGCTGATTAACAGGCTTCAGCAGAATATACAATGGGGACAGAAGGGCAATTTTCTCGATGTGCCTACCGACTGCCCTCAACGCGATGAAAGGCTCGGCTGGACCGGCGACGCTCAGGTGTTTGCCCCAACTGCTGCATTTAATTTCGATGTGGCGCCATTCTTTACCAAATGGATGTCCGATGTGGCCGCGGATCAGCTACCAAATGGGAAAGTACCAGATGTCATTCCCGATGTACGCTCTGGACGAGGCACTTCAACAGCCTGGGGTGACGTGGCAATCATTGTGCCATGGACCATCTACCAGGCTTATGGTGATACACGGATCCTTGAAAATCAGTATAACAGCATGAAAGCCTGGGTCGATTACATGCACCAGAGAGCCGGAGCGGATAACCTGTGGACCGGAGATTCGCATTTCGGCGACTGGCTGGCCTTTGCCACCACAAAATCGGACTATCCGGGTGCAACAACCGATAAGGACCTTATCGCAACGGGTTATTACGCCTGGTCCACAAACCTTCTTGCTAAGATCGCAAGGATTATCGGCAAAACCGGAGATGCAGACAAATACAGCGAATTGAACTGCAAGATCAAACAAGCTTTTATCCATGAATATGTTACACCAGCAGGACGTTTGGTTTCCAATACACAGACAGCTTATGCTCTGGCGCTATCTTTTGGATTGATACCTGAAGACCTGGTTTCAAATTCGGCAGGCTTTCTGGCAGAGGATGTGAGAAAGATGGGACATTTGACTACCGGGTTCGTAGGAACGCCATTACTCTGCAGGGCTCTTTCAGATAACAGCTATGCCGATCTGGCATTTATGTTATTGATGCGGAAGGAATACCCTTCATGGTTATATCCTGTAACGAAAGGTGCCACAACGATCTGGGAGCGCTGGGACGGACAAAAACCCGACGGGTCTTTCCAGGATGTGAGCATGAACAGCTTTAATCACTATGCCTATGGTGCAATCGGACAGTGGCTTTACCAATATGTGGCAGGAATTCAAAATGATCCGCAAGCCCCTGGATATAAACATTTCTCGCTTCAGCCACATCCTGGTGGAGGCCTTGCAAATGCCACGGCTGAACTCAAAACATTGTACGGAACGATCAAATCAAATTGGAAATTGGAAAACGGTTCAATGACCTATTCCTGCTCCATTCCACCAAACAGTTCGGCAACAGTCTGTTTTGAAAATTCACAAGCTAAAGACATTATGCTGAATGAGCTTCCTCTCTTAAAAAATGGGACAGCCAAACTTTCAGAAAATAATCAAAAGGTAAAAATCGAACTGAGCAGCGGAAATTATATATTCGTGCTGCCATATAAATAAAAAATTATTGAACCTGCTTCGGGGTTCCCTAAATTATTCATTCATTAACCTCCGGATGCACCGGAGGCCATTAATATTAAAGTGTTTCAGACTTTTTAAGTATTTAAAACCCTGAAAAGGGTTTAATTTGAATAACCGTGGGTGAAACCCACGGATGAAGATAATGTATACCTTGCAACCCTGAAGGAGTTGAATGTCAATACGATAATAATTAATAAATAAATCACTTCAACAACGCCAACTAATGATGACAATTTCTACTCAAAAAAAATGGACCACATTGCTGCTTATCCTTTTAGCAGCCACCCTTAATGCACAGGTAAAACTCTCACCCATTTTCTCCAGCGGCATGGTTTTGCAGCAGGGGATGGAGATCCCGGTCTGGGGTTGGGCCTCCCCGGGCGAGAAAATAACGGTAATCCTTGAGAAGGGGAAAGCCACCGCCAAAGCGAATAAAGATGGCAAATGGACCCTGAAACTTCCCGCAATGAATTATGGCGGTCCGTTTACTATGACCATCAAAGGGAAAAATGTTCTGATCCTCGAAAATATTCTAATCGGGGAGGTGTGGATTTGCTCCGGACAATCAAACATGGAATTCAATATGTTGAGCGTTAAAAACAGCGAAGCCGAGATTGCAGCCTCCAATTACCCCGATATCCACCTCTTTACTGTTAAAAGACGTATCTCAGGAACACCCCAGGATCATCTTGAGGACGGAGCATGGGTAAAATGTTCCCCGACTTCGATCCCCCGCTTCTCGGCAGTTGCCTACTTCTTCGGACGGGAACTCAATCAGAAATTAAAGGTGCCAATCGGTCTGATCAACACCTCCTGGGGCGGAACAGTAGCAGAGACTTGGACCAGCGAGCAAATGATCGGACAAAATCCCGATTTTGCCAACCAGCTGGCACAACTGAAAAAAGTCATCCTCGACGATTATGCCAAATCAATCGAAAAAGAGGTCAGAGAGAGGGTCGGGGAAACTTCTACCGTTGACCTGGGGATGAAAGGGGATCAGCCTGCCTGGGCCGACCCTGAGTTTAACGATTCAGCCTGGAAATCGATGGAACTACCCGGATTTATTGAATCAAACGGACTTCAAGGAGTCGACGGAATCATCTGGTTCCGCAAGGAGATCGACCTGACACCGTCAGAGGCAGCAAAACCAGTGACCCTTTACCTCGCCAAAGTCAATGATTCCGACAACACATTTATCAATGGTAAGCTGGTCGGATCCACCCAATTACAGGCCGAAAGATCGAGAGTCTATAAAATTCCGGCTGGCATTCTGAAACCGGGAAAGAACAATCTTACTGTCCAGATGGAAGATGTCGGCGGAATGGGTGGGATCTATGGCGATCCCGCAACTCTTAAACTCCAATGCGAAAACCGCACGATCCCGTTGAGCGGCAACTGGAAATACAAGGTTGGCCTCGTTAAATTCAGTAACGTTTTAAGCCCCAACTCCTATCCCACCCTCCTTTACAACGGGATGATTCATGCGTTGGTTCCTTACGGGATCAGGGGTGCAATCTGGTACCAGGGTGAGGGGAATGCAGGAAGGGCCAAACAATATCAGCGGGTATTTCCAGATCTGATCAAAGACTGGCGGAACCATTGGAATCAGGGAGAATTTCCCTTCTTCTTTGTCCAATTAGCCAACTTTATGAAGGTCGATTCTATTCCACAGGAGAGCAGCTGGGCTGAACTCCGTGAAGCACAGAGTATGACGCTTGCACTTCCCAATACGGGAATGGCTGTTACCACCGATGTGGGTGAAGCGCTTGATATTCATCCGAAAGATAAACAGACTGTTGGTAAGAGACTTGCCCTTGCGGCATTAAAGATCGCTTTTAAACAGGATATCCCGTACACAGGCCCTCTCTACAAAACTATGAACATAACGGGCAATAAGGTTACCCTCACTTTTGACGAGACCGGTGACGGACTGAAAATCAGGGATAAATATGGATACGTCAAGGGTTTTGCAATTGCGGGTGATGATCATAAATTCTATTGGGCAACCGGCAAAGTAACAGGGAAGAATACCCTCGAAGTCTCTTCTACGGAAGTTAAGAATCCTGTGGCAGTTCGTTACGGGTGGGGCAATAATCCTGATGATGCGAATCTTTACAATAGCGCTAATCTTCCGGCATCTCCGTTCCGGACTGATAAGTGGAAGGGGATTACGGTATAAAGCATCTTAGAAATCATTAACATGAACAGACTTATCACTGCTACACTTTTTTTGATCCTGGTGGGTTGCAATCAGACAACCAAATCTGGCAAAGAAAGATTGAATCAATCAGGCCATGCAACTGCGAAAATGGAGAAGGCCTTTATCTCCTTCCGGATTGGAGTGCCGCTTTGGTCTTCCGAAAAACGGTATAACGAGGTTCTGGATCTGTTTGACAAGTACAAAGGTGTAACCGATGAAGTCACTTTTTTCACTTCTGCTACACACCCTCCGCTTCCGCTGGATGTTTTCAAAGAGAGGGCAGCAATTTTGAAGGTGAGGATGGCCGAAGCCTGGAAACGGGGATATAAAGCTGGGATCAATATTCTTGCTACAATTGGTCATCACAATGAGAACCTCGAAAATTCATTAAATGAGGAATATACGCGCATGACAAATATCGACGGACAGATCTGCAACGGCTCTTTTTGTCCCAATGACGATGGGATGCGCGGATATGTCAGGAATATCTACGAGTCAGCGGCCCGGGCAAATCCGGATTATATCTGGATTGACGACGATGTCCGGTTCGGACATATGCCCATCGGACTGGGCTGCTTTTGCGACAATTGCCTGAACATCTTTGAAAAGGAATCGGGGGTGAGGTATACGCGTGAGTCCTTAAAAAAAGCGTTGAATGAAGGTCCTGTTGAAGAGAAACTGAAGATTCGTGAAGCATGGCTCCAACATAACCGGAATACAATCTCCAAACTTTTTGTCCTGATTGAAAAGACGGTACATGAAATCTCTCCGGCCATGCCCATCGGTTTTATGACGGGGGATCGTTTTTATGAAGGGTACGACTTTGATAACTGGGCCAAAATCCTTGCAGGACCAAACCATGCTCCCGTGATGTGGCGTCCGGGCGGTGGTTTTTATAATGACAATACAACCAGCGAATTAGTTGGAAAATCGCACGATATGGGAAGACAGGTTTCGGTTTTACCGCAGGAGGTAGTTTCTATTCAATCCGAGATTGAGAATTTTCCTTACCAGCGTTTGAAAAAAGCTGCCAATATCGTTGCATTGGAGGCATGTTCCCACATTGCTGCGGGGTGTACGGGTGCAGCTTTTAATGTCCTCTCTTTTTATGATGAGCCTTTGGATGAGTATGAGCCACTTCTGGCGCGATTGCAGGAAGTCCGCCCATTTTTGAATCTGATGGCCAAAACTCTTGGACGTGCGGAATTGTCAGGAGTCCAGACTTTCTGGAATAAAAACAGCTATGCCACCGGAAAACCGGAAGAGGGAAACTGGTTAAGTTCGGGTAATCCGCTGGTAAATCACGACATCTATAATATTGGCCTTCCAACCTGCTATTCGAATAAAAATGCGAATGTCACAATACTGGGAAAAGACAATGTTTTAGTCTTATCAAAAGAGGAGATCACAAAACTCCTTTCGGGTGGTGTTTACATGGATGCAGAGGCCTTGCAACAATTGAATAAGAGGGGTTATAGCGAACTCACAGGCTTTGATGTAGTCGGTTCAGAAAATGTTGACCGGATTGAAAAATTCACCAGCCACCCACTAAACGGTGAATTAGCAAACAGTCAACGCGATAACAGGCAATCGTTCTGGAAATCGCCTGCTTACACCCTCATGCCAACTGATGTAAATGCAAAACCTCTGAGTTCCCTGATTGATTACACAGGAAAGGAAGTCTCAGCCTGTACCTCAGGTACTTTTGAAAATAAACTGGGGGGACGCATTTGTGTGGCAGGATATTACCCATGGACCTTTATGGAAAACAAATCCAAGAGTTCCCAGATGAAATCGGTTTTCCGATGGCTCTCCAAAGAAACCCTTCCTGGTTACATCGCTTCATTTCATAAGATTAACCTGTGGATCCGTGAACCTGAAAACAGCAAAATAGTTTTGTCTTTTACTAACTCCAGTTTTGACCTTGCTAAAAATGTGATCGTGATGTTGCACACTGAAAATAGGTCAATTAAAGTCTACGATATGGCTTGTAAGGAGACAGTTATCCATTCTTCAAGGGCTGACGGGGATTATCAGAAATTTGTGATTCCGGAGGTTGGTGCATGGGAGATTAGATTGGTTATATGTGAATAACCAAAATAAGGAAAAATTTAAATCCGGATGAAATCACCCGAATCCATACTCAATCTTTAACAGCTCCATTACATTAAAAACAATCGGACAGATCCCGTAACACTCAACCATGCTCAAGGTCCTTGAATTGAAGTCCTTTTTATGAATATGGGGGAAAGATTTACAATCCTTTGGTCTGGAATCGTAAACAGAACATTTTTTGCTTACCAAATATTTGCAGGGGGTATCCTTCAAAAAAAGATACTCTTCGTAGGCCTCTTTTTCAGTGAATCTAGCGATAAAAAGTTCCCGTGAAACCTGATCAATTTTTGAAAGGGTATCAATTTCATTACTCGTAACGCAAGGTCTTAATATTTTACAGCAATTGCCATACAAGGTGCAGTCTATCTGACCTTCAACGGCCTTGTTTATGACGTGCACAAGCAAGTCAATCTTATAATCATCTTTCCCTTTTAAAAAAGCGCGGAATCTGAAATTCTCAGCTTCCCTCTTTTTACTTAAAAAGCTGATTCGGTCTAAATCAGTTTCAAGAGGCAACATTATAACTAAGTTTAAATGGGCACATTCCAGACAAACAGACCCAACAATAGGACTGATACACCACAAACAATAATCAGTACTGCATTAAGCGGACTGACTTCAACAGGTTTTGGCTCGTCACTTTCAGTGAACGCCTCTCTCAGAACATAGAAATAATAATAGACCCCAATGATCGCCATAACAATTGCAAAAATTGAGATAGCGAGATAACCGCGACTGATCGACAATACAAAGACACGATACTTTGCCATAAACCCAGCTGTAGGAGGGATACCAGCCAAAGACATCAGCAGTATCGCCATAAAGACCGCCATCCACGGTTTCTGTTTAAAAAGACCCCGAAAAATTGAGAGTTCCTCCAATCCTTTTGAAGCCCGTTTCATATGGATGAAAATGATAAATAACGGAACCGTAGCCAGCGAATAGACAAATGTATAATAAAGCAGCACAGTAGCCGCCGAATCGTGTTGCGACAACATTGCCAACATCATGAAACCGGTATGAACGATTGCCGAATAAGCAAGCAGACGTTTGAAATTAGGCTGTTTTAAGGCAGCCAGATTGCCAACAAGCAGAGAGAGACCAGTCATCACCCATAATGTTTTTTCAAGAGGTCCCGGCAAAGGCAGTAATCCCATTCCCAACAGGCGGTAAAACGCTGCAAACCCGGCAGTTTTAACAACCGTTGCCATAAAAGCGGTGACTAACGTGGGTGACCCTTCGTAAACGTCCGGACTCCAGAAATGAAAAGGGGCAACGGCTACTTTAAAAGCAACACCTATTAAAATAAAAAGAAGACCCATTAATAACATCGGGGGAAGATGTCCGTTGAATTGGGCAATATAAAGCTTGATCTCAGGAAGATAAAAAGTTGCAGAAGCCCCGTATACCAGGGCAATGCCAAAAAGGAAAAATGTAGTGGCAAATGAACCTAATATAAAATACTTGAAAGAGGCTTCATTCGACCGGTAGGAGGACTTTTTTCCCCCCGCAAGAATATATAAAGGGATTGATAGAATTTCAATCCCAAGAAACAGCATAATAAGATTTGAAAACGAGGTCATCAGGAATGCGCCAACCAAAGCAAAAATCATCAGGGAATATTGTTCCGCCACATGCATCTCCATCCGTTTGTAATAGTTTATTCCAAACAGGAAGATCAGGATGGTAATGATGATCATGGAGATATTGAAGGCAATCGAAAAATTATCGATGATAATCATGTCATGAAAATACTTCGACCCTCTCCCCCAGTCTTTGTAGGAGAGGAACAACGTGATCAGCAAGCCGGTAATCGCAACCGGAGAAAGTATTGCCTTGTTTTTTGCAAACCCCAGATAAAGGAGCATGATTCCAAAAACTGTTAAAAAAATTAATGCACTCATTTGCTTACTGTATTCAAATTGTTTCTAATAGGATTGATTAATGGATTAAGGATGAAACGACATCATTAACAGGAATCAAAAGCTTTTGCATTGCATTTACGGAATCTCCAACCAGGTCAAATACCGGTTGTGGATAGATCCCAAGTACCAATATTATTGCGATTAATGGAATCAGGATGACATAATCGAGTGTGTGTATATCCTTTATTTTCACATGAACCGGATTTTTTTCGCCCAGCATAATCCGCTGATAGGCATAAAGCATATAGATCGCTCCAAGAATCATGGTGAGACCGCCAAAGAGTGCAAACCAAACCGAAAGTTGAAATAATCCGGTAATAATGAGGAATTCTCCTACAAAACCAGCCGTAAGTGGTAGAGCGATCGAACCCAGAACAACAATGAGCAACAGTATCGCCATATTGGGCGCATAATGTTTTATTCCCCCCATTTGTGTCAATTCGAAGGTTCCGGTCTTATCATTCACAACAGTAACCATATAAAATAGGGCTACTATGGTAACGCCATGACTTAGTACCTGCAGCAACAGACCTTCTAACGAGTAAAAATTCAGAGCAAACATGGCTGCAGCCATCAGTGAGATATGCGCCATGGAGGAAAAAGCAATCAACCTTTTGAGGTTTGTCTGCCGAAAGGCGATTACGGAAGCGTAAATTACTCCCGTAAGGCTCAGTATAATGATCGTATTCTGCCAGAATAGAACACCTTGTGGAACCACAGGGAAAAGGAAGCGCAGGGCTCCATAAATTCCCATTTTTGTCATCACCCCGGCTAAAATCATCACCCCCTGTTTCGAAGCCATCGTGTAGGTGGATGGTTGCCATGTATGAAAGGGAAATATCGGCATTTTAATGGCGAAAGCGATAAATAGAACCCAGAACAGCCAGATTTGAGTACTCCCTGGAATCTTAAGCTGGTTGAATGCCGAAAAATCTGTGAAATGGAGGCCAGGAGTAAGTGTAAAGAAATAAATAATGCCAAATAACAGGAATAAGCTACCTGCTAAAGTGTAAATAAAGAATTTTAGCGTGATTGCCCTGCGGTTTTCGCCACCCCAAAGCAGAAGAATGAAATAAACCGGAATCAATGCAAGTTCCCAGAAAATATAAAAGAGAAAAGCATTCTGAGCGACAAAAACACCGATTAATGCCGATTGTGTAAAGAGGATCAGAAAATTCAAAACAGACACTTGCCGCTGATTGCGGGTAAAACCGGTCAGAATAATAAACGGGAAAAGCAGGTTGGTCAGCAAGAGCATGATCAGACTAATTCCGTCAAAACCTAAAGCGAATTTCGTCCCCATGCAGGTAACCCAGTCTAATGAATAGTTGACTGAGCCGGAAGAGAAGATCAGGTATATTGTGATGAGTAAATTAACAACTGAAGAGCTCAGCGCCAATAACCGCACCGTCGCCGGATTCCGGAACAGGAATAGAAAAAGACCTGTGATAAATGGTATTAAAAGTATAATTAGTAATATCATAGAATCAGACGATTAAAATAAAGACGATAAATAAAAGAATCCCGGCCACCATTGCAAACAGATAAAAACTGATATTTCCCATTTGAAGCTTTCGGGCCAGGTTACCTAACCGCGAGGTGACAGTGCCGATACCATCCACCGCGGGATCAAGAACCGTATTCTCAACCTTATTGAAAAGAAAATCGGAAAGAAAACCGAAAGGCTTCTCAAATAGTGCAGCATATATCTCATCGAAATAGAATTTATTATAGATGAGCTTGCCAAAAAATGACATTGGTACACCATCTTCGGCCGGCATCAGTCCTTTTTTGACAAAAACACGGTAAGCGAAAAATACTACCAACCCAAGGAGTACCAGTGAAACTGCGATCAATCCTGTTTCGGCAGAATGGCTTATCTCTTCAGAAACTTTTGAAAAGACCGAGTTTTCCAAAAATCCTGTGAAACGCGAATCACCTCCAAAGAGTGATGGGATATTTAATAGTCCGCCAAAGACGGAGAGTACAGCAAGAATGATCAGTGGCACAGTCATTACTTTAGGCGATTCGTGAGGATGTGCATTAGCAAGACGCTGTTCACCATAGAAAACAAGGAATAATAACCGGAACATATAGAAACAGGTAAGCAGTGCCCCGAAAAGAGCTAGACCATAAACCAGTGGGTTCTGCTCAAATGCTTTACTAAGTATCAGATCCTTACTGAAAAATCCCGAAAATGGTGGTATTCCACTGATGGCAAGGGTCGCAGCTAAAAATGTCAGAAAGGTTACCGGCATCTTTTTTCTCAGACCACCCATCTTGCGAATATCCTGTTCTCCCCCCATGGCATGAATAACGCTGCCGGCTCCCAAAAATAACAATGCTTTGAAAAAAGCGTGAGTGGTGAGGTGAAATACAGCCGTAGAGTAAGCCCCAAGCCCAAGTGCAATAAACATATATCCAAGCTGGGAGACTGTTGAATAGGCCAGCACTTTTTTGATGTCATTCTGCTTTAAACCGATTGCTGCAGCTATAAGGGCAGTTGCCACTCCCAGAACAATGATTATATTAAGTGTGATTGGGGCCAGATTATAGAGTATACTTGAACGGGCGATCATATAGATACCGGCAGTAACCATCGTTGCAGCATGTATGAGGGCTGATACAGGTGTAGGACCAGCCATGGCATCGGGTAACCAGGTAAAGAGCGGAATCTGAGCACTTTTCCCAACTGCACCTACCAGAAGAAGAATAGTAATCAGCGTTATAACCGGGGCACCTACCTGTAGGGTAGCTGCCTGAGAGAATATTTCGGAGAAACTTACCGATTTGAAAGTAAAGAAAAGGAGGATTATTCCCAATATGAAGCCCAGATCACCGATACGATTCATCACAAAGGCTTTTCGTGCCGCATCATTGTACGCAGTATTTTTGAACCAGAACCCTATCAGCAAATAGGAACAAAATCCGACACCCTCCCAACCAATAAACAAAACAAGGTAATTGGAACCCATCACTAACAGCAACATACTGAAAGTAAAGAGGTTCATTTGTGAAAAGAATGAATTTACCCGTTCATCCCCCTGCATATATCCAATTGAGTAGACATGTATAAGCAATCCTATTCCAGTCACAATCAGCATCATCGTCAACGAAAGCGAATCAACAAGAAAAGCGAAAGGGATCTTCATATCACCTATGGCAATCCAGTTAAAAAGGGTGAGTGTGGCCGATTTCTCAGCTGAAGAGTGCATCACAAAAAACAAAACGACAGATGCGATAAATGAAAAAAGTACCATGGAACTGGCAATGATACCCGCCTGATTTTGTTTAAGCCGCTTGTATCCCACTCCTGTCACAAGAAAACCCAGGAAGGGAAAGGCAGGAACCAGCCATGCAAAATTAATAGAAGGAATTGATGCTACCATTTCAACCGGTTCAAAAGGTTAATATCTACAGAGTCGACATTACGTTTCATCATCACAATAATGGATAAGCCAACGGCAACTTCGGCGGCAGCTACAATCATGATAAAAAATACAAAAACCTGTCCTGAGGGATCGGAATGATAGGCAGAAAAAGCTGTAAGTAAAAGATTTACAGAATTAAACATCAATTCAAGACACATCAGGATAGCGATCGTATTTCTTCTGAATAAAACACCCATCACCCCAATACAGAAAAGAGCAACACTCACAAAAATGTAGTGCTCCAGCGGGATGATTTGTATGGCAGATGAGATCTCTTTCATATTTTAATCTTAAAAATTTATTTTGTTGTAGAGACGTACGCGCGTCTCTACAAATATAACGTCTCTATGAATCCTTTTTCCCTAACATGATCGCCCCCACCATCGCAGAGATGAACAATATGGAAGACATTTCGAAAGGGAGCAGAAACTCCTTGAACAACACCTTCCCAATCTGGGATAACAACCCGATATCGCTTGCAAAAGGGTAACGGGGCTGAATCTCAAAAGTCTGTCGTGTAGCGGCAAGCAAAACCAGAAAAAATATCCCTCCGGTAATTACAGCAGAGACACGTGTCACAGTCGATTTATGAATGATGATGGCCCGATTCAGATTCAGCAGCATGATCACAAACAGGAATAACACCATAATTGCACCGGTGTACACAATAACATGGACAACCGCCAGGAATTGCGCATTCAGCAGAATGTAATGACCAGCCATAGCTATAAAACACACTATAAGATAAATAACGTTATTAATCGGATTCTTTGTGAATACAACTAACAATCCGCTAATGATCATTATTGCCGAAAGCAGGTAAAATAGAACGATCATTTCTTAATTGATTTAAATGTTTTAATGACTTCGACTTATTTGTTATGGGCAAAACGCTCATCCATTTTGAATTTTAAAACCTTCTCAGTCTGTCTTGCAGATATATCAATCCGCTTATCCGGATCAACCGGTTCGACCAAAGTATCTTTTCCGTAAATAAACGGAGCACGCTCATATTCAGATGCAACAATACGGTCAGTAAGAAAGATTGCTTCTTTGGGACAGGCTTCCTCACAGTCGCCACAGAAGATGCAGCGGATCATATTAATCTCGTAAATTGCCGCATATTTCTCTTCGCGGTACAAATTTTCCTCTCCGGGTTTACGTTCTGCAGCTACCATTGTAATTGCTTCAGCCGGACAGGCAACTGCACACAACCCGCAAGCGGTGCAACGTTCGCGTCCCAAATCGTCACGTTTTAAAACATGTTGTCCGCGGTAAACCTTGCTAAATTCCCTTTTTTGTTCAGGATAATTAATGGTTGCCTTCTTTCCGAAAAAATGCTTAAGTGTTATGGACATCCCTTTAATAATGGCAGGAATATAGATCCATTCCATAAAGGTCATCTTTTTGTCCGAAACAACTTTTGATCTGTTTGTTAATGATTTCATGGCTGTTCGGATTACTTTAGATCAGTAAAGAAATAATAAGTTCCGGTAGCGAGGATGTTGAAGATCGCCAATGGAATCAATCCTTTCCATCCCAGGTTCATTAACTGGTCGTAGCGGAACCTCGGTAAAGTCCATCGTATCCACATGAAAAGGAAGATCATACCAAAGATTTTCATGAAGAAGAATGCGGTTCCCAGCAAAGTCACTGCATTTGGAGAAAGGCCAATCTGATCAATAAAGGGCATATTGTATCCTCCAAAATATAAGGTTGCAATAACCGCAGATGAGATAAACATATTGATATATTCGGCAAAAAGGTAAAATCCGAGTTTCATTGAGCTGTACTCGGTGTGGTATCCTCCGATTAGTTCGGTCTCGCATTCAGGCAGATCGAATGGTGACCTGTTTGTTTCAGCGAAAGCACAGATTAAAAATATCAGAAACCCCAGAGGTTGGTAGAAAATATTCCAGTGCATACCATGTTGTTGCGCAACAATATCATGCAGGCTAAGAGATCCGGTTGTAAGTACGAGTGCGATAATAGACATCCCCATAGCCAGTTCGTAACTGATCATCTGTGAAGCTGCCCTGATGGCGCCAAGAAGTGCATATTTATTATTCGACGCCCATCCCCCGATCATTATGCCATAAACCCCGATCGACACCATTGCAAAAATGTAGAGAATGCCAATGCTAAGATCTGCAATCTGCAATGAATATTCATTTCCGCCAATCGTGAGCGTCCCGCCCCAGGGAATTACTACCCCGGTCAGCAACGCCGTAGTCATGGCAATCGAAGGTCCTAGGATAAAGAGCCTTTTGTTTGCAGTAAGGGGAATGATTTCTTCCTTCATAAACATCTTAAGGCCATCAGCCAATGGCTGCAACAAGCCAAAGGGACCGGCACGGTTTGGACCGCGACGGTCCTGCATAAATGCCGCAACTTTTCTTTCACCATAGGTTGAATACATTGCCACGATAAGGGTGACAAATAGTATGATGAAAAGCAAGATCGTCTTATATATAATTACTGTCCATTCCATATCAAATAGTTACTTTTCATAATGATTTTGTGATATCACCGAATGGCGCTCTATCTTTCTTGGACCTTCAACCGTCCACTCCTTTATCTCCTTATGATTAAAACGACAATCGTCGCAGATAAACTCCTCCAGCTCACCATATTTGTCTTTTCGTCCCGTAACCCGTAAAACCTTATCGCCCTTCATCCACAAAACTGTTTTACCACCACATTTGGAACATTCGCGGTGGGCATCGAAAGGTTTTGTAAACCAGACACGGCTCTTAAACCGGAATGTCCTGTCGGTTAATGCTCCAACAGGGCATACATCAATCATATTTCCTGAGAAATCGTTGTCAACTGCTTTTAAAATATGGGTGCTGATTTCAGAATGGTCTCCTCGGCCCAAAACTCCATGCACCCTTTTATCTGTAATCTGATCGGCAACCATTACACAACGGTAACAAAGGATACACCGGTTCATATTGAGTTTAATGTGATCTCCAATATCAATCGGAGTAAAGGTTCTCCGCTCTTCAACGGTACGCGTCTCCTCAAGTCCGTGCTGATAAGAGAGATCCTGGAGGTTACACTCGCCTGCCTGGTCACAGACCGGACAATCAAGCGGATGGTTAAGCAGCAGAAATTCTGTGATAGCCCGCCTGTTTTCCATCACCTCAGGAGAGGTTATATTTTGCACTACCATGCCATCCTGAACTGCAGTGCGGCACGAAGCGACCAGTTTGGGCATCGGACGGGGATCTTTTAAGGAACCCTGTGCAACTTTAACGAGGCATGTACGGCATTTACCACCGCTCCCTTCGAGCTTTGAATAATAGCACATTGCAGGTGGAACCACGTTGCCACCAATCTGTCGGGCGGCATTCATGATGGTTGTTCCGGCTTCTACTTCAACCTCAATATTATCGATGGTTACCTTTAAAAGGGGCATTTCTGTAGTTTTACGTGTTCTTCAAATTCTTCGCGGAAATGACGGATTGCACTCGCAACAGGCCATGCTGCCGCATCCCCCAAAGGACAAATCGTATTTCCTTCAATATGTTTTGCGATATCCACCAGCAGGTCGATATCTTTCATTGTCCCCTGTCCGTTTTCAATACGTGTTAATATCTTTTCCATCCAGCTTGTACCTTCACGGCAGGGACTGCATTGGCCACAAGACTCATGGCGATAAAACCTCGCAAAAGTGAGCAGGTTTTTTACAATGCAGGTGGTATGATCCATGACTATAAATCCCCCTGATCCAAGCATTGTACCTGTTTGAAAACCACCTTCCGACAACGATTCATAACTCATCAGCCGAGGTTGTCCGGCAGCAGTCTTAAGGATTAAATCAGCAGGAAGAATTGGGACAGAAGAGCCTCCGGCTACAACTGCCTTAAGCTTATTCCCGTTTCTGATTCCACCGCAATACTCGTCACTATAAATAAACTCTTCAACCGGAAGGCCAAGATCAATCTCATAAATACCAGGTTTGTTGATGTGTCCGCAAGCCGAGATTAGCTTGGTCCCCTTGCTATTCCCAACACCAATTGCTGCATAAGCCTCACCGCCGTTGTTCACGATCCACGGAAGGGCCGCAATTGTTTCAACATTATTCACAACCGTTGGACTTCCATACAATCCCACAATTGCCGGGAATGGAGGTTTGATCCGAGGATTTCCACGCTTTCCCTCCAAAGATTCTAGCAGTGCTGTCTCTTCTCCGCAAATATAGGCACCGGCACCTGGGTGGCAATAAAGGTCAAGTGAATAACCTGTCCCCATGATATTCTCGCCAAGAAAACCATTCCTGTAAGCTTCCTGTATTGCCTTTTCAATAATTCTCAGCACATAAAAGAGTTCTCCGCGAATATAGATATAAGCGGTATTGGCTCCCAGGGCATAAGATCCAAGAATCATTCCCTCAATTAGCTGATGAGGATTGAGCATCCCGATATGCCTGTCCTTGAATGTCCCTGGCTCACTTTCGTCATAATTACAAACCAGATATTTCGCTTTTTCGCTCTGCTTATCAATAAAACTCCATTTCATACCGGCGGGAAAGCCCGCTCCACCACGACCCTTTAATCCTGATTTCTTCACCTCGTCGGTGACCTGATCGGGAGTCATTGTTTTTAATGCCTTCTCTAAAGCCGCATATCCCTCCAATTTTCGGTATACCTCAAATTCGGCAAGATTGGGTACCTCAATATTTTTTAGTAAAATCTTTGTTGCCATAGATCAGAGGTAAGGATTTGTATGCGAATTTTTATTTTCAGTTGTCCATTTTTCAAGTAGTTCATCCGCTTTCTGAACTGTAAGATTCTCGTGATACTCAGTTCCAACCTGAATAACTGGTGCATTTCCACAGGCAGCCAGACATTCAACAGTCTTAAGCGTAAATTTACCATCAGCAGTAGTTTCGCCTGATTTAATCCCCAGCCGTTTTTCGAAATGAGCCAGAAGCTGCTCTGCCCCACTTAACCAGCATGGGCCGGTCTGACAAACTTCAATCACGCAATTACCAACTGGTTTAAGGTTGAACATGCTGTAAAAAGAAGCCACCTCATATACTTCTATTGGTTGAATCTGAAGTAATGTGGCGACATAATCCATTGTTTCAGAACTTAGCCACCCGTTGTTCTCTGATTGGGCAATATGTAATATTGGCAACAGGGCCGATTTTTGTCTCCCCTGCGGATATCGTTTGATAATCTGATTTACAAGATCAAGCGTCTCAGCATTAAAATCAGATGTTATTTTATTATCCTGCATTTATTTATCAGTATTTTTCTAATCTTCTAATTGTCTCATTTTCAAATTGCCGTATCATCAAATTTCATTTATGCATCCAATTCGCCTGCAATTACATTCATCGAACTCATGGTCAGAATTGCATCCGACAACATGTTTCCCTTTACAATTTCGGGGTAGGCCTGATAATAAATAAAACATGGGCGGCGAAAGTGTAACCTGGAAGGGGTACGCCCTCCATCACTTACCAGATAAAACCCCAATTCTCCATTTGCGGCTTCAATACAATGGTAAACCTCTCCCGCAGGAATATCCGTTTCACCCATTACTATTTTAAAATGCCAGATCAACGCCTCCATATTATTATATACCTTCTCCTTTGGAGGAAGTACGAACCGCGGATCTTTTGCAAAATAGGTCTCTTTATCCTCCATTTTATCGAGTTTTGCCAATGCCTGCTCAATGATGGAAAGACTCTGGCGCTGCTCCTCCTGACGAACCATAAACCGGTCGTAAGTATCTCCGCTTTGACCCACGGGTATAATAAAGTTGAAATCTTCGTACGAACAATAGGGATTCATTACACGCACATCGTAGTCAACTCCACAGGCACGAAGATTTGGTCCGGTGAACCCATAGGCAAGTGCCCTTTCTGCGGAAATTGTCCCGACATTGATCGTCCGGTCCATAAAAATCCGGTTCCTTGCCAGCAGGTTCTCAAATTCCTTCAATTTAGCAGGATAAGATTTCAGGAAATAGCGTATTTTTTCCCATGCCTTAGGACTGAAATTGCGTTCAAAACCGCCAATTCTCCCCATATTGGTGGTTAGTCTTGAGCCACAGATCTCTTCGTAAATCTCATAAATGAATTCCCGATCCTGAAACAGGTAGGTAAAACCAGTCAGTGCACCGCTATCCACCCCGATCACGCTATTACAAATCAGGTGGTCTGCAATACGAGCCAGCTCCATTATAACGATTCTAAGGTAATCAACACGTTTTGGCGTCTCAATACCAAGCAATTTTTCAACCGTCATGTGCCACCCCATATTATTAAGTGGTGAGGAACAATAATTGAGACGGTCAGTAAGCGGTGTAATCTGATAAAATGGCCTCCGTTCTGCAATCTTTTCAAATGCACGGTGGATATAACCAATTGTCTGTTCCGTGCTTACAATAAATTCTCCATCCATTAACATGACGTTCTGAAACACGCCATGAGTGGCTGGATGGGTAGGACCAACATTGAGGGTGTTGTATTCTTTCGGCTCCTCCGGTTTGACTTCATCCCTTTCCCAATAATCAGTATTAAGTTCTATTCCCATTT
>Ga0118677_10004558_pt1 | contig 25128 bp, 20 predicted proteins | sample AliMusrvi5mmetaG_FD_86154 | JGI IMG/M metagenome (GOLD analysis project Ga0118677, IMG submission 86154)
GCCTGCCAGGGCCGATCGGGCCTCTGGACTGGGACTTCGATTGGAGCGGGTGACGGGAATCGAACCCGCGTTCTCAGCTTGGGAAGCTGATGTTCTGCCTCTGAACTACACCCGCAATGAGAACCTCATCCTACTCGGCACAGTTCATAGCCTCGGAGGCCAACAGCGCCAATAGAAAACTCGCTTATTGACGGGCTGGAATGAGTTCATTGGAATCCCCGTGAGGGAAACTTCGCATTTCCCCGTTCTTGGGACTATCGTCGGGGCCGATGGTTCTCTCTGACAAATCGATAAAGGAAGCCCTTGCTGCAGGCCGGATCGTTATTGATCCCCTCGGCCCCGAGTGTGTTCAGCCGTCCTCGGTCGACCTCCACGTGGACCAGTATTTTAGGGTCTTTCGTAACCATACGGCTCGGGTCATCGACGTACGAGAAGACCAAGAGGAATTGACGGAGATGGTCGACGTAGGCCCTGACGATCCCTTTATCTTGCACCCCGGCGAATTTGTGCTTGGGTCAACAACCGAGCGGGTTGCATTATCCGATGACTTGGTAGCGCGGTTGGAAGGGAAGTCGTCTCTGGGGAGATTGGGACTTCTGATTCACTCAACCGCAGGATTCGTCGATGCCGGCTGGGATGGACACCTCACACTTGAGTTGTCGAATGTGGCGAACCTTCCCATCACGGTTTATCCCGGCATGAAGATCGGTCAGATCAGTTTTTTTGAAATGACGACGGCAGCTGAGCGGCCCTATGGATCGTCAGGGCTCGGGAGTAAATATCGCGGTCAATGGGGCCCGACGCCAAGCCGTTACGCCGACAATTTCCGCCCGTCTGAATAACTGCAACTGGCCATAAGGTCATGAAGAACTTTTAAGGAGTCGCCATGCTCATTCGAATCATCCTCGGCCTCGCAATTACTGTGATTTGCTTTGCGATCGCTGGACAGCGGTTTTTCTGGTTGAGCAAGCTCATTCGCTCAGGGGCGCCTGCCAGGCGCCCCTATCAGGGATTTCGCAAAGCCGCCGAAGCAGAAGTCACTGAAGTGGCTGGCCAGAAAAAACTTCTGCAGTGGACCGTTCCCGGTATCGCTCACTTCTTTACGATGTGGGGTTTTACCGTCCTCCTTCTGACAATCATTGAAGCGTACGGGGCGCTTTTCGTTCGAGACTTCGCGATTCCGATCGTTGGCCGTTGGTCCGTAATTGGATTCATTGAAGACTTCTTTGCAACCGCCGTGCTTATTTCACTCTTGGTATTTACGGCAATTCGAATTAAAAACGCACCTGCCAAAAAGCAACGGCAATCTCGGTTCTATGGTTCGCACACTGGTGCTGCATGGCTGGTGTTAGTACTAATCGCGGCCGTCATCATCACCTTGTTGGTGTACCGAGGAGCCCAAGAGAACACCGGCCACTTCCCCTTCCAAGGTGACTGGTGGGCCTTTGCGTCAATGGCAGTGGCCAAGCTTTTGGCTCCTCTGGGCGTTGGCGTGAACAGCGTGATTGAAACAGTCGCGTTGCTGGCCAATATCGCCGTCATCGTGGGGTTTTTGGTCTTTGTCTCCTATTCGAAGCACTTGCACATCTTCTTGGCCCCAGTGAACATCGCTACCTCTCGTCGCCCCCGGGCATTGGGCGGCTTGGACAAAACACCGGACATGGACATGGAAAATGTCACCGAGGACACCGTGTTTGGTGTTGGCAAGATAGAAGACTTCACCTGGAAGCAGATGTTGGACTTTTCGACCTGCACTGAGTGTGGCCGTTGTCAGTCCGTCTGTCCTGCCTGGACTACGGACAAGCCCTTGAGTCCGAAACTATTGATTATGGGACTGCGAGACAACATGTTCGCGTCGGCCGATCGGTTGTTGCGTGCAGATTCCCAAGAAGCCGCTGAAGTTGAAACGTTGGTTCCCACAACGATCGATCCAGATGTTCTCTGGAGCTGTACAACCTGCGGAAGCTGTGTCGAACAGTGTCCGGTCGACATTGAACACGTTGACGCCATAGTTGACATGCGCCGCTACGAAGTTCTGATGGAATCACGGTTCCCTCAAGAAGCCAACCTTTTCCTGCGCAACATTGAAAACCAAGGTGACCCCTGGGGCCTTGGTCAGTCCAAGCGACTTGAGTGGACTGAGGCATTGGACTTCGAGGTTCCCGTTATTACTGACACCATCCCCGAAGATGTCGAGTACCTCTACTGGGTTGGCTGTGCTGGTGCACTTGACGACCGGGGTAAAAAGCAGGCTCAATCCACGGCTCGTATGTTGCATCGTGCTGGGGTTACCTTTGGGGTCCTGGGACCGAAAGAGTCCTGTACGGGAGACCCGGCTCGGCGATTCGGTAATGAATACCTCTACCAAGAAGTTGCCAAGGCCAACATCGAAACCTTGAAAGAAGTTGGGGCCGTCAAGATTGTGGCAACGTGTCCGCACTGCTTCAACACCATCAAGAATGAGTACCCGGCACTTGGTGGTGACTTTGAAGTGATTCACCACGCAGAACTGCTTGCTCACTTAGTCAACAACGGCAAACTCACCCCAGGTGGTGGCTACGCCGGAACTGTGACCTATCACGACCCGTGTTATTTGGGTCGCCACAACAGAGTCTTTGCCGAGCCCAGAGATGTGCTGAGTGCGATTCCTGGCGCCAAGCAAGTTGAGATGGGGCGGTGCAAGGAAAAGGGATTCTGTTGCGGTGCCGGTGGCGCGCGAATGTGGATGGAAGAAAACATCGGCAAGCGTGTCAACATGGATCGAACAGACGAAGCCCTCGGAACTGGTGCCGACGTCGTTTCGACCGCCTGCCCGTTCTGCATGATCATGCTTGACGATGCTGTTCAAGCAAGCGGCCGAGGCGATGATGTTCGAGTCATGGACATCAGTCAACTCGTTGAAGAGTCACTATTGACGGGGACAGCACCGAACGCTGCGCCGTCATCGACAAGCGAAGACGCCTAGTTGGCAGTCCCTTGCCGAGAACGGCAAGGAGAACCTACTGAACGGCTTTCCGGTCCTGTTCGCGGACGCGACCGGCCATTGCTGCGAGGAGTTTGCGCGACAGCGACGGGATTGCATCCAACAGACCATTGAACTGGCGTTGGCCTAAGACCATTACATCCATCTCGGACGTTGATGTGACGGTTGCATTGCGTGGCCGCCGGTCAAGGAGTGCCAGTTCACCGAAATGTTGGCCAGCTTTCAAGGTGGCTACTTGCTTGCCCTTGCGCTTCACCGAAGCGGTTCCCTTGATGATGAGGTAGAATTCTCGACCGATCGTTCCTTCATCAACAAGGACTCGTCCCTCAGGGACGGTGACTTCGTCAGCTGCCCGAGCAATGCTCCGGAGCTCTCGGGCGGAGCACTCTGAAAAGAGCCAGGTTGACTTCAAGGACTGTTCTTTGGAAATGGCCATGCCCTCAGCGTACCGGGGGATCAATTCACGCGCTCGTAACAATGGCGGAACATCGGCGAAATCCTGAGTCTCCATACTGGAGACCAACAAGCCAACCCTTTTGGCATCCCCGGGCGAGAGTTCTGGATCACTGACTGGGAAGGTATCGAAACCCGAGAGGAGAGAAGCACGTGATCGAAGCAGTCACGAATATTCCTTATCCCCATTGGCTCAATAGTGGGGATAACACTTGGCAACTCGTCACCGCCACCTTGGTGGGGTTGATGAGCTTGCCCGGAATTGCCGTACTTTACGGTGGTCTCCTGCAGCGTAAGTGGGTAGTGAACACCATGCTGATGGCCTTTTCGGGCTTCTCGCTGGTGGTACTGGTCTGGGTACTTTGGGGCTACAACATGGGCTTTGGCCCACAAGCCCACCTAGGCGCCACGGGATCGTTCTGGTCGGGGCTTGTTGGACATCCGCACCCCATCGTCACGCACTTTGGCGAGCAAAACCAAGCGGTGTCAGGGGCCAATACCTTGATTCCATTCCACTATCCCACGGCGACATTGGCCTATTTCCAATTGGTCTTTGCCGCAATTACGCCGCTGCTGTTCTTGGGGTCGCTGTTGGGCCGCTTTAAGTTCAAGGCGTGGCTTCTTTTTGTGCCGCTATGGATCACCTTCGTGTACACAATCAATGCAGCGCTGCTCTGGGGAGGTGGGTTCTTTGCCCAAAAGGGTGCGGTTGACTACTCCGGTGGGTACGTTATCCACTTAGCTGCTGGTGTGACGGGTTTCATTGGAGCGGCAATTGTTGGACCCCGATTGGCTCGAGACAAGAACCACGCTCTGCCGAACAACTTGATGATGGTCGCCGTTGGCGCAGGCATCTTGTGGCTGGGCTGGAACGGCTTTAACGGTGGAGACCCGTTCTACGCAGGCATCGATGCGGCATCAGCGGTGTTGAACACCAACATCGCCACTGCGGCTGGTTTGATTACCTGGATGGCCTTCGACATGCTCTTCTCACGAGCGAAGAAGCCAACGTTCTTAGGTGCCATTAACGGAATGATCTGTGGGTTGGTTGGAATCACTCCATCGGCCGGTTGGGTCGACGGCTACGGCGCTTTGATCGTTGGAATCATCTGCTCAGGGATTGTGTGGATCGCTTGGAACTACCTCCCCAAGATTCGACCATTCTCAAAGGTCGATGACGCCTTGGGCGTGGTCTACACCCACGGTATTGCTGGACTCCTTGGCGGTCTCTTGGTTGGCCTCTTGGCCGACCCGGGCATGATCGAATACGGCGTCGCCGGCAAAACCTACGACGCTGGAGGATCCTTCAGCGTCGGTGGTTGGTTCTACACCCACTCGTTCCATCAACTCTGGGAGCAGTTCCTCGCAGCGTCATGGATCATTGTCTATACGGCGATTGCGAGCACCATCCTCTTCTACGTCGTCAAGTTTGTCTGTCGAGGTCTTCGTGAGAAGGATGAAGTTCTTGAAGTTGGTGACCTTGCCATCCACGACGAAGAGGCCTACCCACGAGAGACGTTTGCTGAACGGGTGACGTCGTTGTCGAGGAGTTGATCGAGATCATGACCAATCATTCACCGTCAACAATTCGCACGAAAGATAAAGGAGATCGCAGATGAAGCTTGTTGTCGCAGTCTTAAAGCCATTCAAGCTCGATGACGTCAAAGATCGGCTGAAATCCATTGGGGTCAGTGGCATGACCTTGACGGAAGTTCAGGGATTTGGTCGCCAGCGAGGCCACACCGAGGTCTATCGAGGTGCTGAGTATGAAATTGATTTCGTACCAAAACTCCGAGTGGAGATCTTAGTGGATGATGCCCAGGCCGACGAGGTCGTCACGGCAATTGTCGAGTCAGCATCAACCGGAAAGATTGGTGACGGCAAGGTCTGGGTAATTCCAGTCGAAACTGCCGTGAGGGTCCGAACCGGTGAGCGGGGTGCCGACGCCGTGTAATTGAGTTCACGACGAGAAATTCCGACACTGCCCGAGCTGGTTCCGCACCGACTCGGGCAGTGTCGCGTCCCGTTCACGTTCCCTCCACCTCGAGGGTTGGTGCAGGTGGCTGGTCAATTGACCGATTTGGCGCTCATTGTCAGGATTCTGGGGGCTCGCTAGGACGTAGGAAGTTTGTATGAAGTTCATATCCCTGTCGCGAAGTCACCCGACCCCGTTCATGTGGGGACCCTACTTTTACCCCTGAGTCTTTCGTGCCGTTGTGGGCGAAGTGCTCACAACGTGACGAAGCGTCCCTTGGACGAGGAGTTCAAGGAAAGAAGGGGATGGGTACAACCCATGACTGAGCAATTTGAAATTACTGAGCGGAGGAAAGGCCGAACGTCTCACCTCATGCGTGCGATTACTGGCCTGTCGGCTGTGGCCGTCGCGAGCTCAATTGCGTTGTCAGCTGGCGTAGCCGGCGCAACGACGGTGACTTCGGGAGGCCAGGTCTCCGGAGCAGCCAACAACATTGTTGTGGGAAGCGGTTCTTCAACCACCTACACGATGATGTCGAGTCTTGACCAACTTTACAATGAGGCACCTGGCTGTACGGCAGTTGTTGACTTTGCGTCATCTGCAGCGCACCAGCCATTTGACCTCTCATGTCTATCGTCAGGAACAATGACTGCTGGCAAGAACCTTGTTCAGCAACTCCCTGCAGCTGGCGTGACGCCGAACCCCTTCAATGACGTCGTCGTTGAAGAGACGCCGATTGGCTCTTCGAACGGTATCTTGCAACTTGAGACTGCCAACGGAAACTACACGGCGTTGACAACCAAATACAGCTACTTGAACTCTGGAAACGCAGGCACGATTGCAGCCGTCAATTTCGCGCGATCCTCTCGGACGCCGAGTGGCTCAGACGACAAGGGCTTGAACTTCGTGGCGTATGCGAAAGACGCTGTCTCATGGGTTCACTACAAGCAGGTCAATGGAAACCCCAATGTTCCCTCCAACGTGGTTGGTAACCGACTGTCCCTAGCGTCGTTGACCGCCATTTGGAAAGGTCAGATCTCTGGTTGGGAGCAGCTGCCTGGTGCAACTGCGGGCTCGGCGAGTTCTCCATGGGTAACGGCCAATCCTGGCGTTCACGCCCCGATTTATGTCTTCTCGGCACAGGAGGGATCTGGAACGCAGTCAACGTGGAAAACGGCGCTTGGGCCAGACCCATCAGGCGCAGTTTCGACATCGTTTTACTCAAACTGCTTCAACACCAGCGGCCTAGTTCTAGGTGGAGCAACGTTCTCGAACGCAGCGTCGCAGTGTGATGGTCCGATTGATGTTTTTGAAAACCAGACATCATCAATCAGTGGTGCGAACGCTCTCACGAGTCTTCCGACAAACTTGAAGGACCCGAACTATCCAGGCGACCAAGCGGGTTGCTCTGCAGGTCAAACCACATGCACACCTACTGGTGCTTCAGCAGCGGTCTACGGTCTTGGAGCCAGTGCGACGAACACCGCCGGCGTTTACACGTTGACGGCGGGATCGAAGCCCGCAGCCTGTACGAAATGGTACTTGGGTTGCACCAACAGCGGAAGCACGTGGACACTCACCGTTCCAACAGCTGGTGCGGTCATGTCGCGGCTGATCTTCTTCTACTCGTCAGGCCTTTGGCACCACCAGTGCCAAGCGGATTCTGCGCAAGGAAATACAGCCGCAACCTGCGCAAATGGCGTTTGGGATCAAGCGGTCCAAAACAGCCTTGGCCACACGATCTTTGATATCGGTGCCATTGGAAATGGTGGTGGAATCTCCTCCGGAGCAGTGCAACCATCTGGCTGTAGTCCATCTGTGCACACCTACGACACAACCCCGTGCTTGCCAACGCAGGTGTCGACGCTGAACGGAGACTTCCCCGTCACTCGTCTTCTGTTCAACGTGTACTCGAATGGAAGTCAATCAGTAGCGATGCCGGCATCAAGCCCCGCCACGTTGACGTACATGTCGGAGACCGGATTCCTCTGCTCGCCTAAGACGGCAAATGAGATTGATCCGCAGACTGGTGCGAACTACCTGTCGGAGATCCAGAACACCATTCTTGGTGCAGGCTTCTACCCGCTCTCGGCCGGTGCAACGACTGGAACGGTCAACCAGACGCCGATTGACGAAGGTGCAGTTGGTAACTATGCATCATCGATTGTCAGTACTGGTGCGTACGCACCATTCCTGGCGCCTGGAGCATACGTCACCGGTTCTGACCCGACTGGGTTCTGCAGCGTGTCGACGACCGACTCCTCAGGAGCAACACCGTAGGAACGAGATGGACTCAACCTGATGGATTGATTGACTATTCGATTGATCTCAGGAAGGGAGACCAGGAGTCGGCAAAACCAGCCGGACTTCTGGTCTCCCTGAGTTCGTTCCCGAAGGATTCCAAATTTTATGACCAAGATCGACAACACAGTGATCAAAAACCGGCCAGAGCCGTTGAAACTTCGCTCGAAGCTCAGCGGTGAGGATCGAGCGTTCCGAGGACTTGCGCGAGCCGCTGGCCTTGGAACGTTTGTGATACTTGTTTTGATTGGTTTGTTTCTTTTGTTGGAGTCAATCCCAGCGTTTCGGTCGCAGGGATGGCATTTTCTCACGAATACCGGATGGCAGCTATCTGGAAAACACCCAAAATTTGGTGTCTTTTCTGCTCTGATCGGCACAATCATTATTGCAATCATCGCCTTGGTTGTGGCTATTCCTGTTTCTATTGCTTGCGCGCTGTTCATAAACGAGTACGCCCCGCAGCGAATCATGCGCGTGATTCCAGTCAAGAATTTTTTGACGGCTTGTGTGGATTTGATGGCCGCAGTTCCGTCCATCATCTTTGGAATGTGGGGATTCTTTGTCCTTGAACCACATATGACCGGCTTCGAAGTCTGGATGAACTCGTACCTTGGGATGATTCCGTTCTTCAAGAACACGACTGGTGTCTACACCGCAACATTTCTCATCTCAGGCACCGTTGTTGGCATTATGTGCATGCCGATTATTACCTCTCTCTGTCGTGAGGTGTTCTCCCTGACACCCCCAGGAGAGCGAGAGGGAGCGATGTCACTTGGAGCAAGCCGAGCTCGAGTGATTCGAGACGTGGTCTTCCCCTTTTCGAAGGGTGGAATGATCGGGGCCATCATGCTTGGACTCGGGCGAGCTCTCGGCGAGGCCATTGCCGTTGCAATCATTATTTCGCTTGCGTTTCCAATCAATATTCACATGATCCAAAGTGGCGGAAACTCAATCGCAGCCCTCATTGCCTTGGAGTGGGGAAGCGGTGGTTCGCTTGGAACAAGTGCGCTGCTCGCAGCTGGATTGGTGCTCTTCATCATCACGTTGGCAATCAACATGGTCGCGTCGCGCATCGTGAATGCTTCGAGAGCTGGAGTTGGCCGATGACCGCGATTGACGAGAATCTCAGAATTGAAGACGAGCTTCAAGAGCAGCCACCACCAGCGCCTCTTAAAATTCCTCGATTTCGACCAAAAGAATTCAAATTCTCAGACGCTTTGGTGTTCTTCCTGACAGCGCTGTCGGCTTTTTGCATCGTCTGGATTCTCTTTGCTCAGTTGACGCTGTTGAATGGGGCGCTGGGGTTTGTCCTCCTCTGGATTCCTCTTTTTCTCTTGATGTACTGGTTCGTTAATCGTCAACTCTTCACGCGCCAAGTAGCTGTTGATCGCTTGATTGGTGCCATCGTTTCGCTGGGAGCTGGCATCATGATGCTCCCACTCGTCCTGCTCACCGTTTTTGTTTTCCAACGAGGACTCGCAACCTTTTCTTGGCATGCACTCACTTCCACCCAGCAGGGTGTTGTTTATACGAGTAAAACCAACAACATTGGCGGGGTCGCACATGCGCTCGTTGGAACACTCGAACAGGTCGCGATCGCTTCAATTCTTGGTATTCCGGCAGCGATTTTGACGGCTGTCTTCATTAACGAGGTTGGTGGACGATTTACAAAGTCTGTGCGAACTGTCGTGACGGCAATGAGTGGGACGCCAGCCATTGTTGCTGGTGTCTTTATTTATTCAGTATGGGTGACTCGGTTTTCTTACTCTGGATTTGCTGGAGCACTGGCATTGGCGGTGATTTTGTTGCCGACTGTGACCCGGGGCACGGAAGAGGTACTCAAAGTTGTTCACAACGACTTGCGAGAAGCTTCGATCGCTCTGGCTGCGCCAGAGTGGCGAACCGTGTGGTCAGTGGTCTTACCCACTGCTCGATCGGGCTTGATTACATCAATGCTTTTGGGAGTCGCAGTCTCTATTGGCGAGACTGCACCGCTCATCATGACAATTTTTGGTAACCAAGTCATGAACACCAATCCATTTTCGCAGCCTCAAATGGCGCTGTCGCTTCTTTCCTATAAGCAGATCAAGCTCCCGATTCAATCCCAGATTGATCTTGGGTATACCTCTGCGCTCGTGTTGTTCATCTTGGTATTCACCGTATTTATTTTGGCGCGGCTCCTTGGCGGAAATTGGAAACGTTCTTCGGGCGGACGCCGGTCAGTACTGTCGTTCGTGCGATGGACACCTGGTTCGGCCCTTGAGCCTATTGAAAACTCAGAGAAAGGAATGAGTGAAGATGACTTCAACTCCCATAGAGACTGACGGAGGCACATTGGTTGCTTCGTCGAAGAATGTAAGTGCTCCTTCTCTCAGAGTCGACGGTGTTACGGCAGCTGAACTGGACGCGCGTGGCGTTTATGCATGGTTTGGTGACCGGTTGGTGTTGGAAGACGTCAACCTCGTAATGGAACGAACCAAAGTAACGGCTTTGATTGGGCCTTCAGGCTGCGGAAAATCAACGTTCCTGAGAATCTTGAATCGTATGCACGAGATTGTTCCGAGTGCGTCGCTCGCAGGGGCTGTGGATCTCGATGGTGAGAATGTCTATGACCCGAGTCAACGAGCAGCCACAATTCGTCGTCACATCGGCATGGTGTTCCAGCGTCCGAACCCGTTCCCCGCTATGTCGGTTCGAGAAAATGTGCTGTCAGGTCTGCGGTTCAACAGAATTCGGTCCAAATTTAAAGATGAGATTGTCGAAGAAGCCCTGTCGAAAGCAGGGCTCTGGTCTGAGGTCAAAGATAGGTTGAAGGACCCTGGAGGCGGTCTCTCCGGCGGTCAACAGCAGCGACTCTGTATTGCGCGAGCACTTGCGGTGAAACCAGCCGTGCTGTTGATGGACGAACCCTGTTCTGCTCTCGACCCGGGTTCAACGTTGAGAATCGAGCAGACTATCCAAGAAATTGCCGATGAAGTGACCGTGGTAATTGTGACGCACAACATGCAACAGGCTCAACGGGTATCGCATAACACTGCGTTCTTCTTGGCTCAAGACGGAAACCCAGGGTTCATCGTTGAATCTGGAACAACTGATCAGATCTTTGATCATCCGGTTGATCCTCGAACTGCCGACTACGTGCATGGAAGGTTTGGTTGAGGGTTCCTGTGCATTTCCTTCGACGATTTCGGAATTCTGCGCTGGGGCTCCTTGTAGTTGCGGTGATTTCTGCGTTCGGTTTTCAGATACTTCCTGCGGCGCCAGCGGGTGCCAGCGTGACAGTGACGGGAACGGGATCGAGTTATGCAGCAGTTGCTATTAATAACTGGGTGGGGCAGGTAGCGAACCTGTATGGATTGAGTATCAATTATCAAACCAGTTCATCGGTCTATGGCCTCAATGACTTTAAGGCCGGTCAGGTGACCTTTGGCGCGAGTGAAATCGGGTTCTCAACGCAACCCACGAACAAGCCACCAGACGGGACATATCAGTATCTCCCTGACGTAGCTGGAGCGACGTGTTTGATGTACAACGTCCCGTCCGGTACTCATCAACCAATTCAAGGTCTTCAGCTGACGCCGGCCATCTTGATGGGTATTTTTAGTGGAACGATTACGCAGTGGACTGATCCGGCGATTGCGGCGGCAAATCCTGGTGTGGATCTCCCTCAAGGTCAGTCGATCAACTTTGTTTACCGTACAGATCCCTCTGGCGATAACTACATATTCTCCCAGTACCTCCAATCACTACAGCCGTCAGCGTGGGGGGCGTTTGCAGCCGCTTTTGGCTATCCGAATGCACCAACATCGCAGTGGCCAGCGCCCCAGGGCGGCGGTGGAACGGGTCAATACAACTTTGCTGGAAGTTCCGGCGTGAGTGGTTCTGACAACGCCTCGAACGCTGTCGCAGCCCAGCCGTATTCCATCACGTACGTAGAAACGGCATACGCCATCCTTCATGGTGACCAGTGTGCAGCAATTCAGAATTCCTCAGGCGCCTACGTACAGCCGTCATCTGTTGGGGACGCCATCGCATTGACTCACGATGCCCTCTATCCCGACCTTGAACAAGATCTTTCGGGTGTCTTTGTGGCTCCCGAACCGGCAGCGTATCCGATCTCGGCCTACAGCTACCTCATCACTTCAGTGGTTGGAAATACTGCGCAGGGAGCCGTTCTCGGAAAGTTCATTTCGTTCTTGGCTTGCCAAGGGCAAGTTTCAGCAGGTCAACTTGGGTATTCACCAATCCCTCCGAACCTCATTGCTGACGACTTTGCCGCAATCCGGCGAATACCTGGTGCAGCCCCGCCACCTGCCTTAAATGGCCAAGACTGCCCGAATCCGTATCTGACCGGGGCTGCGCAGTACGTTGGCGGGCCAATCCAGTTGTCCAGCGGTGGGGGTGGAGGGCTGGCGGCTAACACCGCGGCAGCCGCCAGCGCTGCCGCTGCAGCGGGTGTCAAACAAGTGAGCGCTGCTGATGCTGCTGCTCAACTCGCAAAGAAGAACGGTGGACTCTTTGCCGCACCGGGCCAGCACCTTGGCGTGGGACTACAAGCTGCCGCGATGAGCATGTTGAATCTCTCAGGACCAACATCAACCATTGCACTGCTGACTTTAGGATTTATTGCTATTGTAGCAATCCCGCCAGTTGTTGGAACGGTACGACGACGACACCGAATCAAGAAGGAGTCGCAATTATGAGGCGGTCTCTCCTTTGTTTTGGAGCAGGGTTCCTACTCATGCTTACCTCGATCGTTGTTCCCTTCAGTGGTGCTGCAACGGCAACAGCGGACGGGTCGAACCTTTCGACAACAGACCTACAAGCTGTTGGCGCACCCCCGTGTCCTACGGGATGGTCGTGTCTAGCTATGCCGTGTCCAACGGCAAATCACTGCGGCGTGGTGGAAGCAGGACCAACAAACAATTTGGGTTCAGACCAATGGGTCTATCTCAATTTCTATGGCTTCACGCCAGCACAGTCGCTCCATCTCTTCTACTGCCACGTTCCCACGCAAGCGGAGCCGAACAACTGGTGTTCCTATAACTCGACCGATACGCAGCCTCAACCGACGGCGGTTGTGCAGGCGAAGTCCGATGGAACAACGCAGTTCAGTTTTCAAGCAGTGACGGCTGATTCCACTGGAGGCGCTGCATCGGCTCTCAGTGGAAGAGACCCTGGAAATCTTGCGGATACCGGTACTTTCTTCTGTGATCCGGGTGGTTCAAATAATTGCTCCATTGATATCGTGAATCCGTCTTTGGGTAATCATGGATCGTTAGAACCGAATGCCACGACAACAATGGTGATTCCCCTGAGCTTTGCGGTTCCGAGTGCGCAGTGCGCTGCTGCAACTCAGGTGAATGCCGAAGGCGAATTCGGCGCGGACCTTTTGCTTGGTACCACTGATGCAGCGACGTGTGCAGCGAAGGGCTCAAGTGCCACAATCCCGTTCGAGACCTCCATTGACGGCCTCGCTGGCCTCCAAGCACTTGCAAGCGGCAGTGTTCAGATGGCATTCACCGACGATCCTCAAGCGGCAAGTCAGCAAGCGATCATCACGAAAAACAATTATTTGGCAATTCCTGTTGCCTTGAGTGCGAATACGATTTCGTATCGCTCGCAAGTTGCAATTTTGAACCAAGTCCTTCCTCAGTCCGGTTTGAAACTCTCCGCCAATATGGTGGCTGGATTGTTCACCGCTGGATACACGGCGCCAACGCAAGCGGATGTGATCCCCTGCACATTGGGGACCTGTCCAGGAATGTGGTTTTTGAATGATCAACAACCCTATGACCCGGCGTCAACCTACGGAGCTTTTCTTCGTTCCGACACTTCAGGGCCAACGGATCAACTCTTTGGCTGGCTGTGTGCATCAAAGCCCATGAGTCTCAATTTTCCGACGCTTCCAGCGAGCGGAGCAGAGGCAATTGCCAGTGAAGATGTGCTCAAGCAGTTTCTCTACCCCCTTGGAGGAGCACCTTCGGGATGCTTGCTCTCGGATCAGTTCCCGCCATTTTTCACTACTGATGCGAACTGGACTGCTGTTTCAACCCCAAGTCAACAGTCACTCAAGATGACCAAATTTGTGGTGGTGAATGGACCAAACGCTGGCTTTGCCGACATGAACTGGGCAGAGGCTTCGTACTACGGAATGTCAACGGGCTCTCTCCAAAATGCAGCAGGGAACTTTGTCGAACCATCGCAAGCTTCGGTCCTTGCGGGGTTAGCAAATGGGACATGGGACAAGAATGGTGTGTGGACGCCGGACTACACGACATCGAGTGACCCCAATGCGTACGCCATGCCAACCGTGATCTATGCCGTTGTGCCGAAAGCGGCATCTACGCCAGCAGCGCTGAAGACGATATTGCAAAACGCAATTAACGGAGTGCTAACAACAACGACGGATCAGTCAATGTCGACTTCGCTCCCGACTGGCATGTTGCCACTTACGCCGGCTATTGCAACGATGGCAAACGATGAAGTCTCGTACGGCATCGGTAATCCGAATTATCAAGCACCTCAACCAGGCGCTACACCAGTCCACGTCTCACCTTCCAATGGATCATCCAGCTCATCATCTGGTTCGTCACGACAATCTTTGGGCGCTACGAGTGCCAGTGCTGCGGCTGGGTCTACAACAACCACGATTCCATCATCCAGTCCCACTTATGGACCCTTCTTCCTGACAGCGAGCGAAAGTCGCGTGATTCTTCCCGTCACAGGGGCGCTTGGCGTTTTCTTCTTCTTCATTGGATTTCTCATGATGATGAACACAGTGCGGCGACGTCGACAACTGGCGATCCTTGACGATTCTGCTGAAAACGAGTTGGGAGAAGTTCGGGATGTAGCGAACTCTGGTGACGAGGTGGCCGGATGACCATGGTTGACGAACGCACCGACGAGGAGATGTTGGAGGACTCAAGCGGCGATCTGGAAGAGAGTGAACCGAAGCGACAACGGCGCCCCATTGACTGGTTAGTCGTTGGAGCAGTGTTGACGACACTCGGCTTGAGTCTTGTCCTCTTTCTCGTCTATGTCTTCGCGTTTACGAATTTCCAAGAGGCGCGCGCCCAACGACAACTTTTAAATGCGTTTACGACGTCGCAAGGTGTTGTTCCCTTGAGCGGAAAACTCCCTGCGGACGGTCTCCCTACTGCGGTGTTAACAATTCCCGCACTGAATCTCTCCAAAGTTGCTGTGCAGGGAACGTCTTCAAAAGAGACTGCCCAAGGTCCAGGAGTGATGTCACAAGCTGCGCGTCCAGGAACGATCGGGAATGCTGTCATTATTGGTCGTCGATCAACCAGTGGGGCACCGTTCGCCAAGCTCAACACCCTCCGTAGCGGTGACAAGATCAAGATTGCCTCAGGACTCGGCGTCTTTCACTACGTGGTGGTTCACAGCGGTGTCGTGACGCCAGGACAAAAGGATCCAGCGTCACCGGTTAATCGACCACTTCTAACCTTGATGACTGCAGAGAATCCAGGTGGAAACTCATCGAAGTATTACGTGGTTGCTCGCCTAGTTGGTGGGCCTGGAGCTGCACCAAAACCAACAGCCAAACCAACTGCGTCTGCCCTGGGCTCGACGGGTGATGCATCAGCAGTCGTGCCGAGCATCATTCTTGGAATCTTGTACCTCCTGTGTATTGCTGGAACAATTGTGGCCTATAAGCGAAATCGGGCTAATTTCTGGACGGTCTACATCATCTCGACGCCAATCGTTCTAGCCCTTGCACTTTTTTGGTTTGAGCATCTCTATCTGCTGTTACCTGCGACGTTTTGAGTGAGAGACTGAGCATGATGCCAAGTCGACGAAACGTACTAGGGGCAATCTCGGCTCTTGGCCTCGCGCTTTCAGCAGCTGCATGTTCAAGTACGCCAGCGCCGAAGCCAAATACAATCCCGGCGACAACAATTCCGCCCGTTGTCTCTTCTACGACGGTTGTGATCGATGGAAAGATCGTGACAGTTCCTCGCGAGGAGTACCACCCACAAATTCCCATCAGTCCTGAGAACGACAATGGCCAGCAGATCATCATCACGAACAAGGGTGTATTACCGCAGAATCTGAATGCGCCAGTGCCAGCCCACTTGACCTGGACCAATCTGACGAACAGTCCCGTAACGGTGACGTTTGCCGCGGTTGGTGGCGGTTCACCGCCCATACCGCCTGGTGGATCGTGGTCGTTTACCGAAATTCATTCGGTCTCCATTGGCTACTCAACGTCGAATGGCTATCACGGACAAGTTGGCGTTGGACTCATGCCCGAGCCCCCGTTGCCTACAACGACGACCAGCCCAGCGAGCTAAGCGATCGGCATCTGTCGAGCGGTATCGATGATCTCTAGCCTGAGATCGACGAAAACGTGATCGATGTCTGCGGGGCCGAAACAGAGACTGGGGCATTCCAATCCTTAAAGACGGCTTGCTTGGACTGCGTTGTCGAAGGAGTTTTGACCGCAATTGATGCGGCAACCGGGAGTGACGTTTTCGTGCTCACAAAGAGGGTTGTTTCCTGGAAGTTGGAAGCACTGTTCCCGATGGTGGCCGAGATCGGCGTCACGGAAACCCCGCTAATAGTTTTGGCAGGCATGAGGTGTGCTGCTGAAGACTTGGGGTAGTACACGGACAAAATTGAGGACACCGAAAGGCTGGCAATGATTGCCGCATAGGGACTGTCCGTTGCGGTGATTGAGATCCATTGATTTGTAATTCCCGCCGCAACGGTTGCAGAAATGCCGAGCGCTGAAACCAAAATCGAAGACGATGGCGAGAGAAGATAGATCGTGGTTCCCACCAGCTTTACCTCGAGTTGAATGGTGCTACCCAAGAGCGATACTTCTTGGGCGTTAGTGGCACTGGTTACGCCAGAGAGGGTTTCAGCGCTGTTGCCGACTCGGGTGACGTCAGAGAAGCGCACACTTTGGGCACCTTCGACCGCACTCGTCGTGGAACTCAGAAGTGATTGGGCAGAGGGGGATGAAGATCCACAGCTGCCGAGGGCTAGGGTCATTGCCAGGAGTCCGACCGCACCAAAGATTTTTGTTTTCATTGTGTTACCACCATTCCTTCTTAAGAGGGTTCTGAACTCCATATCTACGATTTTGAGGAAACAAGTATCTCAAGATCAATTCCTCCCTCAAACCACGCAACAGACTCTTGGACCATACCGATGTGAAATTGATGAGTTCCAATTTCGTAGGGGACCGTGATGGGACACATCAATGTCGTGGTGCTGCCCTGCATAAGAATCTGGCCAAATCCACAGCGACCTTGTTCTTTTCCTGCGGCATCATCCCAGTACCAACCGAGTGATACTGCCGTCTCACCAATTGAAGCAACAGGCGTTGAACCCAGATAGGTCAAGGTCACCGAGATCTCAAGCTCTTGGGCTGCTTGCACGGTTGGAGGAATTTGTGCGGTAATCGTGGCGAACCAGTCCTGCTCGGGTAGTGGCCTCGTGAAGGGATTGTCTTCGGCCCTCGGCCACAGATCCTCGGCACGGCTTCGTTCGTAGATTCGGAGGGCGTTCGTAGCGACGCCGCGCTGAAGGCCGGCAATTAAGCGATTCGGAATAGTGACTAGTTCGTACACCTCCTCGAAGGGAAGGGGCTCAGTAGCAATCACCGTCTTAGTGACGAGGTCGATTACCTTGAGTTGGCTCTCCTGGGAATTCTCCTCAGTTTCTGCTCCTCTTCGGACTGAGACGCCAACAAGAGCGTGGTCGCCAACGACTGCCAGCCCGCGGGTCCAACCACCACAGTCAATGGTAGCGAGGTCGCCATCATCGGGGATAACGACGACAGAACCCTTGCCTGAATCAGCGAGGATCCAGGAGTCCTTCCATCGACGGGGAGAATGCGGCTTTGTGAACCCCTTGGCAACGATCTCACCTGTCGTGACGTTAAAGAGTTCGCCGGTTTCATTGGCTGAGGCAGCGGCGCCAGCCTTGCCCGAGCGTCGCCAGGTCCAGCCACTTCTTCGACCGAACGCAGTAGCGAAAAGTTCGCCGTTGTGGGGCGTGACGCAGTTAATGTGCCAGGTATCTATTTGACGCTTTGAAGTGAGGAGGGTTTCGAAGGATGGTCGAAAGCCGTGGCCGACTTGGTAGCGAACGATCCGGTCGTTTCCCGTCGAAACGAGAATCATGGCATCTCTCTCGAGCGAAATATCGTGCAACTCTCCAATCCCGTCGAGACGCTCTAGTCGCAGCAGGCCCGTCTCGTCATAGAGAGCGACTTCGGCAAACTGCGTCCCGTCAGCCCCATGGAGGTGCACGGTCGTAATGGCGCGCGCTACGAGGTCACCAAATGTAGAAAGGCCGGTTGTCGAGATTCGGTCGAGGATCGTCAGCCCAACAGCTGAGTAGACACCAAGTCCACCTACGCGCTCTCCAATTCCAGTGATGCACAAGGAGAGATCATCATTGCTGAGATCGTTGATGATGCTTGCGGTTGCTGGATAGTTAATCACGTGAAGAGAGCTGTAAGAGGGTAGTAGTTCATGAGTAATCAGGAGAGCAGTAGACCATCTCGACGGCAGGATTAAAGTAACTGACCGCCGTAGAGACATTGCTTACGCCATGGAGCAGGACTTGGCTTGCGGCCATTGCTTCAGCGTCGCGCCAAACTTCCCACGCCAAGCGTATTGACCACGTAGAAGGATCTGCTGCGAGTTGATGTTGCAGCTGGTGCCCAACCGCCAACTGCTCAGTTGCAGACAAGGTATCAAACTGAGCATCGATCGCCGCATCTATCCGAGTTACATCATCAAATTTCACAACGCGATCACCGAACTCAGAATGGAATGCATCAATGACTCGTTGCTGATCTGTTGCGACGAATACACCCCAGTCGTCGGACTCCTTCCCGATGCCTTTTGCGCGCAGTGTTTGTTCGACTGCCGCTAGATACTCATCGAGTTGGGCGATTCGACCATTGGGTTGCTCTATGGCATGGCTTGGATGTTTTACATGGACTGAAATCAGATATTGATCAGCGGTAGCTCCATGAAATGCATCGACCTGCTGTTGAAACTCAGGGAGGAGACGCACATGCTCTCGCATTGCATCGTTGTATTGACGACGGAAACGTGAGAACCATGGCGCTTGATAGAGATCAAATGCATTGACGTAGGTCAAGAGTGGTTCTTTGTGCTCATTCTGCTTGGTGAGTGGGACAATTGCATTGGCGTAGAGGAAGTCAGGGTCGTTCATCTCTTCTGAACTCAGCCCGTAGAGCGGCTCAAACAATCCGAGCCACATGTTTCCGTCCTGTGGGGTGCTGTAGCAGTAGCTCTCAAGCGATTCGGTTCTAGTGCGTTCGAGGAGTCGACCTGCATCCCAATCGGGAAGGACGATTGGGGGTGCTGGATCCTGCAAAGACCAGACCAACGTTGAAAAAAAGATATTGAAGAGGCAAAAAAACCCTCCATCATGTGCCTGAACGATCACCTTTTTTCGATTCTTGTGGTGGGCCTTGTCTGGAGCCACCGATGAAGTCCCCGGGTCCATCGTGGGGAGGCGCGTGAATGAGGATCCATCAGAGAAGCGTGGCTTCAACGCATTGGGATCAATGAGCGCTTGATAGTCAGCAGCGAGTGTGGTCAAGGTGAACTGCGCCGCACGCTGGCGACGAAGTTGGATTGCGTGTTGCGAATTACCTTCGTTGATGTAGGAATGCGCCTGCCGAAGGCCATCAGCAATTCTCTCAACGCTGATGAGTGCTTGGGATCCGAAGACTCGATTGTTTATCTCTGGATAAACCGCTGGGATTCGCCCAGATTCAGCAACGAAGAAAACCCCCTCGAGGTCGCCAAGATCGCGATGAACCGGAACGTCGCTCAGGACGAGTGGCTTACCCTGTGCGAGCGCCTCGCGGGGCCCGATTGAATATCCCTCTCCGGCGGAAACATTTACATAAACGTCAAATGAGTCGAGAAGATCAAATTTTTCGTCTTCACTCAGTGACTCATTGCTGATAGTGACATACCCTTCCGGAAGTGCCGAAACTCGACGTTGAATTCGATCGTAGGTTCGTCCCATGGCGAGATTTGAATGGATGACGAGCGCAACGCCTTCATGAGGTGGAAATGATTCGACGAATGCTTCAATCAGCGATTCCAGATTCTTTCGATCGTGGAACGCTGAAATAGTTCCAAAGGTTGTGCGCCCTGGAATAGGCCTGCGCACACGACGGGCCAGCTCCCCTTCGAGATCGAGGGCCAGTGGGAGCGTTCCAACAGGAATCACGACACCGGAATCCCTCGCCACATTTTCGACTGCCTGACTTGTGAACAGCGCAAGATCAAATCGCTCGTTGAAGATCTTGACCCATTCTCCCGGGAGAACATCGGAGTCAAACGCTGCATAGACGACTCGAATTCCCTCTTCGGGAACAGCGGTAAAGTTGAGGTCACCGTCACCATTCCACGGCACATCGCAGAAGTAATAGAGGGAAAATCCTTTGAGATCACAAGTGACTGGGATTGGTCGTCCATTCGGAAGGTAGGCCTTCTCATCCTCGTTGTCGACAAATCGATCGGTCGGATAAACGGAAACGTCGGTGACGCGAGCAAACAGCTCAAGCGCTGCTGCGGCGTGTTGCCCGATTCCGGTATCGAAGCGGGTTCGGCCGAGAACACAGACGCCGCGAGTCTCAGGACTGCTTGACACTAAGAACGTCCGAAGAGATGTTTGGTATACAAAATTGGGTGACGCACCACTCGGAGGGGTAGCGTTAATTTCCACGACGAACTGGTGGTGAACGATCGCATGAGATTCTGGTGAATCAAGCTCTCCTCGTGGACCGCCTGGTGCAGGTGTTCGATTTGATTTCTTAAGCGTGCTGCTTCAGCACTTTGCCATGCAATGTAGCGCTCTCGCTCAAAAGAGCGCTGCCATGCCAAGTCTGCCTCTGTCTCTCGAGTCGCTACAAGATGTTCTAAGCCGAGAATGGTTTCGTCACGCGAGACAAGCTCACTCTGGATTATTTCGCGATCTCCAACTGCGGAGAGGGCTTCGTTTTCGAATTTGATCCGATCAGCTTTTAGTTGGCGTACGCGAGTGATGACTTCGTGCTCGTCAGTTTGCGAAGTGGCCCCAAGAACTTCAGCGAGTTCTGCGATCGCGCGTTCAAGGCGAATCTCACTCCGGACGAAGTCATCACGAGCTGAGACGGGGTAAGCGAACGAAGGTGCCAAGTCTTCGTAGCGTTCGCTTGCAAGATAGTAGTTATTGATTCCGTCAAAGAAAACGAGTGTGTAGTTCACCTTGGACAGAAAATCATTGATTTCAAGAATCTCTGGGTGCTCTTTACCGGCCCATAAGACCTCAATTACGACGATCCAAGGCCGAAACTGATCGAAGTCTCCGCCTTGAAGAACGGAGAGTTCAGCTCCCTCAACATCAATTTTCAAAAAGTGAATGGGCCGCTCAACGTATTCAAAACATATTGAGGCGAGGGTACGAGACGTTACGGTGATTTCGCGAACCTCAACCTCAGAATCAAAGTTGGCATCTTCAAGGCGCAGGGTTGACAGTTCGTCGTACCCCTCGACAATGCTGAATGTTGCTTCCCCATCCCGGTCAGTGCAAACGACGTCGAGATTTATGTCTCGCGTCCGCTCGCGGGTAAGTGCAAGGAACTGTTCAGGAAGAGGCTCTACGTTGATTCCCGACCAGCCCAAAGAGTAGAAAGATTTGGTAATTGAACCCTTGGTGGGGTCCCCAGCGCCAATATCGATGTAGAAGCCTTGGTCTTCGGACGCAAGTGCTCGGTGCAAAAGAACATCTTCTTCGTTGCGGGCATAGGAGATGAAGTTCATAGTTAGCTTGCAGAGCGACGAGCTGAATCAAGATTTCTGATGTACCAGTTGAAGGTTTCAATCAGCGCGTGTTCAAGGTCGACTTCGGAGCGCCAGCCGAGGCCGGTGAGTCGCTCAATGTTGTACGACCGAGAGGCTTGGCCATCGGGCATCGAAGTGTCCCAAATGAGGTCTCCATTGAAGTTCGTGACCTTCGAGAGCGTTTCGACGAGTTCTCTGATCGTGATTTGTCGGCCAGACGCCAAGTTGTAGACGCCTTCCCCACGAATCAGAAGCGTCAGCAGAGCCCGAGCAGCGTCCTTGCTAAAGAGGAAGTCACGAGTTGGCGTCCCTGATCCCCAAACAGTGAGTGCTGTCCCCTCGGTGATTGCTCGGTGAAACTTTGAAACTAACGAAGGGACGACGTGGCCACCGAATTCATCGAATCGGTCGTTGGGTCCAAAGAGATTGGTCGACACTGCAAAGGCGTAATTCATTCCATATTGATCTTTGTACGCTTCAAGCTGGGCCAGCATTGATCGTTTAGCTTGGGCGTAGCCAGATTCTGAATGATGTGGTGCATTTGCCCAGACGTCTTCTTCGCGCATCGGTTGGGCAAGTCCATCGGCGTAGACCGAGACCGACCCCATGGCGACGAATTTCCCTACACCTGAAACTCTGGCTGCCTCTACGACATTGGTGTTGATTCGCAGGTTATCGAAGTACATTTCGCCTTGAGCGATGCGATTTCCCATGACGCCACGAACCTTTCCAGCAAGGTGAATCACCGAGGTCGGCCGGACGAGAGAAAAGAGATCCTGTGCTTCTTCAAAGGATCGAAGATCTGCGTGCTCAGAAGATGCGGCAACAACATCAACACCAAGGCCTTCAAAGAGGTCTCCAAGAGCGGTTCCGATGACGCCCGTTGCTCCCGTGATTAACACTGTCCCGGCAAGGAGTTCTGACGCGTCTACTGCATCTTGCGGTTTTGAGAACCAAACGTTGTCCAAGTAGTGCTTCACGACGGGATCGCTTCTATAATTTTGCGAAATGCTCACATGAAGAATCTACGGACAAAAGGTAAACGAACTGTGACCAGTGAGTATTCCATCCGTGAACAAGTAATGAAAACTCAGTTCCCGCGTGGCCCGCCCCATCGAGTGAAACCACAAGCTAACTACCTTGATTCGCAAGCGGGGAGCTAGAGCGCACAGAATTGAATGGAGAGAGGTTTCCCCGAAGATATAAGATCACGATGTGATTCAAATCCCACCAAAAGAACTTGTCCCCGTTGCTCTTGGAGCGTTTCGTGGTGCCATCGAGACCGATGGCACCATGCTCGAGACACAACGAGAGACCATCAACGCGATTGCCACCATGTTTGGCGGCACCCGGGTCGATGTGTCGGATGCCACTGCATTAGAGCCCGACGCGGTTGCCATGCAGGTGAGCGACCCCGCATTTCGCCAACAGCTCATTCAAGCCATGGTGGTCATGGCATTTTTTGAGCACCCGCCTTCACGGGAGCGCAGCGCACGGATTGACGCGTACGCCAAGGCGCTTGACGTCGATGAGAAGAGTGTTCGGGTCATCCACGACTACGCCGAGAACCACATGAAGCGCATGGTCATTGACTCCTATCGCGAAACTGCGGTGATCGAGTGGGAGAAAGCATTCATAAAAGAAGAGGGGCTCAGCACGGTCGTCAAGAACATGCTCGGCACCTTCCACAAAGGAGAAGCACCTGAACTGGCGGCAAAGTTCACCGCCCTAGAGCACTGCCCACCGGGCAGTCTGGGGCGGAAATTCTGGGAGATGTATAGCTCTCGGAAGTGGCCGTTTCCTGGCCAAGATGGTGGCGTCCCTGAAGCCATCACGGTCCACGACTGGGTCCATATTCTCTCTGGCTACGAGCCAAACATGATCGGCGAAATCCAAGTCAACGCCTTTATGGCAGCAGGATCGAGCAAGCCGACAGGGTTTTCGACGATGGTGTTGGCGCTCGGGCTCTATGAGGCCGGTGCCTTCAAGATTCCAAATATTCCCCAATCTGAAGGCCACGTCATGGAAGAGCCCAATGCACCTGCGGCGTTAGCGGACGCGATTCGACGGGGTATCGCGACAAATGAAGACCTCCTCGAAGGAATTGATCACTGGGCCCTGAAGGACGAATCAGTGGTGGAACTGCGGAAGCGGTTTCACATTATTGAAAAAGATGAACCAACACCAACGGTTGACGTCGGCCTCTAACTAACCAGCTTGGTTCGCAACCTCTGCGGCCGCCTTGGCCGCGAGGTCTGCATCGCCAAGGTAGCCAGATTCAATCACTGAACCGTTGTCGTTCAGAAGATAGCGAAACGGAATTCCCGTTGGGATCTCTAAACCAACGATGTCGTCGTCGCTGATCCCGTCTAGTTCTTTGCGCAGTGCTCGAAGTGAGTTGCCGTGAGCAACAACGAGGACCGCTCCGCCCGAGCGAGCCGTGTGCCTGAGATCGGGGATGATGACGTCGTTGTAATAGGGCAAGGTGCGAGCGACCACATCAGCTAAGCACTCAGATGCTGGCAACAAGGCTGGGTCAATATCTCGGTACCGAGTATCGCCATTGGCTCGTCTTGAGTCGCCTTCGCCAAGTGGTGGCGGAGGGGTTGTGTAACTTCGACGCCAGATCTTTACCTGCTCAGCTCCGTACTGCTCGGTGGTTTCTTTCTTATTTTTCCCCTGAAGATCCCCGTAGTGGCGTTCATTCAAGCGCCAGTCACGTTGTGCGGACACCCAGGGTCGTCCCATGGCATCAAGCGCCAAAGTGGCCGTGTGAATTGCTCGGGTCAGCAGAGAAGTGTGGAGGACACGGACGTCGACGCCAGCCTGCTCGAGGAGGAGTCCAGCGTGAGTGGCCTCTTGCTGGCCCTGGTCGGTCAGGCCCACGTCTTCCCAGCCGGTGAAGAGATTTTTGGCGTTCCACTCCGATTGGCCGTGGCGGAGGAGGATGAGTTCAGGCACAAGCCCCACGCTACTCACCCCCAGGATGCCTTACAAATAGGGGAAATCAGGCACCGTCACAGAGATAGATAAAGAAACTTGACAAGGGGCTTATAAAGTTTGCTATACTAGATCCCGTGGCCAGCGGCACCTTGCTCTGGTGAACCATTCGAAACAAGAGAAACAGGAAGAAGGAAGCAACATGGCAAAGGCTGTGGGAATTGACCTTGGAACCACGAACTCAGTGGTCTCAGTACTTGAGGCGGGCGAGCCCGTCGTCATTCCAAATGCGGAAGGACAGCGAACGACACCCTCAGTGGTTGGCTTTTCTAAGACTGGCGAAGTCCTCGTCGGAGAAGTCGCGAAACGCCAAGCGATTACGAACCCTGATCGGACAATCCGTTCGGTCAAGCGTCACATGGGAACTGGTTGGAAGATCGATATTGATGGGAAGGACTACACACCTCAAGAGATCTCGGCTCGAATCTTGATGAAGCTCAAGCGAGACGCTGAGGCGTTTTTGGGCGATACCGTCAATCAAGCCGTTATTACTGTGCCGGCGTACTTTGACGATGCACAACGAACCGCAACCCAAGAGGCGGGACAGATTGCAGGACTTGAAG